>WNFR01001859.1_pt1 | contig 37634 bp, 33 predicted proteins | sample 5400221 | NCBI WGS metagenome assembly WNFR01 (sample SAMN13153357, study PRJNA577476) | soil metagenome | isolation source: 40 cm soil under Madrone tree | place: USA:California | collected 2016-06-14 | reverse complement strand
CAAACAGCTGTTCTGCATCAGTCTCATTTTGCAGTTCGAGTGAGGAACGCTCTGCGATCTTCAGATCTTGATTGTTCCAGCCGTTAGCGGATACGGCGATTGACGCGGAACTCTCTCCCTCGGAACTAACAGTAATAGCCTTGGCACCGGGCAGTTCCAACGCACGCAGGCGATAGTTGCCGGATTCCAGGGGCAACGTAAGGAGTCGGGCGCTTCGTGCCGGCAATAATTGTTGCGCCACCACGTGCGGAGTGCGCTGCGGACTCCCGATGCAATAGTTTTTTGTGTCGACTTGTCGCAGGGCAGTGTTAGGCCGAAAAGTCAGTTCGACAAAACGATCGAAGTTGACAGTGAAGTCGATCTGGCAGGTATCGCAGTGAACCTGCGTGGCGATATCTTGCAAAGACATGCCGCTCTCCTGTGGACCACGACACATCGGGCAGAGTAGATCCCATTGCAGATCGAGCAGACCAACTCGAGTGGCGTGCAAACAAGTTTCGAGGACGATGCGACGCGGCTCGTGCCATTCATCCGCCAGTTGGTAGGGACGGATACGTGCAACCAACAGATCATCTGCGTTTTGAATGAAATCGAGCAACCGGTCGACAACGTTCTTGGTTTGTGGAAGTAGTTGGGCCAACTCTCCACCGGCAACATCCGCCAGGAGCTTTTCCCTGAGCGCCGCAAGCCGCTGTTGACCGGCGGCGGAAAACGCCGGAACTGCAGAACCTTTGTTAGTATTCGCTTCAGCTTGAACCAGTTCATCGTATTTTTCGAAAGCTGTTCGAAACTTGCCGGCACTGCTGAGCCCGATCTGAACCGGAATGGCAATCATTCCTAACAGGTTTCTCGGCCTGGCCCATACGTCGTAAATCATCCGTGTGCCACCATCAGGTTTCGGCGACAATTCCACCAGGACCCGCATCTGGGCCATTGGACCTTTGCTGTAAACGCGATTGACGCCAAACCGAGCGGGCCGGACCCATTCGAAGGGCAGTTCTTCCCATTCGATCGGCATGCCGTAAATTGATAGCCGCAAACGACGGCGCGCGTTTTGCAATCTTTTTCCGGTCTCGATTTCAACCTCGGGCACGCCGGTATCGCGATTGAATCGATTAGTGTCGGCAATGAGGGGCCAAAGCCGTTCCGGACTCGACTTGAGATCAAACACCCAGTGGTAATGGAATTCGCGATAGGGCATGTGCAGTACAGTCTGTGATCGTCTACATTAAATCACAAACGAATTGGCGGCGAAGGTTCTCATTGAAACCCCACCGCCAACAATTGAAACGTCCTGAGCCTCTGCGCCACTACACTTCTTTGTATTCGGAATCCACGTCCTCATCCGACGATGCAACGCGATAATTCTTCGATTGGACCTGCTTTGTTATTAGCAGATCGTTCTTCGTCTTCAGCAGGTCAGCGCGATTGTAAACCGAAAGTTCAAAATTATAGCCGTGGGTAATGGCATCTTTCGGGCATGCTTCAACACAGTAGCCGCAGAAAATACAGCGGCCGTAGTCAATGTTGTAGACCTCCGCATAACGCTCGTCTACCCCGATCCGTTGCTCGGCAGGTCTCGGGTCGTCTTTAGCAACGATGTAGATGCATTCCGCAGGACACGCTGCTGCGCAAAGGAAGCAGGCAACGCATTTCTCTCTGCCGAGCTCATCGACATGCAGTAAGTGTTGGCCACGATAACGTGGCTGGACGGTGATGGGTTCATCCGGGTATTCGACGGTCCATTTGCGTTTTGGAATGTACGACAAAGTGACGCCCATTCCCTGGATAATGGCCTTGGTCGATTCAATAACGTCTGTGATAATTGACATTGGTTTATCTCGTTGGTGCTTTGAACTCTTCTGTTATTTGTTTTGCGCCTGGTATTTCGTTCGAGGCTTTTCCCTACTGCTCGAGTGTCACCTCAGAACCCGTTGCCTGCCAGCGACCATCGCGCCATACAAACTTGTCGGTAAAGTGGTATGCGACATCCTTGTCCTCGATCACCAGGCGAACTGTACCCGTCAGGGTCGCGCGATCTCCGCGTAGACTTAGTTTCAAGTTCTCAAATTCCCATTTCTGAACAGACGCATCTCGCTGGATCGTTCTGATGTATTCTGCCTTGCCCTGCGTCTTACCTTCGCTGGAAGTGCCAACATAGTCGTCCGCAAGTATCCGCTCAAGTTTTTTCTTATCGGCATTGAGATTGGCCACGGTCCAATCGTGTTCCAGGTCCGTCAATTGCGCCAGCACCTGATCTCGATCGGCAGGAGGAGGACTATCGGTTGTGCCTCCCTCAACCGTATTTGTGTTCTTACCAGTCTCGGAGAGGTTTTCATTGGGCTGGTTGGAATTCGATTCTGTCCGTCCGTTGTTATTTGTTTCACCGTTAGTGTTACTCGTGACGCTGCGATTAGTCGAGGGGCGCATCATGCGGGGGAGTACCAGCACCATCGCGATCGAGATACCCAGTATTCCGATAACCAGAATACCAATCGTACCCAACACCCAGGGCCATACTCTTCTTTTGTTGCCTTGCCCGGGCGGGAGGTAACTGCCAGGCGGTTGGTACGACGGAGCTTTCCAATCGCTAGCATTATACGAAGGCGCCGGCGAATCTTTCCTGACGCCGGACGAGTTGTTTGCCGCTTGGTCTTCCGGAGCTACTGGAATCAGTGGAGTTCCATCGTCAGTGCAAAAACTCAAGTTCTGATCGGTAAATGTTTTATTGCAGGTCGGACAACGTTTCATTGGTTTAATTCCCAGCTAAGCTCAACGGTTGGCGTTAGCGAACAGTACGATGAAATAGGCAATGAGTCCAAGATAAGCCAGCACTGTGAAACCTCCTACCGCCACGCCGATCCATGCAAGAGGTTTCCCGCCGACTCGCTCAGGCGATCTTTTGATCTGAGACAGCGCCATCAGTCCCATTATAATCGCGGCGATGCCGGGCAATGGGCCAAGGCAGCCAACCACCCAACCGGCAAGCGCAGTGATCATTGATGCGAGGGCCAATGCCTGGCTAGGCGGTTGCGCGGTAACGGGCGCTGGTGGTGGACGCCACACAAGCGGCTGGACCGGTTGATGTTCGTCCGGCATTGCCCAACTTCCCGCAGCTGGCCCACGCGGAAGATTCAACGTCGCCCGCTCAGAAGCTTGCGGAGGACTTGGCGTCTCTGGCGGCGCCGCTTGCGATCCAGGGTTAGCCGGAGAAACTTCTGACTCACTTAGAACCGAGCCATCACTGGGGCAAAAGCTCAACCATGCTTCAGTAAAACGTTGATTGCAGGTGGGGCAGTACTTCATGCGAGCTTAAGGCGTCGGGCTTTATGTTTCGGGCTCTGTTGATAACTCCAGGTCGCGGGTGCGGTGACAATCTAAACTTCCAACCCGAGTTCAAACGAGTTCCAGCTTGCTGAAGAAGTAGGAGATTTCGATCGCCGCGTTCTCATCCGAGTCTGATCCATGTGTGGCGTTCTCTCCAACCGATGCGCCAAACTCTTTCCGCAGTGTTCCCACATCGGCCTTCTCCGGATCCGTTGCACCCATCAAATCGCGCCATGCTTTGACGGCACCCTCCTTCTCGAGCGCCATCACGACGACAGGGCCACTCGACATAAACTCGGTTAGACCAGCAAAGAATGGCCGTTCGCGATGCACGTCATAAAAACCTTCAGCTTCCTGCCGCGTCATGTGCAACATTTTTAGTGCTCGAATCTTGAAACCAGCGTCAAGAATTCTTTGAATGATACGTCCTGTCTTTGCCGCGCGTACGGCGTCTGGTTTGATGATACCGAAGGTAAGATTGCTCATATTTGAAAGTTAAGTTCCTCTGCTTTGGTAATTTGATCTTTGTACTTTGTACTTTGTACTTTGTGCTTCGTGCTTTGTATTCTGGCTCCCGGGGTCGCAACGATAATTTGTCTCACTCAACTGCAAAAACAGATCAAAGTACAAAGAACAAAGCTCTAAGATCGTCTTAAAGTGCTTCCTTCATTGCCGAACCGATGTCAGCCGGTGACCTTACAACATGGATGCCTGCATCGCTGAGAGCTTTCATTTTTTCCTCGGCAGTTCCCTTCCCGCCCGCGATGATCGCACCCGCATGACCCATGCGGCGCCCCGGCGGTGCAGTCTGTCCGGCAATAAACGCAACGATAGGCTTGGCTACATTGTCTCGCGCAAACGCCGCCGCATCCTCTTCCGCGGTGCCGCCGATCTCCCCAATCATCACAATTCCATCTGTGTCGGTATCAGCCTGAAACAAACGAAGCGCGTCAACGTGTGTTGTACCCACAATCGGATCACCGCCGATGCCTATGGCGGAGGATTGGCCCAAACCCAGCGCAGTCAATTGTCCGACGGCCTCATAGGTCAACGTACCTGAGCGCGACACAACACCGATTCGTCCCTCTCGATGAATATGACCGGGCATGATTCCGATTTTGCATTTGCCTGGTGAAATAATGCCGGGACAGTTTGGTCCAATTAGTCGGGTAGACTTGTCGCGCAGGTACTCCCTGACCTTCACCATATCCAGTGTCGGAATTCCTTCAGTAATGCAAACGACGACCGGAATGCCGGCATCAGCCGCTTCCATAATTGCGTCTGCTGCAAAAGGCGGCGGGACATAGATAACCGCAGCATTCGCGCCGGCATCGTTGATGGCGTCTGCGACAGTATTAAAGACGGGAATACCTTCATGTGTCGAACCGCCCTTTCCAGGGGTCACACCACCAACGACATTGGTGCCGTATTCGACCATCTGCTTCGTATGAAAGGTGCCTTCTTTGCCGGTGATGCCTTGCACAACCAGGCGCGTGTTTTTGTCAACGAGAACACTCATAATGTTTTGCTAGTTTGTGGTTCGCTGTTCAACTGTTTGTACTTTGTGCTTTGTACTTCGTACTTTGGTTTTTGCACTTTAGTCTTCGTAAAGTTTGGTCTTTGCGCGCGAGTGGGTCAGACATTTAATCGTCTGGATACCCAAGACTTCGGAAAGAACAGAACAAAGTACAAAGATCAAAGTACCAAGCTCAAGACACTCATCATTGGCTACCAACAAGTTATCAATCAATCTTACGTTGCAATCAAGAAAGTTCAAACCGCTCACCGTATTCCGGAACTTGGACCTGCCAACCGAATCTCTCCTTGATATGACCCGCCATTGCATATGCAGCTTCTGGTTCACCGTGTGTCAGGAATGTGCGTCGAGGAGCGGACGGCATTCCTTCGAGCCACCGAAGAATCTCTTTCCAGTCCGCATGCGCTGAGAATCCACCAATTTTCTCCACTCGGCAACGAACAGGGATCCATTGCCCCAATATCTTTATCTCCGTCTCGCGATTTAGTATCCGACGACCGGTGGTTCCGGCTGCCTGATAACCAACAAAAACAATAGTGGCTTCGGGATCGGGAACCATGCGCAAAGCGTGATGTAAGACGCGACCGCCGGTCATCATCCCCGAAGCACTGATAATCACACGCGCTCCACGCGCTTCATTCAACTTCTTGGATTCTTGTCTTGATGAACAAGACAGCATTGAATGAGTGCGCAGCGGGTGTTGTGGCCTCGCAAGAACACTAGCGTAGTCTTCGTCTTGTTCTTCCGTGCGCTTTGCGTAAGCGATCGTCGAGGCCGCGGCCATCGGCGAATCGACACAAACAGGGAGCACGGGCACGGCTTTTTCGTCTTCCAACTCCCGGATCAAATAAAGAATTTCTTGTGTGCGACCCACCGCAAAGGCTGGGATTAGTACGGGAGTATTTCGTTTTGCTGCGTCGAGAATGATACGCGTCAGCGCGACTTTAGGTAGTTCAGGATCGTGCAGGCGATCTCCGTAGGTCGATTCACACAAGAGATAGTCACAGGCTGGCGGCGGAACTGGATCGCGGATGATAGGCTGATCGTAGTGTCCCAGATCGCCCGAGAAGAGAACGCGGCGACCTGTTCGATCATCACCGGCCTGATCGATCGCCACCAAGACAAGACTCGATCCGAGGATATGACCTGAGATGTGAAAACTCGCTACGATACCAGGGCCTACTTCAACTTTCTCTCCTGTATTAGCAACAGGCTTCACTAATTCCAGGGTCGCAAGCGCGTCTTGTTCAGTGTAAAGCGGCAGGGCGGGATTGTGCTTGGTCAGTTTATGTCGATTGCGATAGTCGGCATCTTCTTCCTGCAACCGACCGGCATCAGGCAACAGAATTTTCAAAAGATCCGCGGTGCCACGCGAGCAATAAATAGGTCCGTGAAATCCGTGTCTTACCAGGCGCGGAAGATATCCGGTGTGATCAATATGCGCGTGCGTGATGAGAACGGCATTGAGAGCGCGCAGATCGAACGGCGGTTCTTGCCAGTTACGATCGCGCAATTCGCGAAGGCCCTGGAACATTCCACAGTCAACAAGCACTCGCGCATTTTCGGTCTCAAGCAAATATTTCGATCCTGTGACCGTGCCAACGCCACCCCAGAATGAAATGCTAGCCAAAAAAAGCCTCCTCGAAATTGCTCAGACAGTTGCCGGAGCGGTGGTCATTCCGTTTGTTGTTTTGTCTGCCCTGCGGCGGTACCCAAACCAGACGATGAGCGCGGGAACAAGCAAGGCGAGATTTCGCAAAGCCGTCTTTACGCCCAGTTGGCTCGCGATGATTCCGCCAAAGCAGCCGCATTCGAGTGGCTCGCCGTTGAGAACGTAAACGTAGTAAAGCGCATAGCCGGCAAAGGCAGTCAGGAGTACGGCTGCGCTTAATGCGCCGACGCGAACAGTTCGCGGGACCAGCAGAAGAATTGCGATAACAGTTTCGGTGACAACGATCGCCACGGTGACCGGCCAGGACCAGCGTTGATAATTAATTCCTGAGGCGCTCAATAATTCGCCGACATTCTTTGCAAATGCGCTCAGGATCGTCAGCTTTGCAACGGCAGTGAACAAAAACAAAGCCGCAAGTCCAAAGCGGCTTAGATGCACGAGCCATTTAGTTACTCTCTGACGATTCATTATTCGCTAAGCCGCGAGCGCAACCACCTTCTCCGCGGCGTCCTTCATCCCGCTAGCCACTGTAAAGTCAAGACCCGACTCGCGAATGACACGTTGTCCTTCTTCGACGTTGGTGCCTTCGAGCCTCACCACCACGGGCACTTTAATGCTGAGTTTTCTGGCCGCCTCAACAACTCCGCGCGCAACCATGTCGCAGCGAACAATGCCGCCAAAAATATTGATTAGAACTGCCTTCACGTTTTCGTCTGCGAGCAGAATACGAAACGCTGCTTCGACACGCTCCTGTGAAGCACCACCACCAACGTCGAGAAAATTTGCCGGTTCACCGCCCGCAAGTTTGATGATGTCCATGGTCGCCATAGCCAGACCGGCGCCATTGACCATACATGCGATGTTGCCATCGAGCTTGATGTAGTTGAGATCAAACTTGGAGGCTTCGATCTCCAATGGCTCTTCTTCATTTAGATCTCGCAGGTCAAGAAACTCTTTGTGGCGAAACATGGCATTGTCATCAAAATTGACCTTTGCATCGAGCGCAATCAGCCGGTTGTCATTTGTTAACAGAAACGGGTTAATCTCGAGAAGCGACGCATCCATCTGTTCGTATGCGAGGTAGAGTGACTGCATAAACTTGACCGCCTGACCAATCAGCGGCGCGGGAATGCCAAGTCCAAAGGCCAACTTCCTCGCCTGAAACGATCTGAAGCCCACTGCCGGATCGACCGTCTCTTTCAAAATCTTTTCCGGAGTTTTTGCTGCGACTTCTTCGATATCCATGCCGCCTGCCGATGAAGCCATAAAAACGGGCCGGCCAGATGTACGGTCCAAGACGATACCGAGATAAAATTCCCTATCGATCGGCAGTCCTTCCTCTACCAAAAGAACGCGCACTTCCCGTCCTTCGGGTCCGGTCTGGTGAGTGACGAGTTTCATGCCCAACATCCGACGGGCTATCTCTCGCGCCTCATCAGCACTCTTCGCCAACTTGACACCGCCGCCCTTGCCACGACCGCCCGCGTGAATCTGCGCTTTCACTACCACGACCTCGCTGCCTAACTCTTTCGCGGCGTGATATACCTCCTCCGGAGAACGTGCGACCAGTCCACGCGGCACGGGCACACCAAACTTGCGCAACAATTCTTTCCCTTGATACTCGTGAATCTTCATGCAGTAGCCTCAGGCGATCGACAGACGTAGATCGCTAATGATCTAACTTTGTTTGGAACGCGACGAGTGTAGCCGGGCGCTGGAGTCGGGTGCAAGCGAGCATCCATCTGCAGAAGGTGATCCACAGATTACGCAGATTTCACAGACGCAAAATATTGCATAGCTGTTTAGTAGTGTGCAGTTTGCTTTGACTTTCATTCACACCCCGGCTTTAGCCCGGTGGCAAAACCGAACTTCGAAACCTGAAACCGTTTCAACGGTTTTCTTTCGAACGGTAATCGGCGTAATCTGCGGATGACTACAGACCGAGCCAGGAGAAACACAGATGAGCGAAGTGATAGTAAATTCTTTGGAGAACATGCAAAACGAGGTACACTATGGGACTGACCATATGTTCTCGTTCATCACTGACGAACCGGGTGAAGCCGGCGGCGAAGATGCTGGTCCTGATCCCTACACGCTGCTGCTCGCCGCATTGGGCAGTTGTATTTCAATGACAACAAGACTCTACGCGCGACGCAAAGCATGGCCCCTGGAAGGCGTCACTGTTCGTCTGCGCCAGCGACGAGTTCACGCGGAAGACTGCCTGGAATGTGTGCAGGGCCATGATGGTTTCGTCCATCGTATCGAACGGGCAGTGACTTTCCTGGGTGACCTTTCCCCTGAACAGCACGCGCGCTTGCAGGAAATAGCGCACAAATGTCCCGTTCACAAAACGCTCACTTCTCAGATCGTGATAAGTGAATTGAAAAGCGAAGAGACTGGTGAGTAATAAAAAAATCAAAAGGGCTTTCAATCGTTGTTGATTGAAAGCCCTGAACTGGTCGGGACGCCGAGATTCGAACTCGGGGCCTCACCCACCCCAAGGGTGCGCGCTACCAGGCTGCGCCACGTCCCGTCTACTGTCTTAGTATCTCTGCAAAAGAATAATTGTCAAACCGAGCTGCGAATAAAAAGTAGCCGGCAAGTCTAGGTAGTGGTCCAGTTTGCCACGCGTTGCCACTCAAGTCAGAACCGAGGAGCGGTAGCGACCGGGTTTGCAGGGCTCCATTCAAATTACCAAGAATAAGAATCTGTCGTCAGTCGATCATCGCGCGCCTGGACCCAGTCGCTACCGCTCCCCGGTTCTGTAGTTGACTGGTACTGCCGATTTGACCAAACCGCAACAGTGCCTTTCTACTTGGGCCTGGACTTGCTCTTAGTTTCCTTCTCGAGGAGACTCAATAGTTCGCGCAACTCCGAGGCAATGCGTTTCAACCCTTGTCGCTCTTCAGCAGTTCTGGGTCTTACAGCGGACCGTGTCAGGCTTGCCGCTTTCGAAAAAGTTTCATCTGTACCTTGCAAATCGATGGAAGCCCCAACGTCGTCGTCCGAGGCTACAACCTTTAGTTTGCCGCCACCGCGAAGTTCGTTTGCCAGCCGCTTTTTTGCTCCTGCGATCGTGTACTGATCTTCATAAAGTAGTTCTTTAATTCTCAGTGCCATTTCCACGTCGCGCTTGCGATAGACACGCTGTCCAGCTCGGTTTTTTTGAGGCGCAAGCATGGAAAACTCTGATTCCCAGTAGCGCAGCACGTGCGCCTGCACACCAGCAAGCTCACAAACCTCTCCGATCTTGAAGAATAGTTTCTCGGGTATAGCTACAGCGGCTCTACTCATAAACTGGCTCTCATTGAGATTCTTCCTTAGCTGGCGTCGGGAAACTTGGGAGATAAAATGGCAAGCTTGCCAGCAACTGCAGACACGACATGTTACTCGTGCAGACTTTAGCGTGTCAATACTTACACTTAGCCGTCCTTACTTAAAACTAATTCTTAAAAGTATCGTCTAAGGGTTTGCCTCAGAATCGTGCCTCGGCTGCTCCGCCCATTGGCCGGTGGACGGAGTATGGTTGCCACGATATAATCCGCTGTCCCACGTAAGGCATATCGGAGGAAAATCCAAACAGTGACGACGTCCCATACGGCTTTTCGGCTCGCCTCGAGGCTCGAACAAGTCGGGTTTTCAGACATCGTCAAGATTCGCAATAAGGTGATGGAACTGCGTGCGCAAGGCGCGACGGTTTACCAGTTCGAAGGCGGCGAACCGTTCATGCCCAGTCCTGATTTCATTAAGGACGCAATGAAGCGCGCACTGGATGAGAATAGGACCCGCTATGCGCCGTCCTCCGGCGTTGCGGAGTTGCGCACCGCAATCGCTGAAAAGCTGCGCAGCAAAAACAAGATTCCCGCCCACGACAGCGACGTAATTATTTCGAATGGAGGAATGCAAGGACTGTTCAGCGCTTTTCAGTCTGTTGTAAATCCCGGCGATGAAGTCCTTCTCTTCTCTCCTTACTGGACTCCGATCAAAGATCTCGTCGGATACTGCCAGGGTCGAATTGTTCTAGTGCCTACGAAAGAGGCACGCGAGTTTGGTTTTCAGCAGACGCTTAAACGATATCTGAGCGAACGAACCCGCGCCATCTATTACAACACCCCTCAGAATCCTACGGGTTTTGTCTTTACGCCGGAAGAAGCAAGAGCTGTTGCACAATTTGCACAGGAGCAAGATCTCCTGGTTATCGCTGATGAAGCTTACGAAGATCTTGTTTACGAAGGCGAGCATTTCTCGATTGCGTCGATTGAGGGAATGTTTGAACGCACGATCACTTCGTTCACGTTTTCGAAATCGTATGCGATGACCGGTTGGCGTTTGGGTTACACGGTCGCAGCAGAGCCGTGGATGACGGGTCTGCGCAAGACAACTCTCTATACTTCGAATGGGGTTTCCACTCCGACGCAGTGGGCAGGCCTCGCAGCTTTTAATACCAGATCAGATTGGCTGGAAAACAATCGCATCGCCTACCGCAAGAGACGCGATCTCCTTTTCGGCGGACTCAATGAGCTGGGTCTCGACTGTGAAAAACCAGCAGGTGCGTTCTACGCCTTTCCGGATGTCAGCCGGATCAGCAGCGACAGTCGCGAGGCCGCTGATATCCTCCTGGATCGCGCTCAGGTGGCCACGGTTCCCGGAATAGTCTTCGGTCCAGATGGTGAAGGCCATCTGCGTTTTTCTTTCTCGACATCCATAGAAACAATCGAAGCGGGTCTCGAATCACTTCGTCACAACCTCTAAAAAGATGAAGGATGAAGAGGGCCAACAGGGCAACCCATCAGCCACCGACTCGCCAGTAAAAGGCATCTCTTCACGCAGCGAATTTGACTTCATAAACAGACTTCGGCAGCGTGTTGGTTCATCCGGCGTGTCGCATCCCTTATCGCTGATAGCCGGCATCGGCGATGATGCAGCCGTCATCCGCCCACTTGCCGGCAAAGACACCGTTGTCACGACTGACCTGCTGGTTGAAGATATTGATTTTCGCCGTGCGGCGGCGCCCGCTGATCTTCTGGGACACAAAGCGCTAGCCGTCTCACTCTCCGACATTGCTGCAATGGGTGCGCGTCCTCGTTGGGCACTTTTGTCGATCGGCGTTCCGCAAGACGTTTGGAATTCAGATTTCGTCGACAGACTTTACGATGGAATACTCGAACTCGCACAGCGCTACGACGTCAAGATAATTGGCGGTGACATCTCGCGCACACCGGAAAAGATTGTTATCAACTCGATCGTTGTGGGCGAGTGTTCTCCGGGATTCTCAGTTTTTCGTTCGGGTGCAAAACCGGGCGACCAGCTCTTTGTTACCGGGACACTGGGCGGCGCGGCCGCCGGTTTGCGATTGATTGATCGCGGCGCACACTGGCCTGAACAGATATCGACTGCTGATTCACATTCACTGGAACGGTTGCTAGTGCGTCATCTTCGGCCTGAACCTCGCGTCGGCTGGGGACTGGTCCTGGGCCAGGAACGATTGGCTTCGGCCTTGATTGACGTAAGCGACGGACTCTCTTCTGACCTGGCTCATCTCTGTAAGGAGAGCTGTGTCGGAGCACTCGTCGAGTCGTCACAGATTCCGATCGATAGTTTTGTAGCTGAGTTATGCGGCCGGCGCGCTTTAGATCCCCTGATGCTCGCGCTCCATGGGGGTGAAGACTTTGAACTTCTCTTCACGGTTAGTCCCGAGAATGTTGCCCGGCTGCCTCGACGAGTTGATGGAGTTTCAGTTACACATATTGGTGAGATAAAGGAGAGCTCTGAAGGTATTAAGATCTCGGAAGGCGCGCGTGTGTGGCAGCTGGATCCTGGTGGTTGGGAACACTTCAGGAAAGGGTGAGGACGGACAGGTCTTGTCTTCCGGTCTTTGGCCTTTGGCTTTTAGTCTTCATAGTCAATTTCGAACAGCGGTGCGGCAAGCGGAATACAAGAACCAATGGCCAAAGACCGAAGGCCAAAGACCAATTTATCGACTATCACCTTTAACCTCCTCCTTGCCTTTTCACCTAATACTTTCCTAGACTGCAAAATCGCTCTTCCGCTTGTACCAGGTCAGTACCGCCGGCGGTAGCGGGCGGGTCCAAGCCCGAAAAGAACCCGCCTGCTACCGCAGGCGGTATTGACTTGGAGACCTTGTCCCAGTGAACCTCTCGTATGCTTAGATTTCGCAACACACTTTCTGGCCGCGTCGAAGAATTTCATCCCCTCCGCGAAGGCGAGGTCAATTTCTATTATTGCGGTCCAACCGTTTGGGACTACGGCCATATCGGCAACTTCCGCTCAAACGTCGCTGCGGATATTCTGCGACGCTATCTAAAGTTCAAAGGCTACAAAGTCAAACACGTGATGAACATCACGGACGTCGAGGACCGTATTATTGCGAAGTCACAACAAGCCGGTTTGAGCATCGACGATTACACCGCGAAATATATCGAGGCCCTTTGGGAAGACTTCGATGCACTTGGTTGCGAACGACCCGAGATAGTGCCTCGCGCCACGCGGCACATTCCAGAAATGGTCTCGCTCATCGAGAAGCTGCTGGCAACTAACCATGCCTACAAGTCCGACGGCTCCATCTACTATCGCATTGCTTCCTTTCCGGAATACGGGAAGCTTTCGAAAATCAATTTCGCGGGCAATATTGCCGGAGCCAGCGAGCGCGTCGACACGGACAAATACGACAAGGAAGATGCTCGCGATTTCGCCTTGTGGAAAGAACCAGCTTCAACTACTGAGCCTGCATGGGACACAGAGTTAGGTCGGGGCCGGCCCGGCTGGCACATCGAGTGCTCGGCAATGTCAATGAAATATTTGGGTGAGACTTTCGATATTCATGCGGGTGGCATTGATCTTGTTTTCCCTCATCACGAAAACGAAATTGCTCAGAGCGAGGGTGCAACAGGAAAACAGTTTGTGCGGTACTGGATCCACTTCGAACATCTCAAAGTGGAAGGCGAAACGATGTCGAAGTCGAAGGGAAACTACTATACGTTTCGCGACATCGCAGCGAAGGGTTATTCTCCTGCGGCAATTCGTTATTTTCTTCTGAGTGTTCCTTACAATAAGCAGCTCAACTTTACCTTCGACGCGCTTGCCGGTGCGGAGAAAACTGTGGCTAGCTTACGAGATTTTCGCGCCCGCCTGGGTGAAGCGAAAACTGAGCCGGGTATGAACGAAGCGCTGCATCAAGCTTCGTTGCGTGCGCTCCAGGAATTCGAAGACGGCATGGATGATGATCTCAACACGTCGATAGCCCTGGCCGTGATTCATAATCTCTCACGCGAAGTGAATACTGCTCTCGCACGTAAACAGGTCAAGGAAGACAATAAGCGTGAGTTACTCGAACTGCTGTTGCCCGCGGCATCATCCTCGAAGACACTAAAGATGGCGTGCGCTGGAAACGGAAGTAATTCTATTCATTGAACGAAATTCAACTGGAAACCGACCGACTCATCCTGCGCATGTGGCGCCCGAGTGATTTTGACACTTATGCGGCGATGTGTGCCGATCCCGAAGTCATGCGTTACCTGGGCGGTAACGTCTTCGATCGGCCGCAAGCCTGGCGACACATGTCTTTCCTTGTCGGCCACTGGCACCTGCTTGGCTACGGAAACTGGGCTGTCGAAGAAAAAGCATCGGGTGATTTTGTAGGACGGATCGGTTTCATGAATCCCGAGGGTTGGCCTGGTTTTGAGATCGGGTGGACTTTGCGTCGCCAATCTTGGGGCAGAGGCTACGCTACCGAGGGCGCAAAACGAGCGCTAATGTATGCATTCAACGAACTCGACAAGGACCATGTAATCAGTCTGATTCATCCTGATAACCATGGTTCGCAGCGTGTAGCCGAACGTTTGGGCGAGAGACTCGAAGGTCAGACCGAACTGATGGGTATTCCAGTTTTGATTTATGGTATCGACCGGCCCGCCCGTGTCACCAAAGAGTGACCTCACAAAGTTGATAGGCATTCTGCAACTCGCCTATTCCGGCGAGCTGGCAGCTGGTTACGCCTATCATGGTCATTGGCATTCGGTGGCCGACCTCGATGAACGAGCTCGTATCCAAGTCATCGAAAACGAAGAATGGCATCACCGCGAACTCGTCGGTGAGATGCTCAAGGCTCTGGGTGCAGGGCCAAACAGAGTGCGTGAGATTCGAGCCACTATCATCGGACGCGTACTCGGGGTTCTGTGTCACCTGAGCGGTTGGTTGGTCCCCATGTATGGCGCCGGAAAACTCGAGAGCAAAAATATTGTCGAATACGAAACAGCGGCGCGCTATGCTCGTGCCTGCGGTCACGCGGAGTTGATCGATTGTTTGTTGACTATGGCCGAGGTTGAGTGGGAGCACGAATATTATTTCCGGTCTCGCGTATTGCAGCATCGCTGGGCGCCGCGTTTGTCAATCTGGCCTAAGCCGCCACCCAAGGAAAACATTCGCAGCTCCTTTGGAACGTTGCGCCTCTGACAAAACAGGGGTCCGCAGATTACGCAGACAACAGAATCAGGAAGCAGGGGCAGTGGGCAGGAGCAGGCAACAGTACGCTTGTAACAGACTACGGCACTCGGGTTTCCCACCAACGGAAGTTGGTGGATGGTTCAGATCCAACCTACATGCGAGCGCGAATCGAGTTCTCCAATCCCACCAACGGGAGTTGGTGGATTGTTCAGATCCGGCCTCCGAAACAAGGTGGCCCGAGTGCATATGAGAGACTTAGCTTTATGGACCTTCTACGTGAACAGGTTGGATCTGAACCATCCACTAACTCCCGTTGGTGGGATTCCCAAATTTTGGAAGGCCTATCTCTTTGTAGGCCGGATCTGAACCATCCACCAACTGCCGTTGGTGGGATTTCTGACTTTTCACATCTCGCGGTAAGCGAGCAAGAACAATGTTTAGTCGTCTCTGCTCTGCCTGCTGCCCCTGCTTCCTTTTCCTGGTCTGCGTAATCGGCGGATGAGTTATTCGAAAAAGCCATGTACAAAACCGCAACTCTCCTCCTGATCTTGATTCTCGCCGCTCCTTCTGCCCTGGCCCAACAGCCCAATAAGCAAGAGCTCGCGGACCAGGTGAAGGCCGATGATCATCATGGGAATGAAAGATGAAGCTGCGAGTACGCGCGCTTTCATCATCGACAATCTTTCCTTTGATAAAGACATCTCCGTTCAGAATTTCGAAATCACAATTCGTCTGCTTGGAGGTCTGCTTAGCAACTACCAACTCACTGGCGACAAACGCCTGCTGGAGCTGGCGGAAGACCTGGGAAACAGATTGTTGCCGGTCTTCGATTCCCCAACCGGCATGCCCTATCGATTCGTCAATCTCAAAACCGGAAAAGTCCTCGGGCCCGTAAGCAATCCGGCCGAGACCGGTACTTTGCTAATTGAATTTGGGACGCTGAGCAAACTTACAAACAGGTCTGCTTTCTACGACAAAGCTAAACGCGCTTTGGTGGAAACATATAAAAGGCGTTCACCGATCGGCCTCGTAGGAGAAGGGATAGATGTCGAAAGCGGCAAGTGGACCAACACCGACAGCCACATCAGTGGCGCGATAGACAGTTACTACGAATATCTCTTGAAGTGTTGGCTGCTATTTGGCGATCAGGATTGCAAGCGAATGTGGCTCGACAGCATTGGCGCCATTAATAAGTACTTGGCGGATGAGGTGCCACGCGACAACGGAACTCTCATTGGGAAGTTACCTGTGAACGAACTTTGGTATGGTCATGCCGATATGAATACAGGGAAACGTGGAGCGACAACTTACGGTGCGCTCGACGCATTCTTTCCGGCGGTCCTGGCAATGTCATGGGATCTGAACCGCGCAAAACGATTGCAGGAGTCGTCGTTCAGGATGTGGCAGCAGGCAGGCATCGAACCAGAAGAGTTTGACTACCGATCGATGAAGATTACCTCACCTGGCTACCCGTTACGTCCAGAGATAGTGGAATCAACTTATTATCTTTATCACTACACCAAAGACCCTAAGTATTTACTTATGGGCCAGACGCTTTGGCGAGATTTCGTCAAGCACTGCAGAACTGATGAAGGTTATGCCGCTCTCAAGAACGTGATCACTAAGGAAAAGTCGGACTCAATGCAGAGCTTCGTGTTTGCAGAGACGTTCAAATACTTCTACCTTCTCTTCTCACCGCCACGAACGCTCAACTTCAACAATGCAATATTCAATACCGAAGCGCACCCGATCCGCAAGACGTGGAAGTAGTGCCAATGCTTTGCTCAGAATGCCACACATTGGCAAATCAATAACTCAATGTCAGTAGACTCTCAGGTCGGGAAGGTGGACCCTGTCCCCGCCTCAAGTTTGAATGCCACTCACCATCTCTGAAGCAACTCCGACAACTCAGGTCTCACTATCAAGCTTCTGGGTGTGGGGCTAGCTTGTTTATAGGAAGTTATTTAGGCCGCTGATGGGGTGGCATTCAAACTTGAAGCGGGGACAGGGTCCACCTTCCCAACCTGCGAATTTGCGGACGTTGAATTCTTAATTGGAAAGAACTATTTCGGTGTCACTCCCAGGTTATACATCAGAAACGAATAGATGTCGGTTGTTTGTTCGATCGACTTTGTCGTGTTGCTCGCTCCGTGCGCTGAATTCGTGTCGATGCGAATCAGGACCGGATTGTCGCCACCCTGCGCGGCCTGCAGCGCTGCGGCATATTTGAAATTGTGCGCCGGCACCACGCGGTCGTCGTGATCCGCAGTAGTGATCAATGTTGACGGATACTTCGTTCCTGCCTTGATGTTGTGTATCGGCGAGTAAGCATAAAGCGCCTTGAATTCCGCTTCACTTTCGCTCGAGCCGTAATCGGCGATCCAATTCCAACCAATGGTGAACTTGTGAAAGCGGAGCATATCCATCACCCCTGCCTGTTCAACCACGGCCCGGAATAAATCCGGCCGCTGATTGGAAACAGCACCGACCAGCAGTCCGCCATTTGATGCGCCCTGAATCGCCAGCCGGCTCGGCGAAGTGTATTTATTCGCAATCAGATATTCAGCTGCGGCGATGAAATCGTCAAACACGTTCTGCTTCTTGAGTTTTGTCCCCGCCTCGTGCCACTTCTCGCCATACTCGCCGCCGCCGCGCATATTTGCTGAAGCGTAGACCACTCCCTGTTCGAGCAAGGCCATGCGGAGCGAACTAAATGTCGGCGCGGTTACAATGTTGAAACCACCATACCCGTAAAGCAGTGTAGGATTGTTGCCGTCGAGTTTGAGGCCCTTCTTGTAAACAAGAAACATCGGGACGCGCGTGCCGTCCTTGCTGTTATAGAAGACCTGTTTGGTTTCATACTCGGAAGGAACAAAGCCCGGAATGTCGACAGTGCGAAAGACGGTCGACTTCTTCGTCGCGATGTCATACTTGTAAATAGTCGGCGGGAAATTGAACGAGGTGAAACTATAGAAGACATACTTGTCATCTTTCAGGCCACCGAAGCCGCCGGCCGTGCCGAGTCCTGGCAACGCAATCTCGTTTTCGAGTTTGCCATCCTGGCTGAACACATAGGCGCGAGTTGAGACGTCCTTTCGCCACGAAGCGAAGAGCTTGCCGCCTGCGGCGCCGACACCTTGCAGCGGTTCAGATCTCTCCGGCAAAACTTCCTGCCAATTTTTCTCGTCCGGATTCTTCGGATCAACAAGTATGACTCTGCCGTTTGGTGCGTTCTTGTCAGTGCGGATCAGGAATTTGTCACCGATGTTGTCGATCACACCATAGCTGGTTTCGCCAATGTCAGCGATGATGGGACTAAAGTTTTTCTCACCCTTTGACCGATCACGGTAGAAAACTGAATTCCCTTTCTTGCCTTTGCCTCGCTCGGAAATACTTAGAATTGCGAATCGCTCGTCTTCGGTAGTACCAACGTTCTGAAATCTCTGCGGGTGTTCCTTGTCCTCGTACACGAGTTCATCCGCCGATTGCGGGGTGCCTACCTTGTGGAAGTAGACTGCCTGATATTCATTCTTCGTGGTGAGTTCTTTGCCCTTCTCTGGTGCTGGATAACGACTGTAGTAGAACCCATCGCCCTGCCAGTCAACACCAGACGCCTTTAACCATTTGAGATCGTCAGAGAGCCCGTTTCGCGTAGCGACTTCCATGACGTGAAGTTCAACCCAATCCGAGCCACCTTGCGATATACCATAAGCGAGATACTTGCCATCCTTCGAAAGAGAGAAGGCACTTAGAACAGACGTGCCATCGGCGGAAAACTTGTTGGGATCGAGAAAGACTTCCGGAGCGCCATCCAATCCTTTTTGAACGTAGTAAACGCTTTGGTTTTGCAGCCCATCGTTCTTAGTGAAGAAGTAGGTGTCGCCGCGATGAAACGGAGCAGAGATTCTTGGATAATTGACTAGCTGGGTCATTCGCGCTTTCAGTTTTTCGCGGTAAGCGATCGTGTCCAAATAAGCAAACGTGACCTTGTTCTGAGCTTCAACCCAGGCTTTTGTTTCAGCGGAGTTTTCATCCTCGAGCCAGCGATATGGATCCGGAACCTTCGTGCCGAAGTAGTCGTCAACCTGATCGGATTTTCTTGTTTCGGGATAAGTGAGCTTCGTTTCGGTAGCAGTGTTGATTCCGGAAGAACTGTTCGGGCCAGTGGAAAGCTTTTGCCCGTTCTGCGCTCGCGTGCGTTGTGCAAAGGGTAAGAGCGATAGAACAAGTAAGACAACCGCCATTAGACCAAACGAAAATAGACTTCGCCTAAAACTAAGAGCAGCGGATTGAGAACTATTCTTCATTACTGTTAATCTCCGATGGGTAGGATCCGAATTTGCGCATACTCTAATTTAATTGCGGAGAAAGTTCAAAGTCCGATAGTGACGTCCACAGATTACGCGGGTATTATCAGTCACTCGAACCAACTTTGATGGAGAAAACAGCATGAGAGTCCATGAAATAGCACCCGATATATTTCGCTTGTCCTTATTCGTTCCTGAAATGAACATCCAGTTCAACCAGTTTCTCGTGCGTGACGAAGAGCCGTTGCTCTTTCATACCGGCATGCGTCAGATCTTTCCCGAGGTGCGTGAAGCCGTGGCCCAGGTTATCGATCCTGCGACCCTACGCTGGATCGGCTTCAGCCATTTTGAAGCCGATGAATGCGGGGCGCTAAACCATTGGCTCGATACGGCGCCGCAAGCTAGTCCTCTTTGTGGTTTCGTCGGTGCCAATGTAAGTGTCAACGATTTTGCAGATCGGCCAGCCCGCACAATGAACAACGATGAAGTTCTGTCGACGGGCAAGTATCGTTTGCGTTTTCTGGCGACACCTCATGTGCCTCATTGCTGGGAGGCGAGTCTGCTGTTTGAGGAAACCGCGAGAACACTGTTCAGCTCCGATCTCTTTTTTCATTGGGGCGATGCTGAACCAAAGACCACTTCTGATGTTGTAGATCGATTCAAGCAAGGGCTAATCGCTGATCAACAGGGACCGTTTGCTAATGCGTATCCCTACACACCGTTAACCGAAGGGACGCTCCAACGTCTTGCTGGCTTAAAACCGAAGACTATTGCTTTGATGCATGGCTCCAGTTTTGAAGGAGATGGTGAGCAGGCGTTGAAGGATCTGGCAGTCGTAATGAAAGAGGTGCTGGGATAATGTCCGATATGCTTTAGCTAGTCGCGAAAGGCGCTCACTTTAAAGATCTAACCACTCAACGTCATAACCTCACATGTCGGGAAGGTGGACCCTGTCCCCGCCTCAAGTTTGAATGCCACTGACTATCAGACTGAGCCACTCAACTCCGACAACTGAAGGTAACCTGGATCAAGCCTCTTTGGCCTCAAAGGTTGCGGGGGGGTTGAGCCATTGATTTGCTCGTTAGTTGCATTCAAACTTGTGGCGTGGACAGGGTCCACCTTCCCAACCTGTGAGGTTATGACGTTGAGTAATTTGTCTGTTGATTAGTGCCATTCAAGGCTGGGCGGGCACAGTTCTTGACCAGGTTCAGTTACCGACAGGCGGTTCATCTCATTGGTATAGCCCACGGCTCAGTGTTAGAATCCATTCACAGTCCAATGTTCGACCCACAGCCTTTACACTTTCGTCCCCTTGAGTCCCGCGCAAATCTCTTCGCGGACTAGGATTCCTGTCTCATAACGCACTTTTTGTTCTTAAGGCAGAAAGTCTTAGGAATTTCTCGACCTTTGGCCAGCTATTGCCGATTTTCTCGTGGAGGATCGGCTAAATGACAAGGAGAAAGAACATGTCCACCAGTGTTGTCGCACCTCCGAAGCGTCCGCAAATCAAGACTGCCCTGCCCGGTCCAATCGGTAAACAGATTATTGAGGCTGATGCCAAGTTTGTTAACCCTGCCTACCCACGCCCGTCTTTCAAGCTAGTGGCTGAACGCGCCAGCGGCGTCTGGGTGGAAGACGTCGACGGGAATGTTTTCCTCGACTGCAACGCAGGAGTGGCCGTTTGTTCAACCGGTCATTGTCATCCCGCTGTGGTCAAGGCGATTCAGGACCAGGCTGCAGAAATGATTCACATGTGCGGGACGGACTACTACTACCGCCACATGCCCCTACTCGCGGAAAAGCTTGATCAAATTGTTCCTGTTCCCTCGCCAACACGGACCCACTTTGCAAACAGTGGCACCGAGGCAGTGGAAACGGCGCTCAAACTTGCGATGCACGCAACTGGTCGCGAAAAATTTATTGCTTTCTTTAACAGTTTTCACGGAAGGACACTCGGTTCGCTTTCGTTGACCTCCTCCAGAGCTGCGCAACGTCTGGGTTTCAAGCGACAGGCACTCGACGTTGTACACGTTCCCTATCCGAATGAGTTTCGCAATCCCTTCAATGCAGCAGACTGCGGCGATGGAGGTGCTTCACAAGGCGCACTTAACTGGATCGAGGAGCGCTTATTCAAGACCACCACTCCGCCGGAGGAAGTCGCGGCGATTGTGGTTGAAGCAGTGCAAGGTGAAGGTGGCTACGTGCCGGCGCCAAAAGATTTTCTCAAGGGCCTGCGTCGTATCTGCGACGCGCACGGCATTCTTTTAGTTGTTGACGAAGTGCAGTCAGGCATGGGACGTACCGGAAAGATGTTTGCTTGCGAGCATTATGAGGTAGAGGCCGACATCGTTTGCATTGCGAAAGGTATCGGCTCCGGTTTGCCAATCGGCGTGTGTGTGTCGCGAGCCGATTTGATGGATTGGAAGCCAGGCGCGCATGCCTCAACGTTCGGCGGGAACCCTGTTTGCATTGCCGCTGCTTTGAAAACAATTGAACTGCTAGAAGGCGGCCTCGTTCGGAACAGCGCGGAGGTGGGCGCCTATTTGAAAGCCGGTCTGGAGAAACTACAGAAGAAGTATGACTGCATCGGCGATGTGCGTGGCATGGGACTCATGATCGGAGTTGAGTTTGTGCAGGATCGAGTCTCTTTGAAGCCTGCACCTGAATTGCGAGACCGTATCGAGGTGGCATGCTTCGAGCGAGGTCTGATCATTCTTGGCGCCGGTGCAAATGCGATCCGCTGGTCACCACCACTGATCTTGACGAAAGAAAACGTGGACGTTGCGCTCGAGATATTTGATGAGGCGATTGCGGCATCGATGTAGGCAACAAGGAGCTTTGTACTTGGTGCTTTGTACTTTGGGCTTTGTACTTGGTGCTTTGTTCGAAGGGACCTCGAGAAGAACAAAACAAAGTACAAAGCACAAAGCTCCAAGTACTAAGCTCCAATGTTTAGTATCTTTGTGCTACCCCTGTAACGCACCTCACCGTGTCTCTTGCAATGAGTAACTCTTCGTCCGTGGGAATCACGTAAGCAGCAAGACGGCTATCATCCTTACTAATTACTCCTTCTGAGCCGCTAACAGCATCCGCATTTCTTTGCGGCTCAAGCTCGAGACCGGCCCACTCTAAACCTTTGCAGATTCGGGACCGGATCTCTGGAGAGTTTTCTCCGATGCCGCCCGTGAAGACAACTGCTTCCGCTCCACCAACCGCTGCCAGAAAAGCGCCGATGTACTTTCGCGCGCGATAACAAAATATTTCTATCGCGAGATGGGCCCGGCGGTCGTTGTTATCGCGCTCCTCCTCCAGTAGCTCACGCATATCGTGCGTGAGACCTGAAATTCCCAGCAGACCCGATTGCTTGTTCAATAACGTCTCGACCTCATGGGTGGCTAGACCTTCTTTCGCGCTGATGAAATCAACAATCGCCGGATCGATGTCGCCTGAACGCGTGCCCATCACCAACCCCTCGAGCGGTGTTAGGCCCATCGAAGTGTCCAGGGAATCACCCGCGCGAATACCGGCAATCGAACAGCCATTGCCAAGATGCAGAGTGATGATGTTGGTCTGGTCGCGTTCAATTCCGCGCAACTGCCTGTAGCGATACGCAACGTAGCGATGTGAGGTGCCATGAAAACCGTAACGTCGTATCCGGTATCGCCGGTACAGCTGATAAGGAATCGCATAGAGATAGGCGTGCTCGGGTAAGGTTTGATGAAACGCAGTATCAAAAACGGCAACCTGCGGCAGTCCGTTGCCAAACACTTCCCGGGCAGCAACGATTCCTTTGATATTGGTAGGATTATGAAGCGGCGCCAGTTCGATGCAGTCTTCGATGCCACGCAGCACGGCATCGTCAATAACCACCGACTGAGTGAAACGTTCACCACCATGAACCACACGGTGACCAACAGCATGAATATCCGCGACGCTTTGAATCTGAGCGATGCCGGCCTCCGAGCACGCCCAACGCACTATCAACTCTACTGCCGCGCGTGTATCGCGGAGCTTGGCAGTTGATCGCTGAGCCTCCTTCCCTTCAGACTGAAGAGAAACAATCGCCTCACCGCCAACTCGTTCGAGGCTACCGCGCGCGAGTCGAAGGTCTCGGTTACCAGCTATCAGCTCCAGATCGGTTGCGATGAACTGAAACTTGACTGAAGAACTGCCGCAGTTTAGGACGAGGATGTTCATTTGATAGCAGAGTCTTTGGTGTTTTGATCTTGGTACTTTGTACTTGGTGCTTTGTGCTTTGTGCTTTGTACTTAGTGCTTTGTGCTTTGTACTTAGTGCTTAGTGCTTTGTACTTGGCGCTTTGTACTTGGGCGTGTTGGCTGAAAACGATACTTCTGGGGAGCTGAGACAAAGTACAAAACACAAAGCACCAAGTACAAAGTACAAAGATCAGCCCTTCAGCTTTTCAGCTATCTCCCCCATTCTGGCTCGCAGACGATCTTCATCAACATTAACAACCTTATCATCGCGAAAGACCTCCTTACCGGCAATAACGGTTAGCACCACGTCGCGTCCCGATGATGCGAACACGACCGTACTAATCGGATCGTAGGTTGGTAGCTGATGCACGCCCTGAAGTGACAAGACTGTCAGATCAGCCTGCAAGCCTTCTCTTAGATCTCCAATTTGCCCTTCGAGACCAAGAGCTCGAGCACCGCCTAACGTGGCGGCGGATAACGCATCGAACCCGTCGATCATCCTACCGTTCTTTTCCTCATTATGGGCGCTGCGTGAAAGCAGAATTGCAAAACGCGCTTCCTCGAGAATGTCACATGTATTGTTACTGGCAACCGAATCGCTCCCGAGGCCCACCACAATACCCTTATCGAGATATTGCGTTAAGGGTGCACGACCATGTCCAAGTTTCGCATTCGACTTGGGGCAATGCGCAACTTTGGATTTCGTTTCGAGCAGCGTCTCGATATCTTCGTCATCAACTCTAATACAGTGGGCAAGTAACGGCTCAGTATTCAATACGCCTCGTTCTTTCAGATATTGAATAGTGGACATGCCAGGCGGGCTCCACTCGATCCCTCGTTTTGCCAGTCCCTCGGCAAAAAGGCCTCGGCCCTCGCGCAGAAATAGCTCTTCGGCGACGGACTCAGCCGCGTGCATCATGAGAGGTAACTTTTCTGTCTGGGCAAACTCGGCAATCAGCTCGAGCTGCGGAGCACAAACTGTGTACGGCGCATGTGGTGAAACGCCTGTCTTCACCAGCGGCGTCTCCATTTCCCGCAGTTCTGCCACTTGACTCCGGAGCCTTTCGAAGTTCTCTCCTGCCAGTCGCGCATCCGGGCCAAATGATTCCTGAAAAACGATGCCTCGCAAACCCAGATCTTGCAGCGCACGCATGCTCGTCAGTCCCGAATCGCTGGCATCCCCAACGCAGGTTATTCCTGCTCGTACCGCCTCGCATGCGCCCCACGCAGCCGAGACGTACAGATCGTCGGGAGTCATCCGCTCGAGCCGCGCCATGGTCAACTTCCTGAGCCACGAGAAGAAATCCGACTCTTCATTTTCGAGGAAACCTCTCATGGAGGTGAGTTCAAGATGGGAATGAACATTGATGAGGCCGGGAAGAATTACGGCATGATCGAAGTGAACGGCCCTGGCGCCCGGGAAGGCATCGACGACTTGCGGGCGCTTGCCCACTCCGATTATTCGGTCCCCTTCGATGGCCACAGCGCCGTCTTCTATGGGTGGCAACGAAATAGGCACGACCCAACGCGCTGAGTAGATTGTCGTCATAGCGCCATGTGGTTATCAATCAGCAGGTTCATGGGTGGAGCTGCGCAAGTTTTTGCCCAAATGCGGCAACGTGCGAAGCAGCAAGCGGTTTCCATCAAGGGAAGTTACGATACTGAGTCTCACTTCATGCTCGCCTGTGGAAAGGTCTCTTACATCAAGATCTTCGAGCTGCATGTGCTCTCTTGCCAGTAAATCCAGCAAACGGTCCAGCAGCTCGGCGGGATCGTGAGTCTTCAGCGTGTAGTGAAAGAGACGCTTGCGTTTGATGACTGCACGTTCTACTCGTCGCAAAGCTACGAGGACGATGATGATCAGCAGGGTCGAGAAGACGCCGAGGCCAAACATTCCTTCGCCGATCGTAATTCCCACAGCACCCACGACAAATATCGTCGCCGCGGTTGTTAGTCCTGTGATTGAACCTCGCGCTTGAAGAATGACGCCCGCGCCAAGGAAACCAATGCCTGTTACGACCTGAGCAGCGAGCCGCGCGGGATCTGTATAAGGAGCTCCGCCGCCAATGTGCCGCGAGACGATCATGTAGAGTGCGGCGCCAATGCATATCAAGACATTGGTCCGCAAACCCGCGGCTTTGCGGCTCAACTCCCGCTCGAAACCGATCGCCCCGCCACACAACATCGCCAGCAGGAGCTTCAGGGCAATCAGGATTGTCGGCCAGTATTGATTCAAGGTTTAGCGGTGCAGAAGTTTAAGTGGACGCAACACAGGGCATTTCTGCAAACCCACGATTCTTCAAGGATTGCTTGATGGGACCATCTGCCCTTTTGCGTTTTTCAACTGCCGGTAGCGTTCCATGATCGAAAGTACGTAAGCCCGGGTCGATGTAATATCGATCCGATTGACAAACTCGGCTCCCGAAAGCGGCTTGGCATTTTCCCCCACACGGTTCCATTCAACGGCCCGGCTCGGTCCAGCATTGTAACCAGCAACCATGCGCGGCTCGGCGTCTGGCAAATTTGGAAACTGCTCATGAATCTTTTCCAGATACCAGCAACCAATTTGAATATTGTGTTCGGGATCGCCCAGGAAGTTTTGGGGATCGCTTGCCATCTGTCGCTCCAACTCATGCATCCCCGTTTCGGTGGCCCACTCACGGCCCACCACAGGAGTCACCTGCATCAATCCGATCTCGCCGTCTTTTCCTTTCTTCCACGGACTGAAATAAGTCTCTTCATATACGATACTCCATACCAGATCGGGATCGACGCGATAGATAGCAGCTTCGCGGGCGATCAGTGCGTCATAGCGATGGATCCAGTATTGGTTTAGAGAGTAGGCCCCGAAGATCAGTGTGAGGATTACAAGACCGGCAACGAGAAAACGTTTCATTAAAGATTGGGTAAAAGAAATAGCCAGCGACCGTCAACGCTCACGTTTTCCGCTGGCTGATAACTATCCTAGTTGCTCCTTTTGAGTCCTGACCAAAAGCTGGCGCGTGAGGAGCCGTAATCGACACCTTCATAACGCGAGCGCAATGCGTGTTCGTCAAGCACATGCCCCTGTAACCAGACTTCCGCATCAACAGTAGCTCCTACCTTCAACGCGTCGCCGCGCAAGGCCCGTTGATTCACCAAAACTTCCAACTTGATGCGTTCGAGATCTAGATGAATCCAAAACAGTTCGCCGCCGGAAAGCGGATTTCTGAGTGGCTTGAAGGCAATAACGCGACCCGACAAACTCCAGTCGTTCTCGTGCGCCGCGCGCGCGGGAGCCGCCTTCTCCAAAGGCAGCCAACGAGTCTTGGTTGGTGCTCGCCGCACACGGGCCCGATAGGCAAGCCCGCAAAGACCGATGTGCAACTCCTGCGCGCGGAAACCGGCAGGTCCGACTTCGGTCAGGTTCTGCAGCTCGAAAAGCACCTCGCAGTCTGTGCCTTCTCGATATCCGTGAATGACCGCTTCACCTTCCTCATCGTATTCAGTCAGGGCCCAGGGAGTGATGGTTTGAATATAGCGAGCACGAAATCCTGGACGGCAATCAGCGTAGAACACGTCACCACTTCCCGATTCGTACAAGACGGTCCACACTTCCAGCCCTTCTCCCAGTTTCCAACAACGACCGTGCAACACTGCGCCCCGTCGATTAAGTTGAGTCGGTTCGCCCTGATCACCTGCTCGCTCGGCGAGATAGTTAAACGCCTTCTCGCTGGGAACCTCCAGCCCGATTGTTTCAAAAGTAGGATTCATTAGTTCGATGTATGTCGTCAGTTGTCCGTTTGTCACGGGTCGCTAGCCAAACCATCATTGAGCTGCAATCACATTATTGCGCGGCGCGCTTTCGCTGTCTACGTTTACCCGGCTGAACATTCTTAGTTTCTGCGCGTGGTGCGCGAGTCTTGAAACCGCGGATCACTCGCTCCGGACCGTGCGTAGGTTGCACACCCGAGCGCACCATCTCCGCAAAGAGATCGACATCGTAGTCTGCTTCACGCGACATCTCTTCGCGAATTGCGTGAAGCACTTCCAGAAATTTAGGGCGGCGATACATGGAGTAAACCTGGTCCTTGTGCCTTGGTGTTGCGCTTTGATCTTTGTGCTTTGTGCTTTGTACTAGCTTTGTCCCTTGCGCTTTGATCTTCACTCGGCAATTCTCCTTACATATTCTAGAGTGCCTGAAATGGAGTTAAACAACAAAGGACCAAGTACAAAGCACAAAGATCGTCATTTAGTTAACCTTTTCGGTTGCCTCCGAAACTAGAAACTCCGGCGTCACAATCATTGGAACATAAAATCCCGCTGCAGTGTTGAAAAGACGAATGCGCGCCTGCCGGCGAACGTTTGCCAGGTGTCCGAAGTTCCATGTAACCAGATAGTCGATTTTATGATATGAGGCTATCGCTACGTGTAAAGCATCCGCGATGTATTTACGATGGAAAATGCCACGTGAAATGTAACCCTCGGCAAGGATGGCCGCCTCTTCTGTCAAGTCTACTTGTTCCAACGCAGTGATTAGTTTCAGATAAGAAGTGCGATGTGGCTCGGTAACTCTTCCTATCTCGGAAGCAACAAGCGGAGACACAACCGAGCGATAGTCGGGCATCTCATGCTCCCACCACCTGATTGTCAGGTCGCGTCGAAATGGCTCACCATTGTCAAGATAAGCGCCGATCACCGATGTCTCAAGATAGAGGCTTTGCTTCATGGCGCTCACAAACCTTTAGGCTTGATACTCTCCAGTTTTTCGACCGCTGGCGTACGGGCCTCCAACCGGATTATGCTGCGTGCAAAATCGAAATAAATCCGAAAGTGATTGAGAAAATTACCGCCGATTATCCCGCTCTGTGTGAATCCCGATGTCTCATTTACTGGTTCAAGATCAAGCACGGCAGCGCTAATCCTCTCGAGCGTCGTCAAACCAAAAGTCACTTTGGGCAACCGCACCAACTTCACGTCCTCGGTTATGCCGGCAGCACCGAACACTCGCATCTTCGACGGCTGCAAGAGAGCTATCATCTGCTCGTGCTCGGCCAGCTTTTCTGACACTACCGAAATGCTCGCCGCCGTGTCGATAATAAAATTCAGCGGCCTATCAAAACCTGCAAGGTTGACTTCCCCACTCAAGAAACCGCTTGACGTGGTCCGTAAAGGAATCTCTAGAGACGAGTCGGGTTGGAGTATTGGGTCGAGCGATGTGGAGGTTTCATCTCGCCGCACCGTTGTCCACGATTCATAAATATCCGATGGGTGCTGCTTGATGAGGCTCAAACGACGTTCGCCATAGTCGATGGCAGTAAGAAACTTTGAAACTGCCGAAAGGCCAAGATAACCATCGACAGGAACTTTGTCGTCAAAGAACCGCCGGATGTAGACCGGGATGTTTTCAACTTTGACTTCTCCGATTTCAATCGAGGAAATGTAGCCATAGACGATTTCAAACTTCCCGCCGCCTCCGACCGCCCTCGCGAGTCCGCCTTTGGCGACAGGTCGCAGTCCCAGTCGCTGCGCAGTTATTTCCGAGATAACGGACATACCGGATCCTGTATCGAGCACAAAACGGAAAGGTTCCTTCTGTCCATTGATCCGAATTTTAAATATCGGGCGATTGTCAAAAGATTCGAAGGAGATCGATGTGCGGTTCGCCCCGCCGGCCACATACAGCGAGCCCTGCTTTCCCAGGTAGCGCAAGAAGTCGATTAAGCCACGAATGCGAGCGCGTCGATCGGCGTCAGTCTTCGGAGCAATGACAAGAAACCGCTCGTAGGAGTCAGCCGCTTCTTTATACCTCTCACTCCGGGCGGCGGCTTGACCAAGGTTGAATACATAGTCGGGCTCTTCAGGATCCAGACTCGCGGCCCGGCGAAGTTTTGGTAAAGCCAAATCCAGGCGGTTCTCGTAAAAATCAACCATAGCCAGACCAGCGATCGCCAGCGCCTCTTGTTCATTGAGGGCGAGTGAAGTGCGAAACTCTTCGACAGAATTTCGAAAATCGCCTGCTGCCAGTATCGCCGACCCCAATATTGCATGCGCGCGTGCCGACAGTGGATCGAGCAACAACACACGGGCGGCATGATCGTAGGCATCCTGCAGAATTCTTTGTTTCAAAAGAGCGAAGCTCAACCCAAGCCTGGCTTCATTGTCATGCGCATCTTTTCCGAGCAATTCACGAAAGATCTTTTCAGCTAATTGATAGTCTCCCTTGCGTAATGCTTTGTCTCCCTTCTCGTGAGCCTTATTGGATGACGCTGGCACGCCCGAGACGATTCCTGTGGCGCCGGTGTAAAGAGTGAAAGCAAACAAAAGACTGGCCGCCACTCGCCGTAAAGACCTTTTGTAATCTGATCGCATATTGCCCACCTTCTGAGTGACCGTCACTAACCAGCCGCACGTGTCGTCACTCAAAGCTTACCGCTATTTCAATACCTCGCCTGTCTTCATCGACCAGAGGACGAGATCCAGTTCATCGAAATCAATTCTGATCTTGCGCGCAAAGCTGCGGAATTCCTGTTCAATCTTCAGATATTTTGCTCTGTTAGCAGGCGGCTTCGCCGTATCGATAACTTTCAACTCGGCAAGACAGCGCATTACGTGTTTGTCGAGAATCGCGTGGCCCTTCACGCCGATGTTACGCAAAAAATGGCTGGCCTCCTTATAGCCCAGGCCTTTGATTTGCCTCTCCTGAGCCAACCAATCGCGGCGCTCAACCGGATCGGAGAAGCTCCGAAGCCGCTCCTTAAGGGCCATGTCAAAATTTGCGCGAAAGTAATTTCGTGTGGTGACAATGTAACGCGGCCGGGCCACAGGAAAGCGGTGGGCGCCTGCTTCTCTCAAGACCTGAGTCATTTCTTCCGGCTCCCCATTCGGCAATAGCGACCTCACTGCCTCGATGGCGTTAAGTCCCATGCGCGCTGAAGCTCCGGCAGTAAAGATGCAGAACGCGAGCTCCTCCCAAAGTCGCGCGTCTGATCCGTGGCGCCAAACTTCCTGGAACTCACCGAGCCGCTTCTGAATTTCCTTACGTCGCGATCGATGAGTGGCCACCACTCTTTCTACTGTTACAGGTTCTTGGTTACGTTGCACTGTAATTTGTCAATGACTCGATTCTATGAGCGGGCTGGACACATGTCAACGAAATCAGCTTGACTGAACTGAGCTCCTATACCTTGAGTCGAGCACTTTTCGCCAGGTTTGTAAAAATCCATTCTCATGGCAGCAAAACTCAGCTATTATGGCCAATGACCGTGTCCTGAGACGCGGGCGCCAATTACATCCTGCTGCCGACAGTGCGCATCAAACGTACTGTCCCTCATACAGCCCCTTTTGATAACAACTACGATTCTTCAACCGTGAAAGAGTAGTGATGCATAGCGGAGTAACGCGGCCGATTCTCGTCGGTGCTATTAAACTAATTGTCCTGCTGTCGTTGGCCACAACGGCATTTGCACAGATCCCGCTGCCGCAACAAACTCCAGTCAGTGCGGCGAGTCCGGCTCCGCAACGGCCTTCGCAGATACCAGAACCAACCAGTCAGGACACGACAAGACCGCTTTATGGTCTTCAAGGGATACTCGTTGAAACGCTGGACGGAAAGACGGTAGCGACGCAATCTGCCGACCAGGCGTTTAATCCTGCCTCCGCAATAAAGCTGGCAACAGCTCTTGTAGCTTTAAAGACCTTGGGACCTCAGCATCGTTTTGCTACCGGCGTCTGGAGTGACGGAATGCTCGACAAGGCTACCGGTACGATCAATGGAAACCTTTACATCTCTGGACGTGATCCTTCTTTTCATTATGAGCACGCCATAATGCTTGCACGCCAGTTGAATAGTCTCGGTATCAAGAAGGTAAGCGGGAATCTGGTGGTGTCTCCCGGTTTTACGATGAACTTCAATTCTTCGGCCCGTCGCTCCGGAGAGCAGCTTTACGATACTTTGGATTCAGCGCTGAGATCAGCCGAAGCGATAAGGGCATGGACCTACGAACGCACAGTGCTGAATGATCATACCAGCCTCGAATCAGTACCGAGCGTGACTGTAGAAGGCGAGGTTTCGTTGGATTCGGTTTTGCCATCCGCGAAGCTGCTGTTAACTCAGAAATCGAGCAAACTAGTCGATATTCTCAAGGTGCTTCTTTGTTACTCAAACAATTTTATGGCTGAGCGCATTGGTGAAAGTTTGGGCGGCCCCGAGTCGGTGCGCCGCGAGTTAGTCCCATATCTGGGAATTGCTCCGGGCGACTTTAGGATATCGTCTTTAAGTGGGCTGGGAGTGAATCGCATCACTCCGCAGGTGATGATGAAGATTTTTAGATCGCTTCGCGATGAGCTGCGAAAGAGTAAGCTCTCGCCTGCTGATATTTTGCCGGTCGCCGGAATTGATCCGGGCACGCTGCAGGATCGATTTGCCGGTCTTGCCTGGCGCGGAAGTGTAATCGCGAAGACCGGTACGCTGGCAAGAACAGATGGTGGTGCCAGCGCACTAGTCGGACAGATGAGGGCGGCAACAGGAGAGGTGCTGCTTTTCGTAATAATGAATCAGCATGGGAACGTTTTGAGGTTTAGGGAGAATCAGGACCTCTTCGTGATGCAGGTTCAGAATAGTCGCGGTGGACCAAAGGCTTTTGATTACCAACCTCATCCCTTGATGATGGAGCTTTCAGACACTGAGAGCACCTTTGCTTCAGGCGAAGACTATGGACCAAAGCTAAAATCTAATATGAATTCTCCGTAACGCGATTTGCCAGCTCCAGAAGAATGCGCCCCGGCGATCCGAAGATCTCCGGGGCGCTTTACCGTCCAGCTTGCGCGCGGCGTGCGGCACCGCACCAGCGGACGATCCCTTAGAAATCAGTGGGGCAACTTTCCAGGATGGAGATCCGCACACTAGTCTAAAAGTACAAACCCAGCCGACATTCCAAAGAAACTCAAATTATTTGTATTGGGGCAGTCAAAAAGACGAGGGGCGGGCCTTACCCGATGGGTTGTGGCCTAATTCTGTAGGGGTGTCCCTCTGTGGGCACCCTTTGATCCGGAGCTGAGCGATTCGAGCATAAGGGGTGCCCACAGAGGGACACCCCTACAGAATTAGGCCACTCCTCGAATATGTACTTGCTTGACAGCAGAGTGAGTAACAAGGAATGATGCGACTGCGTTTGAGTTGTGCTTCCAGAGGCGTAGCAATCAGTTATAAGACCCCCCTTAACAAAATGAAGGACTACGATCTCTGATAACAGATGAAGGATCCCGCCAACTCAGACGACACTCCAATCAAACCGGAAGGCAAAGTACCAGCTCAAGATGTGCCTTCCGCGGAAACAAGCCATCAACCCAACCCGAAGCGTCTTCCGGAAGATTCAAGTCTCGTCGCCGGCGAGACTTTTGAACAGGTGGGAGCCAGCATTGGGGAATTCCCCATCAAAGATCGGCAACCTCGACCAGCAGCAAGCGCCGGCAAGTTTGCCTTTCTGGTAGGTGCCGGCATTCTTATCAGTCGTCTCGTTGGTCTGATTCGTCAACGTATTTTTGCGCATTACTTCGGCAGTTCGGGCGCTGGCGATGCCTTCAGCGCCGCCTTTCGCATACCAAACTTTCTGCAAAATGTTTTTGGCGAGGGCGCTCTCTCGGCTTCATTAATTCCGGTTTACGCAAGGCTGCTGGCACAAGGCGATGAAAAGGAGGCGACAAGGGTAGCCAACGCAATCTTCGGCCTATTGGCCCTTGTTACTTCGCTTGTTGTTTTGGTCGGAGTACTGGCAACTCCTCTTTTCGTCACTGCTATAGCTGCTGGATTCCAGGACGAACGGCGCGAGCTGACGATTACGCTAGTTAGAATTTTCTTTCCCGGAGCGGGTCTGCTTGTTCTCTCCGCATGGTGTCTGGGCATTCTCAATAGCCACCATCGATTCTTTGTTTCTTACACCGCGCCGGTCGCGTGGAATGTTGCAATAATCGTCGCCCTGATTTTCTATGGAAAGCGCCTTGATTTATTTCCACTCGCCGAGGTTGTTGCCTGGTCATCAGTCGTGGGAAGTGCGCTTCAGTTTGGCGTTCAACTGCCTACGGTGCTTAAGCTGATTCACCGTTTCCGTCCGGCAATCGATATTGCTAACGCCCATGTCAAACAGGTGATCCATAACTTTTTTCCAGTTTTTATGAGCCGGGGTGTCGTCCAGATCAGCGCGTTTGTTGACGCCGAGTTTGCAAGCTTTCTCGGGCAAGGCGCAGTGGTCGCGCTTAACTATGCGCAGAGTCTTTATACCCTGCCGGTGAGTCTCTTCGGCATGTCCGTTTCTGCAGCTGAGCTTCCAACCATGGCGAAGGCCTTGGGAGCAACCGAGGTGGTTGCCGAAAACTTGCGCCACCGTCTGGATGCCGGTCTGAAACGGATTGCCTTTTTTATTGTCCCTTCTTCAATGGCGTTCGTTGCTCTCGGCGACGTTATCGCCGCAGTCCTGTATCAAACCGGTCGGTTTACTCACAATGACGCGATATATGTCTGGGCAATACTTGCCGGGTCTGCAGTCGGTCTGCTGGCCTCGACGCTGGGCCGACTCTACTCATCGACTTACTACGCCCTGCACGATACTCGCACGCCGCTTCGATATGCTCTTCTGCGTGTAGCCCTGACAACAGCCCTGGGATATCTCTGTGCGCTCCCTCTGCCACGGGCATTAGGTATCGAGCCCAAATGGGGCGTCGCCGGGCTAACTGCTTCCGCGGGCATCGCTGGTTGGGTAGAGTTTGCATTGCTCAGAAGAACTTTGAATCGCCGGATCGGTCGCACCGGCCTCCCCTTCGGCTTTGTGACAAAACTCTGGGTTGGCGCTGCCGCAGGCGCGACTGTGGGCTGGGGCCTGAAGCTACTCTTCATACGCCTTCATCCAATTCCGCTCGCAACCGTAGTTCTCGGTTCGTATGGTCTCGTCTACTTCGCACTGACGTTTGCCTTTGGCCTACCGGAGGCCCGCACCGTCATTGGAAGAATAGTTCGAACCGTAAGACCGGTGAAATGAAATTTCTTTTTCTGCGTTTCTAAATCATACGGATTCTTTGAAAGTTCGCTGGCCTTGTCTGTTTTCAAAACATCTCGTTTAGTGATTTCCCACCAAAGCCTGGCGGAACCGCATTTGCTTGTAAGCGCCTAATTCTGAATTTTTCAACCCCCCTTTTGAACCTGACCCAGAGGTAGTCGATCGCTATAGATCCATGGTCGATCCCGAATCAAGGAAGGTGGCTAATAACATGTCCACGTATCTGACGAAGCTAGCTCTTGGCTTTAGCTCAGTGCTATTCATCTCAATCATGGCTGGCAATACCTTTGCCGACGGCATTGTCCTTGTCGGATCCGACCCCTGTTTTCCTGCGGGTGTAGGACGAGGCTGCGGCTCTGATCGTTCGCCCCATATCCTCACAATACAAGGTCATCCTTCAGCGTCTGGCGCTGTCTCATATTCGGCAAGCGGCGACATCAGATCCGGTGACTGGCAGCGGGGTAGCAACACTCGAACTATAACGTTGGCCGAGGCAGGTATCACGAACGCCAACAGCCTACAGCTCTATTTCGACATAAACGAGCCGAATGGCCAGAACAGAACCCCCGTCACAATCACGTCACTCGTGTTAACAGCTTATAACGACGCGGGCCAGTCAGTTTTTAGCTCATCGCTAGTAAACGGCCCCCTTGAACTGGATCAACTCGGTAGTGGCCAGGGCCGGTCTGACTACGTATTTATCTTGGACGCCGCGGCAGCTGCAAGACTTGCCGCCGTGTTCAGCTCTGGTCTCCACATAGGCTTGTCAGCAACGATTGCAAATACTCAGGGTGGCCCCGAAAGCTTTTTCCTCGGCAACGGCGGCGTATCGGCGGTACCTGAGCCAGGGACAATGTCGCTGTTTGGGGTGGGCTTAGCAGGACTTGTCGGCGCTCTCCTCAGGAGACGCAGGCTCAAAGGCCTGCTTTGAATTCTTCGTCCTAAATGCTATTGCTACAGGGTTTAGCCCCTGCCCCAAAATCTTTTTGCTTTTTTCTGGAGATGAGTAACCATTGGGTATTTACTTAAGTATCCTGGAAAACGGACGGTTGGCGCGGTGGCAGGCAGGCGGGGGGCGGCTGCGGCGGCCTTTTTTGTTGCCCGGGCATTGTCCGATAAGCTCCAGTTTGTCGATCTCTGTACAAATGATCCGCCTCCGAGCATCCGGTACCGCTCACGTCATCAACGACACATTCGCTGAACTCAATTTCTTTTGATTGACCCCAGCCTTTCCCTCTACTTATCATCCAAAGGTGCAACCCGTTATTTCCGCTGACCAAATGCGGCACATAGACCGCCTGACGGTTGAAACGTATGAAACTCCGTCATTGCTCCTGATGGAGGCTGCGGCCACTGCTTGTTTTCAAGCCATCTTAAGCCACTTCAATAGCGATTTGACCGGAAAGAGAGCGCTCCTCCTTTGCGGAAAAGGCAACAACGGAGGCGACGGAGCGGCGTTGGCGCGTTGTCTGGCTCGCAACGGTGTGCACTGCGATGTTGTCCTGTTCGGCAAACTCGCTGAGACAAAAGGTGATGCACTCACGAACCTCAAGACTGTCCACCAGCTCGCCGGTTTTGAAGCTGGTTCACCCGCCTGTCCTTCTCCACTCTCATTTCTGGAATGCGACAGCGTACCTGCCTGGGAACAAATAGCCCGGCCCCGTCGGACCTACGATGTCATTGTCGATGCCCTCTTTGGAACTGGCCTGAAGCGGCCACTCGAGGGAGTCTATTTAAAAGTAGTCGAACACCTATCGCTGCTTAGAACGGCGCGTGACCGAGTTTCAGGAGTACGTCCACTGGTTGTCTCCGTCGATCTCCCCTCCGGTCTTGACGCCGACCGCGCTGAACCTATTGGAGGAGCAGTCGAGGCGGATCTGACAGTGACATTCACAGCCCCGAAACCGGCAAACGTGCTGCCGCCGGCTTCTTACTTTTGCGGCCAACTAATCGTCGCCGACATCGGATCACCAGCCTCACTAATCGACGCTGCCGCGCCCTCGCTTTTCGTTACTGAAGCAGAGGACGCTCGCGAATGGCTCGTTAGCACGCGCTACATACCCGAATCGTATAAGAACACACACGGGCACGTTCTGATCGTTGCAGGATCGCGAGGTTACACGGGAGCTGCTGCATTGTGTGGCAATGCTGCGATACGCGCGGGAGCAGGTCTGGTAACTGTCGCGACGCCCGCTTCTGCGCAAGCATCGCTGGTCAGCAAAGCGATGCCTGAGATTATGACTACTGCGCTGGCGGAAACAGATCGTGGGGCTGTCAGCGATGAGGCAATCGATCATTTCCTGGGTCTGGCGACAAAGGCCTCGGTGGTTGCGGTAGGTCCAGGTCTGACATCGGAAGATGAGCGAACTCGCAGCTTCGTTCGGGGTATCGTCGAACGACGTACGACGCCCGTAGTCATCGACGCTGATGGGTTGAACTGCCTGGCGCCCTGGCCCACAGGTCTTCACGGGTCCAGTGAGTATCCGGTGGTCCTAACGCCTCACCCCGGAGAGATGCTTCGGTTGATGGGCGCCGGGCAAAAGTCTGCGCTAAACGATCGGGTCAAGGCAGCGCGCGACTTTGCAGTTTCCCATGAACTAATACTGGTTCTGAAGGGCTCGAGGGGGTTAATCGCTGCACCTGATGGCCGAGTCTTTATCAACCCGACAGGCAATGCAGGATTAGGAACTGCGGGCGCGGGCGATACCTTGACCGGGATCATTTCTGGTTTCATAGCACAAGCCTTTGCCACCTTGAAGGAACGAGCTGATCCTGTTGCCGCAACCATCGCCGCACTTTATGTCGGGGGGCTGGCAGGTGACCTCGCGGCTGATGAACTGGGAATGCGCACGATGGTGGCTTCAGATATACGCGAGCATCTCGGTGCCGCGGTGCGTTTCCTTGATCCTGAAGGCGAGCAACCATAGTCGAAATCCTAATGATGGCGGCCAAACCTTCGCAACTTCCTTTGGGTGAATTTCAGAGTTTCTCGCCGGAGGAAACCTTCAACTTTGGTGAGCAGGTTGGTGGGGAATTACGTGGTGGCGAGATCCTGTTGCTCAGCGGCCCGTTAGGCGCCGG
>WNFR01001363.1_pt1 | contig 37663 bp, 42 predicted proteins | sample 5400221 | NCBI WGS metagenome assembly WNFR01 (sample SAMN13153357, study PRJNA577476) | soil metagenome | isolation source: 40 cm soil under Madrone tree | place: USA:California | collected 2016-06-14 | reverse complement strand
AGCTTCGTTCCGGGCGATCTTGGACCTCGTGCCTGGCCGGCCAGAATGGTCATTTTTGCTCAGACGCCACGCGCGACGCTTGTCTAGTCTGCATGATCCCGGGGGTCTTCAATATCCCTCCGTTGTCTCCATCGCCCGGTCCAGAACCCCGGCCGGAAAGCACCGGCCGGTCGCCCAGCGGCGGGCCGCCGCACTATCAGTGGATGTTGAATCACATCAAGGAGTACGCACCTATGTCTCGCATCCCGTTCCACCTAACAGCGGTTGTCTTTACGGCAGTCATGAGCTCCAGCGCTGTGGTCGCACAAACCTCCGTATCTCCACCTGCGACCAAATCTTCACCCGCGGCGTCCGCTCCGGATTCGCAGAAGCCCTCCATAGCGACGCAGGTCGAGACCTGGACAAGCACGCAGTGGGAGGCGGCGAAGGAGGAGTGGGCCAAGGATAAGGCAAAATGGGCCGATTGCCAGGAGCAGTCGAGCAAACAGAAACTTGAAGGTCGGAAGAGCTGGTCGTTTCTCTACACATGTATGACCAGCTGAGGTCAGATGGATCTTAGAACGCGCGCTTCCGAGACCTGAACGGGGCCCCCCGACCATGAATCGTAACGTTCTCTACCTCGTCATCGCCGCGCTCGTCGTCGCCACAGTGGTGTTCGGCCATCAGCTCTACCAGGAACGGCAGAAGACAACCGGCATCGAGATCAATGTCGGCGAGCGCGGCATTTCCATCGAGACGAAGTAGTTGGGCATTCGGAGTTACGAAGAGGCCCAATGTTCAGTTGAGACCTGCGATAGGAGATAGGTCATGTCGCTCGGAACGATCCTCGTTATCGTCCTCATTATTTTCCTGCTTGGTGGCTTCAGTGGCCGCTTCGGCGGCTACGGTTACGGATTCGGTCACGGTGGCGTCGGTGTCATCGGTATCATCCTGATCGTCCTCGTCGTACTGCTTCTCACAGGTCGGATTTGATCTGACAGGTAGGATGTCGGATGAGTCGCCTTCGCCTGCACCCAGAGAGCCACCTCGTTGGCCGCGCCGGTTGTTGAGAGCAGCGGTGCTCGGGGCCGACGACGGCATTTTTTCTCGACCGCGAGCTTGACCGTCGGCGTTGCCGCAGCGGCCGCGACGCAGAACGATGTCTTGATCGCGGGTGTCGTGGACTGGTAGCTGGCGCCATGTCGATGGCGGAGCTTTTGGTCCCTCAATGTCGCTCCGCCTGCCAGCTCCCCGAGCATCGGTGTGCTGACAACACTCCCTTCCAGATACCCGCGCCGGACTTGTTTTGCAGTCGACCACTGCCAACTGCACGTTCTGCAGCGCGGTAAACGCTGATCCTGACGTTACCGTCAAGGTCCACATGTCCAGACATATCGTGGGCAGCCTCTGCTGAAGTGACGACAACACCATTGACGATGCTGATGTCATAGCGAAATGGAGGGCCGCATTGACCTGCTTCAGTGACAAACAGAACGTTCCACGTCCCGTCGAAGCTCGAATGCGCCACCGCAGGTCCGCGGGCGCCAAGCACGGCGGCGGTGACCAGCGATAGGACGACTGAACATGCGGGTTTGACGGCCTGCGTCATAAGGCTTTCCCGACCCATGCGAGGGTCCTTCATTGGACAAGCGGAGCGATGCTCGTTGCGCTAACATGGCGGGGGCCGCCACATTAGGTAGCACTAAAATCTCCACGACGTTACCGCGTTGTACATTGATCAAATCAACGATGGATCGTTTCTCCGAACTGTTCGGTTCCATGTGACCCATTACGGATGTCGCGACGCGAAGTTCTTGAAAGTTATGAGAAGGGTTACGACTAGCGCGGGGGTGCCCAAGTGATCGCGTGTATGTGCCCTTCCGCAAATCGGCCGGCCTTAGATGCGGAGAGCGGTGACCTATGTGCATCCGATCTTGCCAGGAGCGCCCGTGGAGGCCGATGTCCTTAGTCCTCCACACTTCGCCGTGATCACGCTGGTCTATCCAAGACCAATTCACACGATACAGCGACCGGTGATCTGGCCCGAAGCAGGATCGACAAACGGACTTGCCACTCGCTCGCAGTCGGCGAGCGGCGCAGGTATTGGCTTCGGAGTAGGTATCGCGTCGCCGATCCCTAAGGTCTTTCCTCGCGTCGGCGTACCGTTCGCTCCTTTGACGAGTTCTGGCGAAGCGCCATTCTTTCGAATGACTGTGGTGTTGCCCGTTAAAGTGGGAGCAGCGGCATCGGTGCCGCTCAAGACAGGTAAACGATCGCTCTTCCGATCACGGTTTACTGCTTGCGAACGCTGAAGCAAAAATTCACCCCCAGTGCTGGAAACGGTTGGGCTCTCGAAGAAACTGGTAGCTACGAACGTAGCGATGATCACACTGAGGATAAAGCCGGAGAGGTATGTTATCGTGGACATCGAAAGCCTCCTGGCAACCGTTGGCGTGAAGCTTGGGCGCTTTTGCAGGACAAGGCTGCTCAATATTGACCACATCGCAATTCAGTGATCCTTGTTGGCAGTCCTCCGAACGTGAGGATTGTCACGCAACAGCACGTTCAAAAGTTGTGAACCTCCAAGGCTCCGTTGTTACTTGATGAACCCTAGCTTGCGAAACTTGTTCATGAACAAGCTCACGCGCGACCTACTACTGCAGATCATCTCTTGGCTTATCTTCGCTATGACCGACTCCGGCTTACTCTCCTTCCCGAAGTTCGCCATCAAGAGGAGAACTCTTGCCAGACGTTTTTCGCTCGAATTGATTGACGATCGCATTTAGGGTATTGATCGAACCCCGATATGGCGTGCCGATAGTGATTGATGTTCGAGTGAAATCGTGTCCGCCTAGCATCTCGAGAAACCACCGGGCGACGAGCCCACCCTTCGAGTGACATACAAACATCAGCTTGGCGTTCCAATTTTGCGTGTAATTTCGCCAGCGGTCAAGATGTGGGATTACGGTGGCAGTTAGACGCTGAGCATTAAGTTGGTTCGAAACGCGGCAGTCGCTGAGGCGGGGCAGCCCATCATAATAAAGGAACCTGTGGATAGTCCCGGGGCGCTTTGCTTTGGCGTCTCGATTGTCCTGAGTCTTCGAAGTCAAAATGAGAAATCTGTATAAAAATGTTCACTTGATCCGGCTTTCAATTCAACTTTCAAAAAGACCCTCATCCAGCGTCCTCAAACCGCACCGAACCAGCGTCGGGCGAAGGGAAAGCACATGCCTTTTTCAAGATGCGTCGCTCATCCTCAAGCCAAGAAATCCGTGCCCAGTATGCGGCGCCGAGACCGCCCTTGCAGAGATGGAGCCCCACCCTCTGCACGTAAATCTTGAGATTCACGGATACCTCTGTGACCGGTGCGGACCCATCAAATCCTTGGTTGTGCTTCGCTCGCTGCCACTTCAATCGATGATGTAATTCCAACATTGGGGCTATCATGTTGAATACGGATAATTGGCGACCAATTGTCATTTTCCATTGCATATTTTGAGATCGTTGTGTCGTAATCGTGATGTGAAAACACCCTAATAACCGGGAATTATTCGATTTAGTCCTGGCGGAGACTCGGATGCATTCTTAAATACGACAAGTGCAGGCTATAAGGTTGTGTGATGCGGAAGGTCAGGCCCTGAGGGCGGACCGTTCGCATGTCGATCAAACAGCGTCAACCAGGAGGTTTCCATGAAAGCCCTTACTTTGGTATTTTCGACTGCGTTATGCTTGGCAGCATTCCCCGCCTTCGCAGGCGCCGCCGCCGTTCCGAACAATTCTGTCACGCTGGCCCAGGCCGAAGTGACGGTGGGTCCCAACGGCATCAGCATCGGTGAACGCGGACGCGACCGTGATCGCGTTCGTGACCATGATCGATTTGACCGTGATCGTGATCATGATCGAGTTAGGGCGCGTCTAGGTGACCGGGGCAGTGACCGTGGTTGCCGGACCGTGACGGTGGAGGAACGAGGAGAGACCCGCACGACTCGCCGCTGCGACTGATGAGTAACTTCGATATCGCTTCCGCTCGGTTCACCCGAGCGGAATCTCGGTCCTAATGTTTTGGGTTCGAAATTGAGTTGGTCACCGCGGGAGCGGCCTGGCACTGGGCTTGGGCGCCGCAAGGTAGATCGGTAATGAGCACGATTCTAATTATCGTCCTGGTGATCCTGCTGCTCGGCGGCTTCGGTGGCTACCATGGTTATAGTCGGTATGGCGGACCTGCACTCGGCGGCGTTCTCGGCCTGGTATTGATCGTTATCATCGTGCTTTGGCTTGTCGGCGGTGTCCACGTTTGATCCGCCCAACCGGCTGCCGTTTCCGCCGAAGCCCTACGATTCGGCGCGGTCCAGGCATGCCGGTGAACTGACGGCGGCATCGGGCTCATCGGTGACCTGCTCATCGGGATCGTAGGAGTCGCCTCCAGCACGGTCGCCCCCGCCCCCTGAGGTGGCATCACCGAACTCCGCCCAGTGACCTTCAAGTGTGCTGGGGCAAAGACATACTGAGGACCGAAGCACGATGCAGCCGAACGTGCATGCATCAGGCCGGTCGGTAGTGGTACTGTTTGGCGCCATTTGCTGCAGAGCAAGTTCGCCCAATTCGAAGCCCTCTCCCGATGGGCTCAAGAACTCGCCGCAATCGCTCAGAAGATGACAGCCGCGACGACAGAGTCCATCAAGGCTGGCGTCCGAAAAGCGGCCTGATCCTACGTTTTCGGATTTCGCCCGGAGCCCGAAGCCCACCCGGCTTCGATTTGGATCTCGGTGGTTCTTCGTGAGTGCCCCTTGCGCCGGCTTCAGGAAACTGGACGCGACCCAGCGCCGCGCGGGCCAGATGCCTCGTTTGGGTCGCTCTCGAGCTTGTCGTACAAGACCACGTTTAGCAACGAGTTATGAACTTTCAGGTGTCCATTGTAGTCGATGTATCCCAATTTGCGGAACTTGTTCATGAAAAAGCTCACGCGCGCCCGCGTCATGCCGATCATTTCCGCGAGTGTTTCCTGACTGATCTTCCCCACGATGGGCACAGGCCGTCCTTCTTTGCCGAAATTCGCAAGGAGAAGGAGAAGTCGGGCGAGTCGCCTTTCGCTGGAATTGAATAATTGCTCGACCAGGTCCTCTTCGATTCGACTGTTGCGAGCCAACAGATACGACATGAACAGCTCGGAAAAGTCAGTCTCATTATGAAGAGTAGCGATCATGGCTGCCTTGGTTATGCGGGTGATCATGCATTCATCCACCGCCGTCGTCGTGGCAACGCGCAACCCGTGGCCGTTCAAGCATCCTTCGCCAAAAAAATGACCAGGCCCTAAGATGGCAATTACGGCTTCCTTTCCCCGCTCGGAAATCACCGAGAGCTTGAGCTTGCCTTTCTGGATGTAGAAAACCGCGTCCGCGACGTCGCCCTGCGAGAAGACAATTTGATCCTTCTGATATTTGGCGATCGTCTTTCCATCGCCGACGATGGCGAGAAACTTCTTGGGATCAAACGTGACCTTGCTTTTCTTCGACATGAAGACCCTCCATTGGGCCGGCAATGGGCATGGCGAAGCCCGGGGATTGTAAACCGGATGCAATGCTTGGTGAAGACAAGCACGCTGTCCTCCTGATCAGGGTCGCCTGGATAAGCCCGGCTATGACGGAGGGCAACCTCGGCGGAACGCTTTCCAGGCGCCTTCACCCAAAACGCATTCGTCCGTGCCGACGCTCGGCTACCAGCGCCTACCCCAACCCCAGCCGCCGCCAAAGGCGCCGCCGCCGCGAACAAGCCTCATGATGAGAAGAAGTATCAGCGCGCCGATGGTGGCGTTGATGATCGCCGCCACGATACCGACGCCAAGGTGGATGCCGAGTTGAGGCAGCAGCCAGTCGCCAATGAAGGCTCCTACGATCCCGACGAGCAGGTCACCGATGAGTCCGAACCCGGTGCCTCGCACGATCTGGCCCGCCAACCATCCGGCAACGAGCCCGACCACCAGTATGACAAGGAGACTTTCGCCCGACATGTGCATCTTCCCAATCTCCAGTTTCAAAATGCGGTTTGACGCTCCCCCTTAAGCGCCTTGCAAACGAAAGCCCGACGACATGGACCTCCTGGCAGGGCAACACCGCAAATATGGGCAGTCAGCTTTTGGAGCAGACGAAGGGGAGTCCCGATTCCCACGCGAAGACATTAAGCCTGTCTTGAGTTCAAGACTGTTCAATATCGCACAGACTCGTCTTGGCATGGGTCCTAGCCTCGATCCCGTCAGGCGTGTCCAATCCCCCCTGCGTAACCCCAACGCCTGGCCGACCCCGGCCGCAATTGCCGCGGCGGGGTCACCATGGCGGCGGCCTGTCAGAGCTGACGCCGGGGAGGTTATCGCCGCGCTCGATCGGGGTGAAAAATATTGAGTCCAAGAAGGTGCATGATGCTCAACAATCAGCCGTTCGTCGAAAACAAGGATGCCGGTGCATTCGCTCAGGCGATCGTGGACACCGGCCGGGAACCTCTTCTTGTGCTCGACAAAGACCTGCGCGTGCTAGCTGCGAGCTGCTCGTTCTATCTGACGCCAAAGCAAAGCGCGCGGGCTTTCAATTCAACTTTCAAAAAGCGCTCATCCAGCGTCCTCAAACCACCGAACCAGCGTCGGGCGAAGGGAAAGCACATGCGTTTTCAAGATGCGTCGCTCATGCTCAAACCAAGAAACCCGTGCCCAGTATGCGGCGCCGAGACCGCTCTTGCAGAGATTGAGCCCCACCCTCTGCACGCCAATTTTGAGATTCACGGATATCTCTGTGACCGGTGCGGGCCGATCAAATCGTTGGTTGTGCTTCGCTCGCCGCCACTCCAATCAACGATGTAAGCCCAACATTAGGGCTATCAGGTCGAATGAGGATGGTTGGCGGAAGGACGCATTCAGAAGGCTGAGGCCGGGAGGTGGTGACCGATCGTCAAGGCGGCAAACATTATGGGCGACCGAGCTGGGCATATTCGAACACGGCTGCTTAACCCACACGCTCCGACGCACCATACGCGTGGGCGTACGGGTGCGTCGTTTGATGCTCGGCCTTGCCGAAAACCAACAACAAGATGATTCAGAAAGGACTGGATTTCCGCTGCCAACGGAGCGTTGCTGTGTGGGCCTTGGGCGCAGTCGACGCTCTCGGGACGGCGTCCGCAGGCACATTGAAACAACAGAGCTTCCGGGCGCCGCGGCGGACCGCGGCCTGATCAAACGCCACGTCGATCGTGTGATCGTCAGACCGCAAGCCGTGGAGGTCCGGCTCAAGTCGAGCCGTATGACAGAACCAGCGGAAGCCGCTTCGGACGCTTCCATGGTGCCGATCGGGATGATAGACCGCATCAATGCTACGACCCGAGAGGCTCGCCTATCAGCCCGCCCCCATCTATCATCTCGGTGTGTACAAAATTGCACATTCGGCCCGCCAGTTCGGTCGTAAGCTCGATTGTCACGCTCGGCATTCAAGCCAGTGGGAATGTCGGCTTATCAAGGAGCTCGGCCCATGTCTCGACTTCATCTTTTTCTTAGCGTTGCCGCGTTGGCGGCGAGCCTGACCTGCGGTGTGGCGCTTGCGCAATCCACCGCACCTACGCCGAACCCGACGTTGAAAACCCAGGCCTCATCAGAACCTTCGACAGCAGCCAAGGTGGAAAGCTGGACCAAGAAGCAGTGGAACGCGGCGAAACAGAAATGGTCCCAGGACAAGGCGAAATGGAACGCCTGCAACCAGGACACCAAGGACCAGAAGCTCTCGGGACGCAAGAGCTGGTCGTATCTCTACGACTGCATGACCAAAGCCTGATCCGGCCCTGGCGGGACCTCGGGTATGGCGGTCCCGGGGAGTGACATGCTTGGTGAGTTCTCTTTCAGAGCGATTTTCGGATCTGCTTCACGTGTCGAAGGTGCTGGAGGGTTTGAAGACTTGGCTTCGATCGATGAACGATGCGTCGGCGTCGGATGTCGTCGTGGGCGAGACGCCCGAGAAGCCCGCCGAGGCGCCTCCCCCCGTCAGGGCTAGTGCGCGCCTTCAGTCTGGAGCGATCGTCGGCATATTCGCCCTGCTAACGTTTTACTTTCTCAATTTCGCGTCGCCCATTCTCATCCCGATCATCGCGGCGTTGCTCCTGAGCATGCTATTGGCGCCCTTTGTGGGCCTGCTCGAGCGGGTTCGCGTACCGCGTACATTGGGCTCCTTGATCGTCGTGGTGGCGGCCATCGGAGCACTGTTCGGCATTGCGGCTAGCCTCAGAGGCCCAGCTCAGAGCTGGCTGAGCGAACCGCAGCGGTTCTCCCGTCTTGAGGAGAAGCTACGTCCCATAACGGCGTCGTTCGAAATACTTCAATACGCGACCGAACAGCTGGAAAAAGCAACGGCACCGAGGGACGCGCCTTCCATCCAGAAGGTGGAACTTACCGGGTCGGGATTGTCGGGCCTCCTCTCGACTGGCATTGGGCATGTGGCATCCACGATCGCCGCCGTCATCGGCCTCCTTTACTTGTTTCTGGTCTCGGGGGACACTTTCTTGAGGAAACTCGTCTTGGTAACTCCTTCCCTCAAGGACAAGAAACGCGCCGTAGAAATTGTCAGAAATATAGAGACCGATATCTCATTCTATCTCCTGATGGTCGCATCGATCAATATAGCGATAGGTTTCATAGTGATAGCGATGACCGGAGTTCTGGGCATCTCCGATCCATTTTTGTGGGGTACGCTTGCGGCGGTACTGAGCTTTGCGCCTTATGTTGGCGAGTTTGCGATCGTCATTCTATTATCTCTAGCCGGCATTCTGACGTTCGACAACCTCGTCCAGGCTTTCGTGGCTCCCGCAGTCTATTTCGTCCTGATGACGATCTGCTGGCAGGGCGTCGTCCCTTTTGTGGTTGGTCGACGAATGACACTCAGTCCGGTAGCCGTATTTATCGCGATCATCGTGCTCGGCTGGATGTGGGGAGTTATCGGCGCTCTGGTTGCCGTACCGGTGCTCGCCAGCTTGAAGATTATCTGCGAACGTATTGGGCCGTTGCATCCGGTTGCCGAGTTCTTGAGCCCTTAGGAGGTGCGTTCCGGCTTCACGGAGATCAGCTTCTCTATGGCGAGCACTTTGCGGTCGACGAAGATGACGTTAGGCATTTCGATCGTTGCCCCGTGCTCGCCCGCCGCTGTCGCCTTGAGATCACCGGCACCGAGACCCAAAGCCGCCCGGAAGAAATCCGAGCTAAGCTTCTGGAATCGCAGCCCGTTGGTATCAAAGCTCTCCGCACCACCGCCAATAACGTGCTCTACGGTCATCTGCCCTGGCCGTATGCGCCAATAGGCCAGTCGGTCAAAGACAAAGAACATCATCAGCCAAATGATCAGCAAACCCGCCGAAAACACGAGATAGAAGCCGGTGTTCATATGCACCGACAGGTAAGGGATCAGCCTAGCGATATCGTCCCACCAGCCGAACCAAGCCAGCAGCACAGCGATAAATGCGATAACGAGTAATGCCACAACCGAATTAATGCCGCGCAGTCGGACGTTGGTGAAAACAATCAATAGCAAAAGGATCGACAGGTAAGTGAGACCAAGCGCTGAACTCGGCTGGCCGCCTTCAGCCGCAGCCAGGAACTTTTCCTGACCGGCATTGAGAAGTGCGATGACAAAGCCGAAGGCCCAAGCCGGCCACCAGTAGAGAAGGGTCGAGTGGCTGTAGACGTAGATCTCTTGCAGAGCGAGCGGATGAGGTGACGCCGCAACGGTCGCGGCATTCGTTTGGTCGATCGTGAGCTGTTGTGTCATGGCTTTACCTGATCTTCGATGAGGTCGGCCCCGAAGCAAACGAACCCGTTCGACGGCGGAGGCTATCGGCCGGTGGCCTGATCCTTACCGGCCGAAAGTAAAGGACGCTGGGACTGCGCGAAGGCAAACCGGGCTGCGGCTTCTAATTCTTGGGCGTCTCCCACGTGTCGAAAAGCATTCCGCTCTGCTTTCATGACATGCGATTCAAGGATCTTTGATTGCGGAGATCCGGCAAGGCGACAGCCTGGCATATTGAGGCTAGGGCGCACGCTGACGGCGAGTCTGTGCAATATTGGTCACTAGCTACCTTCCGGCGCAAAAATGAGACAATGTCTTTGAGCATTGCGTTGTCGCCGTCACCGCCCATGGCTGCGACTACACGGTGCATGTGGTGGTCGGGGATACAGTCATGGCGGTGCGCCAAGCGACTGCTTGTGCGGCCCTGCAATCGAGGGATGTAGCGATGGTCGGGCCTCCTAAGACGAAACTGACCGACATGCCTTCTCCGGGTCCACCGAATGTGCCTGCGCTGAAGCCGGTCGGATTCCTGAAGAGTTTGGGACCGGGTCTGGTGACCGGGGCGGCCGACGACGATCCAAGCGGCATCGCCACCTACAGCCAGGTGGGCGCCCAATTCGGCTACGGCCTCGCCTGGACCATGCTGTTCAGCTTTCCGCTGATGGCCGTCATCCAGGCGGTCAGCGCACGGATTGGCTGCGTTACTGGCTATGGCATCGCTCAAAACCTTCGCCGTCATTATTCCCCATGGCTTCTGCGCGCGGTCGTGTTTCTGCTGCTCGTCGCCAATGTGATCAATCTCGGCGCTGACCTCGGCGCTATGGGGGCGGCTTTGGGCTTGCTGATCGGCGGCCCGGAACACCTCTATACCGTATTGTTCGGGGTTGTCTGTCTCCTGCTCGAAACGTTCATGAGCTACGAGCGCTATGCCGGCGTGCTCAAATGGGCAACGCTGTCCCTGTTCGCCTACGTCGCCGTTGTCTTCGCCGCGCACGTGCCCTGGGGATCGGCCCTCTACGGCACCTTCGTTCCGCATTTCGTTTTTGACGCTCCTCATGCCATGGGCATGGTCGCCGTCCTCGGCACAACGATCAGTCCCTACCTGTTCTTCTGGCAAGCCGGGCAGGAAGTGGAAGAGTTGCATCGACGCCACGTCAAGGCGCTTTGCATCGCGCCCCGTGACGCCGGGCCGGAACTTTCGCGCATTCGCACCGATACCATCGTCGGCATGGGAATCTCGAACCTCATCGCTCTATTCATTATCTTCGCCACAGCGGCGACACTGAACGCCAGCGGAGTGACCGAAATCCAGACATCCTCTCAAGCCGCAGAGGCGCTGCGGCCGATTGCGGGCGTGTTCACATTTGCGCTGTTCGCGGTTGGCATCATTGCAACCGGTATGTTGGCCGTACCGGTACTCGCCGGTTCTGCTGCCTATGGAATAAGCGAAGTCTTTGGTTGGACCGAAGGCCTTGACCGCCGTCCAAGAGAGGCGAAATCATTCTACACCACGATTGCGGTCGCAACGCTGGGCGGTGTTGCGCTGAACTTTACATCTCTCGACCCTGTCAAGGCACTCTATTGGAGCGCCGTCGTCAACGGCGTGCTCGCCACGCCGCTGATGGCCGTCATGATGGTGATCGCAATGAACCCGCGCATTATGGGCCGGCTGACCCTCCCGCGCCCAATGCTCGTGATCGGATGGCTGGCCACATCGGTCATGGCGCTTGCAACAGTCGGATTCTTCTCGATCTGAACCTTGCGCATAAAAACGATGAAGAATCAAACCGTAGCCAAACAGACCGGGACAGGTCACGGTGACCAATTGGCGGGTCCATTCCTGCCCCTCGCCGATTGCGGCGGTGCGCCTATTGGGAAGCGATCGAGGGGTAAGCGGACTCGTCACGGACTGCGTTGATCCGACGTTTTTGACCCAACTGAGACATTTCGAATCTATGTTCTGGCCCACAGCAGCACAGAACTTCTGCGGCGGCTTGTCCGGACTTGGCGGAACCGGAAATGGAGAGGGCTGAAAGGACGTTCGGGTTTTCACCCGTTCCCTACATGCGGGCAGCGGTTTGGCGGAGTTTCACGCTCGTAAAGCGCGCATTTGAACGCGCCGGCAAGCGGCGCTCCGAGGTCCGGTTTGGGCACGTCTTCTCCCTCGGCACAAAAACGAGGTCCGGCCGCTTTGCGCGGGCCGGCCCGTCTCTCCGTCAATTGTCGCCGCCAGCCTCGCTATCTCAATACCGCCGCCCCCCGCGGCTGCCCCAGCGCCAATGGCCCCCGCGGCTGCCCCAGCGCCAATGACCCCCACGGCTGCCCGATCGCCAATGGCCCCACTGGACCTGCGCGACGGAATCGGTCGCATTTGCGAGGTCGCCGATAACCGCGCCATTGACCGGCACCTGATGTCTCCTCCTCACAGTCGTTTGCTCGCCCCCGTGTGCGTTTTGCCGATGCCGCCGCCTCGAGTGGCCCTGGCGATCGAGCATCTCAGCATAATTGCGATGTCGTATTGCCGGCGCCTTCCGGATCAGCGCAGGCCCGCAACATGAACTTCAACCCGACCTCGATGTCCCCACGCTGGAAGGCCGAAATTCCGAGTTCGTGTACATTTTTCATTACGCGGCATTCGGGCGCCCACGATCGGGCGGCGCGCCACGGTTATCGCGACGCAACGCTGCGTCGGTGTTGGACTCGTTACGCCCCGGGTCCCGGTGCCACGCACATGAAGGAACCGATCTTCTTGTCCCAATCCGGCGTCAGCGTCGGATAGGTGCCGGCAGCGAGGCGCATCGTGTTGCCGCCGTAGTTGTTGTCGATGAAGAAATCCCACGTGCCGGCCTGGACCCGGATCGAGGAAATGGCGCTTTGCCAGCCGCTGTCCGCCAAATTCTGCTGATTATCGCCCGTAGGGGCCGAAGTTCCGGCGAAATTGCGATCCGCGAAGATCGTCAATTCACAGGCGCCTTGGGGAGACAGTGGTGACGGCGGCGGCAGGGTGGCGATCTGCGCCGGGGGCGGTCTGGCGATCGGACAATACTGCACGCATTGCGGCTCGCCGCCGCCGTCCACGAAATCGACGACACGCCATTGCAGCCGGCATCCGTCCGGCGTGAAGCCGGTACAGGAGGGCCCCGCGATCGAGACGTAACCATCAGGATTCCAATACGACCCGCCGATCAAGACCGCGCCGAGCGCGCCGAGCGGGACGAAGAATCTGTTGCGCCCGCCCATATGCATCAATTTCTGGCCCCTTAAGATCGGAAAGTATCTGTTGTTGACGGTCACGACCGGGAATTTCGGTCTCACGGGCCGCAGCGCATTGGGTCCTTGGCGCAGATGGGCAGACGTCACAATCGGCCCATGCGGACCGAATTTAAGCCCGGTCGGGCTGTGTCCGACCTGCGTCCCGCCATGCGGGCCTGGCGGAATCGTACGCTGGCCGATCCGCGGTGTCACGATCGGCCCGTTGGGAATCACGGCGCGCTGGGGCGGCGTGATTGGGCGGACCCGCGTCGTGGCCGTCTGAGGCTGCTTGACCGGGCGATTCGGTATGGCGGTGCGCTGAGGCGGCGTGGGTCGCGTCACGCTACGCTGGGGCGCTGTAGGCCGCGACACGCCGCGTTGGGGCGGCGTGGGCCGCGTCACAGTGCGCTGCGGCGTTGCAGGCCGCGACACGCTGCGCTGGGGCGATGGGAACGACGGCCGTGCGATCGCGCGCGGAGCGGGTGGCGCTGGCCGTGCGGCCGGCGCCGCCGAAGCGCCCGGCCTTTTTTGCTGTTGGGCCTGCGCAACGGTGATGAACGCCAAAGATACCGCCGCCGTCAGCGTGACCAGGGCGGTTACGCTCGTGGCCCATATGCCTGCTGATCTGACGCGCCGGCGCCCTGGGCTTTCAAATATGGCGTTCGGAGTTGAGTTCGCGCGGTGCGGAAAGTTCTTCGTGGTCATGTTGCCGGTCTTTCCTGCTCTGTCCGTGTCTCGTTTGCCTGGACATCCGTAACGGACAAGATTTTGTCCGTCTCAGCGCCTACGGCTTCCGCGGTTGCATCCGATCCGTCGTGATGAAGAGACTTCGGTCAATACGCAGCATGGAGCAATGGCTGAGGGCAGTCTGTGCAAGATTGACCACCTGGAGGAATGAAACAAATGCCGAGGCACGACGCCCCGATGCGCCTCGTAGCCGACTGGGATTGCTAGGCCGCCTGGTTGGGTCGCGCTCAGGAAATTTCACTGTATCCCCAAGTGATATCCAAATTAGAGCATTTTCATCTTGGGCTGAATCGGAAAGTTGGTGGATTCCCTCGCCGAGCGGAATGGATGAGTTTTGACCCTCATTGATTGATTCGGGGCCATCGAGCAGGCCTTCGACAAGCTTAAAGCTCGTCTGCGAAAGCGGCCGAGCGCTCGATCGCAGCTTTGCTGGACTGGATCGGCTCCACCCTCGACACCTTCTCACCAGAGGGATGTAAAAACTTCTTCCGCCGCGTAATTCCAAATTGAAAACGCTCTCGCCCGTGCGATGTTAGGGAAGAATTCAAGCGTTCTGGACACGGATCGAAGTAAGGGCGGAGCAAGCTAAAACTGCATGGCGGAAGCGACGGCAACTTCACGGATGTCGCCAAGCTCGAAGCCGATGGCAGACCGATCCGAGCGTCTCTGCAAAAAGATCCCCAAAACTCAGGCCTTGATTTGCGGCTGGTCATGCAGAACGACATTCAGCAAGGAACTGTAGACTTCGATGCCGCCGTTGTAGTCGATGAAGCCTAGCTTTCGAAATTTGTTCATGAAGAAACTCCCGCGCGCCCGGTCGTCCCACCATCTCCGCAAGTGTGTGCTGGCTGATTTTCGCGATCATTGGCTCCGGTTTTCCTTCCCAAAGTTCGCCAGCAGCAAGAGCATCCGGGCAAGACGTTTTTCACTCGAATTGAACAGCTGATCGACGAGGTCTGCTTCAACGCGGATGGTCCGATCCAGAAGATAGGCAATTAACATCTCGCAGAACGATGGTTCCTCACGGATCACGGGGACAATGGCCCGCTTGTTCCAGTCGTACGATGACGGATTCCATCATTGTCGTGACCGTCGCGATCCGCTGCGCCTAGAGCCATGACAAATCCTTGTGCTGGGAGGTACCAGCTGAATCGGTCTTATATCGCAGATTTCTTTGCGACTGAATCTTTGCCGTGAGCAATCTGGAACAGATTGCCGCTCCGCTCGACTGCTAGGTTAGCAGCCTATGCACGGATCGCTGCCGCGGTGGACGCGATCGCGCCTGCTCAGCCGTAATCTGGAGATTTGTCATGAATAGATCGTTTGGAATTATCGTCGCGGCGTCGATAGCGGCTACTGCACCATGGCTCGTCGCGCCTGGTGCCGCCGCACCGATATCGTCGTTGACGGGCCTGCAGAACACCATGACACGGTCAGTCGAAGCCGTGCAGTACCGCCGCGGCGGCTATCGTGGCCGCGGAATTGGGGGAATTGGCCTCGGACTTGGCGCGGGCGCCCTGATCGGCGGGGCGATTATCGGGGCGACGCGACCCTACGGCTATTACGGCTACGGGCCCTATGACCCCAGCTATTATGATCAGGGTTACATCTCGGCCCCCCCCTACATGGGCGGCACGGAAATTGCCTATTGTCAGCAGCGCTTCAGATCCTACGACCCGGCCTCAGGCACCTACCTCGGCTTCGACGGCCTGCGCCATCCATGCCCGTGAGGATGGGGGCTTTTATGTCCCGCCCGGCGGACTCAAGTCGGTGGGCGACGGAAAACGAGCTGTAAGTGTTCATCCGCGTCGCCCACTTTTTCCGTTCTGGGCTTTGCTCGAAGTTGGAGGACGAAATCGTGGACAAGGATCGGGTCGTTGGATCGGCAAAGCAAGTCAAAGGTGCCGTCAAACAGTCAGTCGGCAGGGCAGTCGGCGATGCCAAGCTGGAGTCGGAAGGCCAGGCCGACAAGGTTGAGGGCAAAATCCAGAACGCGATTGGCGGCCTTAGGGACAAGCTCAAAGGGAAATAGGAGTCGCGGCTGTTTGCGGTCTCTCGTGATCGACATAGCCTGCGACGGCGGCGGGGAGGCGCGCGCTTTAGTGAGGATCACATGACAGCGAATGCATTCGGCCGAACTGCGATGTCACGACGCAACATCATTGCGGGTCTAATCGTTCTGGTTCCGATTCCGACGCTTGGGAAGGAGCCAGCCGCTAAGGCATTCCTCGATGAGATCTATCGGCACTATCTCGGCAGTTCGACCAGGGACGCAAAAGGCATCGCACTTACCGACGCAAAGGCCGCGCGCGCGTATTTCACCGTAGGCCTCGCCTCGCTGATCATCGAGGATCGAACGCTCGAACCGCCGGCACTCGAGGGTGACCCGTTCGTGGGGCACCGTGAGTGGGACATTTCCAACCTTGCGATCGAAGTCAAGGGAATCGGTGCGTTCAAGGCGACCGGCACAGTCACCTTCACCAACGATGGCAAGCCTGAGAAAATTGTCCTCGAACTGCAGCGCTCCGGGAATGACTGGCGCATTGCGGATATCGACTGGGATTCCGGCAACCTGCGCGGTACTTTCCGCCGCAAGGCCGCCTATCACAGCGAAGCGCTGCCTCGGTGAGGTTGACGCCATCTGCCCCGAAACCGGCATCGCCACGCAGCAGCCACGGCGGCAGTTCGGCCGGCAGACCATCCAGGAACTCCCACAGGCGAGGCGAGGAATGCTTGGAAGTATGCTGGTTGCCGGGCGCAACGGTTACCCGGAGATTGCGCCGCGCCAAATTCCAACCGCATCACGGCCGGCACCTGTGCGTGCTTGGCATAGCATCAATAATAGTGTGGAATTGGACCGAGCTGAGGCGTTGCGCGATCGGACAGGTCCAGAAAAACTTCGTCGACATAGCACCATCCCCATCCTTCTGGCGGATCATAGCCTTCGATGATTGGGTGTCCAGTCGCATGGAAATGTTTGGTAGCGTGGCGATTCGGCGAGTCATCACAACAGCCGACGTGACCGCACGTCCGGCATAGGCGCAAGTGCACCCACTTCGAGCCGGTTTTCAAGCACTCCTCGCAGCCGCGAGCACTTGGCATCACGTCGCGGATCGCTTTTTCGTGACTGCATTCAATGGACATGGTTCCCTCGGTCGATTGTCGGAATTAGTAGATGTCCAGGATCACGTCCATAGCTGCGCTCAGACAACACTGAAGTTCACACAACAGGTCTCTACGACTGGCCGAATCCACTGTCTTGGAGCAGCGATTTCGGCGCTGCCCGAGATCGAAACAGATGACCTCCATCGAAACGTGGACCGCCTTGCGCTCTTCAAAGTGAAGCCGCTGACGTTTGAATGGGCTTTGTGCAGGAGCGCGTCAAGCATTGAGCCGTTCCGAGCCGCGTGAAATAGATGGCGGTCGGTCACCATTAGCCAGGAAGGCGTGGAGCGTTGCCACGACCTGGGCGCCTTCACCGACTGCCGCAGCAACGCGCTTCACCGAACCGGATCTAACATCACCGATCGCGAACACGCCAGGCACGCTCGTCTCCAACGGCCGACTTGCGCCGTCTGCCTCCTTACCGGTCAACACGAAGCCCTTCGGATCGAGGGCGACGCCGGACCCCGCAAGCCAATCCGTGTTCGGATCAGCGCCGATGAAAAGGAACAGGTGGCGCACCGGTCGGTGCATCTCTTCGCCCGACTGGCCCCGCCAGCGGATTGAGTCCAGCATGCCGCCACGCCCTTCAAGGCCGGTGATGCCGGTTTGCGTGAGCGCCTCGACATTGGGCAGTCCCGCAATTCGGTCGACGAGATAGCGCGACATCCTCGCTGCCAGGCTTGGTCCGCGCACCAGAAGCCAGACCTTCGAGACTTGGCTCGCCAGATAAACCACGGCCTGACCGGCCGAGTTGCCCGCGCCGACCAGCGCCACCTCTTGCCCGGCGCACAGCTTTGCCTCGAGGGGCGAAGCCCAATAATGGACGCTCGCGCCTTCGAAGGCTTCAAGGTTTGGGACGGCTGGTCGCCGGTAGCGCGCGCCGCTGGCAATGACGACCGAGCGCGCACTGGCGCGTTCGCCGTTGGAAAGATTGAGGATGAAACGGCCGTCATAGGGATAGCTCGCCGGATCAAGACCGATCACCTCGTCTGGGATTGCCATCTCTACCCCAAATTTCTGTGCCTGGTTGTACGCGCGAGCCATCAAAGCCATACCGGTGACGCCGGTCGGAAATCCCAAATAGTTCTCGATCCGAGCCGAGGCACCAGCTTGGCCGCCGAACGCGCGGCAGTCGAGGACCAGCGTGCGGAGCCCTTCCGATCCCGCATAGACAGCGGCCGCGAGGCCTGCCGGACCGGCGCCAATGATCGCCACGTCATAGACACGGTTGGGATCGATCGGCCCTACCAGCCCGATGCAACGGGCGAGTTCAGTCTCGCCCGGATTGCGCAGCAGCTGTCCGCCCGGGCACAGCACGATCGGCAGCTGACCAGGATCGATGTGAAAGCGCTCGATGAGCGCTTTGGCTTCCGGATCGGTTTCGGGATGGAGGCGCTGATACGGATGGCCGTTGCTGCGGAGAAAGCCCTGCAGACGAAGCACGTCGCCGTTCTCGGCACGGCCGACGATCACCGGCCCGCCCGCCCCCGTCTCCAGGAGACCGACGCGGCGCAGAATGAGGGCGCGCATGATCCGCTCGCCGAGTTCCGCCTCGGCGACCAGCAATGCCCGCAGTCGATCCGGCGGGATGATCAAGGCCTCGACGGGTTCGCGCGCGCACGCATCCACCAATGCCGGCCGGCCGGCGAGCTGCGCCAGCTCGCCCAGGAACGCGCCGGCGCCATGGGTGACGATGGATGCGCGGTGGCCCGATTGATCGTACCAGGTGACTTCGACCTGGCCGGCCAGGATGATACTAAGCCCGTGGCCGACTTCGCCGACCTTGGCCAGCGGCTCGCCAACCTTAAAGGAGCGCACCTCGCCGAACCGTCGGACACGCTCGATCTCGAACGGCTGGAGCGTGGGAAACATCTGTTCGCGCCGCGTGGCGATGATCGACTGCGTCGCGGAAGTCATGTGTCGCTTCTCCGGTGATGTGGCATGCTGCAGCAGCATGTAGGTACAGAGCGTCGGTTTAGCTATTGCAGCAAACCGAGAGCGGCTGTGCCCAATGTCGCAAAGCCGTTAGGCTCCCCTGAGCCAAGAAGATCCCTTACCTGAAGGTCACCTCGCTGATGTCGATTGCGACCATCAGCATTTCAAGGATCGGCCGGTGATCGCGGCCGTGCGTGTAGGCGCGACGCTTGGTCGGCAGGTGAACGCCATTCGCCACCACATAGTCTGAGGTCAGCTGCGCCGCCCGCCGCCGCGTCGGCGAAGGAGTGGCATTCCACAATCTTCGCAAAACTCCGAGCCCTTCAAGGTCCGGCAGTCTGGCCATGATTATAGATTTCGAAACTTAGGGTTTCGACAGTTTCGATTTATAAATTGAGCTGCTGTCCATAAAATCAGCATGAGCTAAATCAGCATGAGCTGAATCCGCTACGCCCCGCGATGTCCGCGGAAGAGCGATCCGAGACGGAGAAAGCCGCTTAAGGAGAGTTCAATGGAGCTGCTAACACACGGAGCAAGAAAGTATCCCACATCAGCCTTGCTGGGTTCGTCCGCCGGGCTTGGCTGGTCCGGAATCTCCGCGGAGTTGCGGTCACACCCGGCGAGTGAAACGCCGGTGATCGTTCCGCAGAACGTCGAGTTGTGTCTTACAGTCGTTGGTAACGACGAGGGTCTTGTAATTCGAACCGGAGCCGGTCAACGCCAGGAGACGAGACCTTCCACCGGAGTTATCTGCTTGTCGCCTGTCGGCGCCGGCGACGACCAGATTACCATCAAGGCTCCTATTCCGAGGACGCTCCACCTTTATCTACCGACGACGCAATTCCACAAACTCGCCGATGACTTTAATCTCCCGGGAGCGCCGGCCCGCTCCATCCGTTACGTTGCCGGGGTGCAGGACGAGGTCATCTATCAAATAGGACTCTCGATCATCTCAGCGATGACGGACGAGACCGCGGCTGGGCGGATGTTCGTGGAAACAGCGTCAGCGACACTGGCCGCGCGTCTCCTTCAAAGATACTGCGACGGCGGAGCCTGTAAGTCCCTGGAACCGACGACGCATCGCATCGATCATGCCAGGCTGCGCCGCGCTCTGGATTACATATCAGCTAACCTGGATGAGGAAATCACGCTGGTCCAATTGGCTCAAGTCGTGGGCGTCAGCGTGTTCCATTTTGCGCGTACCTTCACCCGCGCAATGGGAATCTCACCCAGCCGCTATATCAGCCGAATGCGTCTGGAGAGGGCGATGGCGGAGATAGCGGCCGGCAAACTGTCTCTTGCAGAGATAGCCTTTAAAGCGGGGTTTTCGTCGCAGGCAAGTTTTACACGGGCATTTTATCGGGTGACTGGCTTGACGCCGGGAGAATACCGGACGCACCGGAGTTAGCGACTTGCCGCGCAGATGATTGGGACGCGGTAGAGCGCAAGACCGCTCAAAACAATAGCAATCGCGGGAAAGACAGGCATCGGCGCGGTCGCCCAGAATGGCCGCAAATGCCGCCCGGCCCGTCAAACTTGAGACACTCGTTTTGACGCGGCAATTGGCTTTACACCTGAACGTCGCCTTACCCAAGAGGTATATCTCATGAGCGCCAAGACACTCGAAGAAGTGCGCAACGAACAGGTTATCCGCGCTCTCTATACGCTGGCGGACGGCAGGTCGAAGGACACGCCCAAATTCGTGGCTCAGTTCGCCGACGATGGCTATTTCTACGACGTCGCGGCGGGCAAGAAATATTTCGGTCGCGATATTGGCCTAACGGTCGATGTGTACGCCGCCGCATTTCCGGATATGCACAGGGAACTTTACGACCTGCACACCTTCGGCGATCTGGTCCTCGTCGAGCTGTCGCTCAACGGGACGCACAACGGCGACCTCGTGCTGCCAATAGGAACGCTTCCGCCGACCCGAAAGGTGATACGTGCCCCCTGTTGTGACGTGTTCCATCTGAAGGACGGCAAGGTCGCATCGTTCCATTGTTATGTCGCCGTGCCCATTCTTCTTGAGCAGCTTGGAGTGTTCTTAAATCTCCAAGCGGCGCTCAGACATTGATCGGGTGGTCTGCCATGTCCCCCTCCGACGATCATTCTGATGTCCAGGAAGCCAAGTATTACCTGATATTTCTCCATTCGATCCCGGGAAGGGCACTGTCCCCTGAAGTCATCGACCTGCACGCCGCCCATCTGGCTGAACTTGATGACTGCGGACAGCTCGTCATGGCCGGCCCGCTTGTGGAGCGGGCGGGCGGATTGATCGTGCTTCGAACCGGAAGCGTGGCCGACGCCATGGCGATCGCTGAGGACGACCCACTGGTGCGCGGCGCATACCAGACCTATGAGCTCGGCACCTGGCTGATGAGCAATCGCCAAAACAACTATCGCCCCAACATACAGCCGGGATCCCACAAATGAGCCAGCAGCCTATTCGAATTGGATATTGCCTGTCTCTGACCGGACCGCTTGCGTCAAATGGCAAGACCGCCCGCCTCGCCCATCAGATATGGGAAAACGATGTCAATCGAAAGGGTGGGCTCCTCGGCCGAAAGCTTCAGATGGTCTGTATCGACGACGAAACCAATCCGAAACTTGTGCCCGAAATCTACAAGCGCCTTCTCGACGATGAAAAAGTCGATTTGCTGGTCGGGGGGTACGGAGACAACTCAGTCTCACCGGCCATGCCGCTGATTATTGAGCGAAACCGGTATCTCGTTGCGTTGATGGCCCTCGCCGTGAACGCGTCTTTTGACTACTCGAACTATTTTGTGATGATCCCGACCGGACCTCGCCCCAGCGAGGCCCTCACAGAAGGCTTCTTCGAACTTGCGGCAAAGCAATCCCCGAAGCCGGAGTCGATGGCGATACTTGCTGCGGATGCACCGTTTTCCAAGAGTCCCGTACAAGGCGCCAAGACGCACGCGGATAAACATGGTTTCAAGGTCGTATCGGACGCCAGATATCCGCTCTCGGCGACGGACCTTGCTCCGTTCATCCGCGATCTGAAACCGATCAACCCGGACATACTGTTTCTTTGCTCTTATTTGAAAGATTCGGCCGGTCTCCTTCACGCCATCAATGAGGTCGGACTTGAGCCAAAGATAGTGGGCGGAGCGATGATCGGCCCCCAGAATGGTTCGATCAAGGAGCAGCTTGGTCCGCTTTTGAACGGGCTCGTCAATTACGAGTATTGGCTGCCAGTGCCGAAGATGATGTATCCTGGCATCGCGCAGACGATGGCTGAATATCAATCGCTCGCACCGAACGCGGGTGCGGATCCGCTTGGTTACTATGTCGCCCCGCAGGCTTACGCTCAAATGCAGGTTGTCGAGCAGGCCATTAACGGCACTGGTTCGCTGGACGATGCAAGGTTGGCACAATTTACGCGCGATAGCTCGTTCAAGACCGTTGTCGGCGACGTAAAATTCGGAAATGGCGGTGGCTGGTCGGAGGCGCGCGTTCTTCAGGTACAATATCAGAACATCAAGGGCGCAGGTCTTCCAGATTTCAAGGACGCAAGGACGCAAGCGGTTGTCTGGCCGTCGAGCCTTGCCTCAGGTGCGCTCATTTACCCGTACGCAAAGGCGAAACAGAACGCCTGAGACCCGGCAGAGAACTTATTGCTGTCGCCGCCAATTCAATGAGGAACTCGCTATGCAAGAGGCCGCCAGAGACCGCGCGTCGACGGGTTTTGTCGTAGTACATCCGCTCGATCCCGAAGATGCAACGATCACCGCCGCCATGCGCGCCATGACCAGCTCTATAAAGGGCGCGCGACAAGGAATCGAAGCGCGCGGACAATTCGACGCATTCATGGAGAGCGTTTTGCCGCGCGACGACGTGACGTTCGAAGCGGACACCCTCGGCGGCATACCGGGAATTTGGGTACATCCTGCGAATTCGCGGTCGGACGAGGCGATCGTCCATCTGCACGGTGGCTGGTTCAACTTTGGATCCGCCAGGGCCTACCGCCATCTTGTCGGGCATCTTGCCGCGAGAGCGGGAGCGAGGGCGTTTATCCCGGACTATCGGCTTGCCCCCGAACATCCCTTCCCGGCCGCCACGGACGATGTGCTGGCATGTTATCGGGGGCTTGCCGGGAGCGGCGTGCGCCGGATTGCGCTTACAGGAGACTCCGCCGGAGGGAATCTCGCACTGGGACTTGCATCACGGGCCACCGGTGAAGCCGTCTCCAACAGCGCGATCCTTGTCGGAGCTGCCGTGTTGTCGCCGATTGCCGACCTGACTCTTTCGGGCGCGACCTATGAGACGCGCGCGGATGCCGATCCCCTTTTTACGCGCCCGCAGGTCGCGGAACTCGTGCATTCCTACCTGGCAGGGGCCGACGCGAAACATCCACTGGCTTCGCCACTCCACGGTCAGCTTGCCGGCATGCCGCCGGTCCGCATTCATGTTGGTGATGACGAAGTGCTGTTGGACGACTCGCTCCGCTATGCTGAGCGTGCAGTTACCGCAAGCATCGATGCCCGGCTTGATGTGTGGATGGGGATGCCACACGGGTTTCCCGGGAGCATCGGAAAGTTGAAGGCGGCAGCACAAGCGCTGGATGCCGTCGGTGCTTTCCTTACCGAGAGGCTGCAGGCGCACGCGAGCCCGTAAAGCCCGTAATTGAGATCACGGCGAAGGTCGCCGGAAACTCAATACTCGTCGTCGGCGGCGCTTGCCCGCAAACGCGGTCAAAACAAGCGCAAGTGTGGGAAAGACGCAAGTCGCGCCGCGTGCTTGCTTTGCTCTGTTCTTGAGAAGGGTGAAGTTCACCCTCACCAAGGCCGCCCGAAGTCAGCGAGGAACGAAGCCACCACCATGAACGCCACCCGCTATTTACCGTTCGTTGGCCGCCTGTTCATCGGCTTGCCGTTCATGATGAGCGGCCTAAGCAAGGTCGCGAACTACGCCGGCACGATCGCGCTGATCCAATCCTCTACGCTTCCACTGCCTCCGCCGCTGGCATACGCCGGCGCGATAGCCGTCGAAATCGGCTGTGGTCTCCTCATAATTCTAGGTTATCAGGCGCGCATCGCCGCCGCAGTATTCTGCCTGTTCTGCCTGGCTACGGCGGTGTTCTTTCATGCGAACTTCGCCGATCCCAACCAGATCTTCCATTTCATCAAGAACCTGATCATGACCGGCGGCCTGCTCCAGGTCGTAACCTACGGCGCGGGCGCGCTCAGCATTGACAATCGACGCTCGAAGAACCGCGCGCAGGCCGGCGGCGCGGTGCCCGCCGGCTAAGCCCGAAGCCCTTCAGATCAGGTGCCGTTGGCATTCCCGCGGAGCCAGCTCCGCGGCCGTTTTCAAGAGGAGAAATGAGATGTCCGAGATGCGTGGCGTGACCGAAGCGGACGGCGATCATACAGCGCAAGATCGCGGAGGAGTTTCTCGACAAATTCGCCGCCCGGACCAAGACGCTGCCGTCCGGCGACCCCCAGGATCACAAGACCATCATCGGTCCCTTGATCACACCGGCTGCCGTCAAACTGTGCGATGATCGCGTCAAGGAGGCGGTCGCCAAGGGCGCCACGTTGCACACGGGTGGCGTCTTCGAGGGCCAGATCTACCAGCCGACCATTCTCAGCAATGTGCCGCTCGATACCGCCGTCGCCAATGAGGAAACCTTCGGACCGGTCGTCGTGGTGGAGGTCGTTGATACCCCCGAGCAGGCGGTCGAAGCCGCCAATCGTACGATGTACGGCCTCACCTCATCCATCCTGGCAGGCGATACCTATCGGGCGTTTGAGCTGGCGCCGAGGATTCTGGCCGGCATCGTCAACGTCAACTCGCCGACAGTGAATGACGAGATTCATGCACCGATGGGCGGAGTGCGAGACAGCGGCTGGGGTCGGACGGGTCCTGACAGTCTGAAGGAGTTCCAGGACGTCATCTGGATCAACTCTCACAGTGGCCAGCGCCAATACCCGATCTGAACCGCACTGCAGCTCTACCGGGCTCGGCCACCAAATGGAAGCCCCAAGATGACCAATGCCAATGAAATGATACAGGTCCTTCTGGACCAGGTAGCGAGCGGAGTGTTGAGCAGGCATCGCTTCCTGACCGTCGCCAGCGCTGCCGGTCTTCCTGCTGGACTTTCGGGGGCGACGGTACATCAAGCGCTCGCCGCCGGCGAAACCCAGGCGGCCAACCAAGCGAAGGTCGAGGGCGCTTACGACTACATCGTTGTCGGTGCCGGCTCTTCCGGATCGATCATTGCCGGCGAACTGTCAAAGACGGGCGCCAAGATCCTGGTCGTTGAATCGGGCGGCGCTGACACGGCTCCGACAATCACCAATCCAAGCATCTGGTTCTACAACGTCGGCGGCGCGTTGGATTGGAACCTCCCGATCGCGCCGGTTCCCCAACTGAACAACCGCAAGTTCAACATGGCGCTCGGGCACGTTCTGGGCGGTGGCAGCTCCATCAATGCGTTGGTGTGGTCGCGTGGCATGGAGCGCGACTACGATGCCTGGGAGCGAAGCGGCGCGAAGGGATGGGGCTTTAAGGACGTCTTGCCGACCTACAAGGCCCAGGAGGATTGGGAAGGCGGCGCGAACCAATGGCGCGGTGTCGGCGGTCCCGTCCACATTCGCAAGCCGGGCGATCCCCACCCGACAGCCCCAGCATTCGTGGAGGCTGCGCGTCAGATGGGCTTTCCCATCATCGACGATATGAGCGGTCCGATGCGGGCTGGAGCCGGCTATATCAACATGAATATCGCCGCCGATGGCTCGAGGGTGAGCTCGTCCCGCGCCTTCTTACGGCCAAACCTCGACCGTCCCAACCTCACTCTTCTGCTCAACACAAACGTCACCAAAGTCGTCTTCGACGGCGATCGTGCGCGCGGCGTGGAACTTGTCACCGGCGATGGCGCCAGAAGTGTCAGGGCAACCCGCGAAGTGATCCTCGCGGCTGGCGCGATCCATAGCGCGAAGCTTCTCATGCTGTCCGGCGTCGGCGACGCCACGCAACTGCGACAGCTTGGCATCAAGCCGGTCGCCAATTTGCGGGGCGTCGGCCAGAACCTGCAGGATCATGTCCTCGTGTCCGGCGTCGTCTACCAATACAAGGGGAAGATGCCGGACCGCCCCGCGGACAGCAACGCGGTCGAGGCCGAAGTCTACTTGTCGAGCGGCGTCGACAGTCATTCGACCGATATCAACCTTGTGCTCGAGCAGCTTCCGATCGCAACACCGGAGGCGGCCGCTCGTTTCGGCGCACCCCCGAAAGAAGGCTTCACGATCGCACCCGCGCTTATTCAACCGACCAGCCGTGGCCATGTGCGGCTTGCCAGCGCGGATTGGCGCGATGCGCCGATCATCGAAGGCAACCATCTGGGCACCGGCCGCGATCTCGCCGCTATTGTGCGGGCGATCGAAGCGGCCCGCGAGCTGGGCAGCAAGGCCGCCTTCGACAGCATCCGTGCAACTGAGGCCGTTCCGGGCCCCAAAGCAACCAGCCGACAGGACGTTATCGACCTCGCGCGGACTGCCTCGGCCAGTTTCGGTCACGCAGTGGGCACCGCGAAGATCGGTGCCAGCCCCGATGCCGTGGTGGACAGCGAACTTCGCGTCCACGGCCTTCGGGGTCTGCGCGTGGCGGACGCATCGGTCATGCCGTCGATCATTTCCGGGCCAACCAATGCACCAGCCTTCATGATCGGCGGCCGCGCTGCCGAACTGATCAAGGCCGCCAAATGATGAAGGAACGCTACCATGTCCTTCACTATCGACGTTCACCACCACATTCTTCCCGACGTCTTCTCGCGAGCAACGAACGACACGCACAGCCCCGTCGGCGGAATTCTGCCCTCGCCCTGGTCGAAGCAATCGACTCTTACATGGATGACCCGGGATCGACGTTGCGATAAGCTCCATCAGCACGCCGGGCGTCCATATGGGCGATGATGCCGCCGCTCGTGACCTTGCCCGCGGCGTGAACGAACTGTCGGCAGAGCTGATCCACGAACGTCCCGACGGCTACGGCGGATTCGCGGCACCGCCCTTGCCCGACGTAGACGGCGCGCTGCGAACCGTGACACTCGGCCCCGCTACCTATTGCGTAGGTGAGCTCCCGTGGGATGGCCGCGTGGGGCGCACTTAGCACGAAGACTCCTATTCGGGCTCTAATAGCTCGCCCCGTCCATGCGGGCTATCGCTGATAACCTCCGAAAGCGGCCACCGGGGACCACGCCGGGCTTATCGGAGGCAGCGGTTCGGGGGCGAACGTCGTGAATGGGCTGGCGGAATACACCACGTCTCCGCCGGTCACGGTCAGCACCGACTCGATCCTGCGTATCTGCTCCTCGGGCACCGTGAGATAATCGGCCGAGAGGATCGCGAAATCAGCGAACTGACCAGGGGCGATCCTGCCTTTCACCTCCTCTTCGCCGCTGAACCAGGCGCTCCCGACGGTGTAGAGCCGCAAGGCCTCCTCACGGGACAACCGGTTCTCCGGCAATGCGAGCTGCATGCCGCCCACGGTTCTGCCCGTCACCATCCAGTAGAGAGAGATCCAGGGATTGTAACTCGCGACGCGGGTTGCGTCCGTACCGGCGCCAACGGTGAGCCCTGCATCCAACATTTGCCGGATGGGTGGAGCGTGTGCTGCAGCCTCCAGGCCGTAGCGCTCTGCGAAGAACTCGCCAGCGAACGCCATGCGGTCCTGGATCGCGATCCCGCCGCCCATCGCCTTGATGCGGGCTATGTTGCGCGGCGAAATGGTCTCGGCGTGATCGATGCCCCAGCGCGCCCGGTAGCCGGTCTCATTGAATATCGGCTCGAACACGTCGAGAATTCGCGAGATCGACTGGTCGTAGGTCGCATGCTGCCGGATCGGCCACTGTTGCTTGGCGACCAGCCGTGTCACATCAGCAAGCTCTCGCTCCATCTGCGGTCTTAGTTCGGGATGCGGGGCCATGAAGTCTTCGAAGTCGGCTGCCGACCAGACCAGAACTTCCCCGGCACCATCGAAAACGTAACCGTTCAGCCTCGATGCGGCCCGATTGACGTTGCGCTTCTCCTCAACGGTCAATTTTTCATAGAACTCGCGCTCGGTTCCGGGCCGCTGCGAGAACAGCAAGTTCGACACGCGGATTGGAAATTCGGGCCGAGTAGCAAGCTTCACCAGGGCCTGATAGTCGTCGGGATAAGGCAGATTGGTGCCGCCGGCATCAATTGCGCTGGTCAAGCCGAAGCGGTTGAGCTCGCGCAAGAAATGCTGGGTCGAGTTGAGCTGATCCTCGGCCGAGAGCGGCGGCAGCGTGCCGATCGGCGTGTAGGCAGCGGCCGGCTTGCGGAGAATGGCGCCGCCGTCGACAAACTCGAAGCTGCCGCCCTCCGGCGGTGTGCTGTCGGGCGTCCACCCGAGCGCCACGACTCCGGCTCTGTTAAGCAGGCCCTCGCTGTAGGCGAACAGTACGTACGCCGGCGTGTCCGGGGCGGCGTCGTTCAATTCCGCGACGGTCGGCATCCGCTTCTCCCTGAATTGATAGGGAGACCAGCCGCCGAGCACGCGCACCCACTGGCCTTTGGGAGTACGCATCGCCTGCTCGGCAATCATCTGCAGTCCGCGTTGCAGCGATTCGACTCCGTCCCAGCGAAGCTCGAGGTTGTAGTCGCGTGCGCCTCGCACAAGATGGAAATGCGAGTCGTTGAGGCCAGGGATGACCCGTCGACTTCCCGCGTCGATGACGCGGGTATTCGCGGCGCGCAGGCTCATGATGTTGGCCTCGCCGCCGACCGCGACGATCCTTTCCCCGCGAACCGCGAAAGCCTCCGCCTCGGGCGTGCCGCTTTGCAGCGTCGTCACCTTGGCATTGTGCACGATCAGGTCCGCCGATGTTTGGGGGGCGCCCGGCTGGGCCCAGCTCCTGCGGGCTGAGCTGGCCATCGCGATCATCGCGGCGCTGCCGCCTGCCGCCAACACATTGCGTCTCGACATCTTCATGGCCTTTTCCTCCTGGGTTCGGTCCTTTGTGATGAACCGCAATGCAGTGGCATGAGAGCTTTCTTCGAACCCGATCGCGGTCGCGGTGTCTCGAAGGTGATCCAAAATCGGGATCAGCCGTGCAGCTTGTTTGCGGTCTCGGCGATCTTGCGGCCCTGGTAGCGGGCTCCCTGGAGCTCGTTCGCGGTCGGCAGGCGCGAGCCATCGCCGCCGGCGATCGTCGTGGCGCCGTACGGTGAGCCGCCTGTAATCTCGTCGAGCGTCATCTGCCCGGCATGACCGTAATCCAGTCCTACAACCACCATGCCGAAGTGCAGGAGATTGGTGATGATCGAGAACAGTGTCGTCTCCTGCCCGCCATGCTGGGTGGCGGTCGACGTAAACGCCCCGCCGACTTTGCCGTGCAAGGCGCCGCGCGCCCAAAGCCCACCGGCCTGGTCGAGGAAATTGGCCATTTGTGATGACAACCGGCCAAACCGGGTGCCAGCACCGATGATGATCGCGTCGTAGGCAGCGAGGTCCTCGACGTTCGCTATCGGCGCGAGCTGATCGAGCTTGTAGTGTGATTTACGCGCGATCTCTTCGGGTACCAGTTCGGGGACGCGCTTGATGTCGACATGCGCACCAGTCTGCCGAGCTCCCTCAGCGACAGCATTCGCCATCGCTTCGATATGGCCGTAGGAAGAGTAGTAGAGAACCAGAACCTTGGACATGATCTTCTCCTCGACGGTTTTATGCTTGGCGTGTCGGCCACTAAGGTGCGTCGACCATTACGACCTCTGAGTCCTCGATTGCCGTGATCCTGACGACGGCGATATCTTTGATGGCGGCGCCGTCGCGCGCGTCGATCCTCGCGCCGTTGATCTCGACCGCACCCGAGGCAGGCACCAGGTAGCCAAAACGTCGTTCGCCAAACGCGTATTCGACGGTCTGGCCCATCTTCAGCGTCGCACCCAGCAGGCGGGCGCGGGCGCGGATCGGCAGTGCGTCGTTGTCGTTGCGGAAGCCGCTCGCGAGCGTCACCAAACGCCTCGAACGGTCGGCTTTAGGGAACGGTTGCGACGCCCAAGCGGGCGAGCCCCCTTCAGAGCTAGGGGCGATCCAGATCTGAAAAATCCGCGCCGGCTCTTGTTCCAAATTGTATTCGGCGTGCCGGATACCGGTGCCGGCGCTCATGACCTGGACATCTCCAGCCTCGGTTCGGCCTTCGTTACCGAGACTGTCTCTGTGCGTCACTGCGCCCGCACGGACATAGGTGATGATTTCCATGTTGGCGTGCGCGTGCGATGGAAAGCCTGCGTTGGGCGCGATCTCGTCATCATTCCAGACGCGCAGTGAGCCCCAGCCCATTCGCGCGGGATCGCCGCCGCCGGCAAAGGAAAAGTGGTGCCTGGCCTTCAGCCAGCCCCGATCCTCACCGGCGAGCTCATTGAATGGTCTGCGTTCGATCATCGGTGCTTTTCTCGGCAATTCCGTGTTCCTCCAGTACGTCTATGGTCACTGATATGGATTAGATATAGAAACTGTTGAAACTCATCGTTTCTATTTTGAGCCATAGAGTGCCAGACTTCGAAGGGCTAGCGATCTTCGCCGAGGGTGATGGAATTTCGCTCCTTCGCTGGGGCAACAGCGGAGCCGAAGCTCTCCAAAGCCACCGTATTAAAGGCCATCGGAAGGATTGAGGCGCGGCTGGGCGCTGGGCTCATCAACCGCACCCCGCGGCTTGCATTGACCATGCACGCCCCACACAAGCCGGCCCCGCACCCGAGCTTTGTGCCGGTCAGCTTAAGTTGCTCGCGAATGGCCCATAGGAGCGAAGTTTCGGCCGGCGCGCCGGAACTAACTGCCTGGCCGTTGATGCGAAACTCGGTGCCATTTGCTCCTCCGCGTACGGAATAGGTGTTCTGGCCCGATCTTGCTACCTAGAATGGTCCGTTTGAGTTTTTCCACTGATCGCGTGGAGGGATGGGCGTCAAGACATCCCAGTGCTCGACTATCTTTCCGTTCTCGACCCGAAACAGATCGTAGAGCGCAGTAGGTCCGGTGGGGAGATCTCCCTCGGACAGCACAAGCACAAAGTTGCCCTCCGCCACGAAACGACGGGGCTTGAGATAAAGCTGCCCTCCTTCCTTGGCCACGCTTTGAATTCGATCTCTCAACCGCGCAATTCCGTCCCCGATTTTCGAAGCGTGCTGCGCATAGTGAGCGTCTTCAATAAACTCTTCTATGCGATCGAAGCGGAGAGAGACCATGACTGTCTCCCTGTAGGTCCGTACCAACGTGCGATTGGCCTCCGTCTTGTCACGATCAAGGACCTCGGTGGGGCCGTCGACTTGCGTGCGGCCCGACAGATTAGGAGGCGCTTCCGATTCCTGTCCGCCCCAATGCTCAACGATCTTGCTGTCCTTAAAACGGAACAGGTCAAATGCGATCGCCGGCCCGGCGTAACGTTCGACACCTTGGTATCTGGAATGCAGCAGGACGAAATCTCCGTCCACGAGCGTGCGATAGATTGTTATATCGGAGGCAGGTGAGCTCGCTATTTCCGCGGCGAAAGACTTCATTCCAGCGAGACCATCGGCAATGCTCGGGTCATGCTGTATGAACGACTCGCCAAAATACCGATCGACTACAGTCGGATCCTTCTTGCGAAAGATGTCGATCATGGCTTCGCGAGCGTTGGCGCCCAAAGTCTCGGCGGTCGTCACGGCTCGGCCCTGCGGTTGAGCCGGCGCTACGTCCGACAAAGTTGCCATAGCGCTCGCAATAACTGCCAGCAACATGAACCACTTCTGAGCGGTGAAGTGCCAGTTTGCAAAGAAAGCTCTTGCCACGATGCTGTTCCTTTCATTTTGGTGCGATTTTTGGCGACAACAAAGCCGCGCCTCCCACTTTTCCTTTCGATCATCGGAGCGCTTCTCGACAGTCTGCTGTTCCCCCGATAGGTCCTATCGACACCGAGATAAATTAGGAATAGAAACTCTTGAAACTCATCGTTTCTAATTTTGAGCATGGCCAGACTGCCGGACTTCGAGGGGCTAGCGATCTTCGCCAAAGTCGTGGAAACTCGCTCCTTCGCCGGGGCGGCGGCGGAGCTGAAGCTTTCCAAAGCCACCGTTTCAAAGGCCGTCAGACGGATCGAGGCCCGGCTGGGCGCGCGGCTGATCAACCGCACTTCCCGGCGGCTAGCACTGACTGACACTGGACGGCAGCTCGCAGGCCGTGCTGCGCAAATTCTCGCCGACGGCGAAGCAGCTGAGGACGCCGCACTGGCGCAAACTACGGTGGCGCGTGGACTGGTGCGGTTGGCGGCACCCATGTCCTTCGGGCTGCTCCACGTCGCGCCGCTGCTGCCGGAATTCCTTGCCACCTTTTCAGAGGTATCGATCGATCTCCAATTGAGCGATGATCACGTGGACCTCATCGGCGAGGGGTTCGATGCGGCAATCCGCATCGCCGTCTTGCCGGATTCCTCGCTCGTTGCGCGCCAGCTTTGTAAAATGCCGCGCTACCTGGTCGGCTCACCGGCCTACTTGAACAAGCATGGCAGACCGAGGCATCCCCTCCACCTCGCGCAGCACCGCTGCATCGGCTACAGTCATAGGAATGCGCCCGAGACTTGGCGCTTTATTAAGGACGGCAAATCCGCGAGCGTGCGACCGTCGGGTCCGCTGCGCGTGAATAATGGTGAGGCGATGATGCCGGCGCTGCTCGCGGGTACCGGCGTCGGCATCCTGCCCGAATTCATTTTGCGCGACGCACTTGCCGCCGAGCAGCTGGAGAGATTGCTGCCGGATTGGTCTCTTCCCCTCGGCGCTGTTTATTGGGTAACGCCGGCCGCGGGGCCACGACCGAAGCGGGTCGAGGTCCTCGCCGATTTTCTGTCGAACAAACTCGCCCCGCACTCGAAGAGCGGAACGAGAGCGGCGCGCACGAGCACTCTGCGGCCGCGAGGAAAAGCCAGGCAGTCATGAAGTCTCGGTCTTCTTGAACATCCCGAGCTTCCGAGAGCAGCGACGCATCCAATCGCCGTGCGCACTGCAACGACCCAACATTGCTCAAAGCCCAGGTGGCCAAGGAAAAGCTGGGCGATGCCGATTGTCGCCGTTGGATGTGACCTTGGCCTGCGGCTTTGCAGATCACAGCCGCTTGACCGGAATCTTTACCCGCATGGTTGCCGTGAGTCTGGGGGCAGCGTCGAGCGGGTTGAGCTTACTCTGAGAAACTGAATGTTTCGAAGGTTTTCGTTTTCAGAATGAAACATCGGGGCCACCTTATCTAGCTAAGCTAGCCCCACACGCGGACGCTCAATCGGAGCCATCCCTTGGGGACCCGGCCAGAGCCAGTATAGGACAAGCAACATGTCAAACAGGCTTTCAGGGAAAGTTTGCATCATCACCGGTACCGGCGGGAGCATGGGCCGTGAAGCCGCCTTGACCTTCGCTCGAGAGGGCGGTTTGGTTGTGGGCTGTGGTCTGCACGTCGACGACGCGGAAGCCACCGTTGAGGCAGTTCGCGCGGCCGGTGGAACCATGGTCTCCTTGCAGCCGTGCGATCTGAGTAAGCCAGCCGACTGTCAGGCGCTGGTCGATTTTGCGGTGCGCACCTTTGCCCGGATCGACGTGCTCTTCAACAATGCTGCCATGGCATACTTCAACTGGCTCGAAGACATCTCGGACGAGGAGTGGGACCGCAATCGTCGGGACGAAGTGGACTTGGTGTTCTACCTCACCCGCGCTGCTTGGCCTTATTTGAAGGCTAGCCGCGGGGTGGTCGTGAACACCGCCTCCCTGACCGCTCTGATGAGCTTCAAGAACCTAGGCTCCCTTGCGCACACCACGGCCAAGGCAGGTATCATCGGCATGACCCGGCAGCTGGCGATGGAAGGCCGCAGCCATGGGATTCGCGCCAATTCGATTTCCCCGGGGGTGATCGAAACCAACCAGACGCGCGAGCAGCTGAAGGACCCGGAATGGGCCGGCTACATGCTCGGCAAGACGCTGTTGGGTCGCCTCGGCCGCCCTGAAGAAGTGGCACGCGTCGCGCTGTTCCTGGCCTCCGATGACAGTTCGTACGTGACCGGAGTCGATATCGTCGTTGATGGCGGAATGAGGGTTTGGTGATTGGCCCGGGCAGAGCCCATGGACGCGCCCAATCATGCCGGGCTGCCCAGGGCAATCCTTGCGACTTGCGGCTTTGACATGCTCCGCGATGTCGGTCACGCCTATGCATAAAAGCTCGCAGCGGCAGACAATGACATCACTTACGCACATTACCCGGAGCTGCCTCACGGTTTCATCCAGATGACAGCGCACTCCAGGCGCTGCCTTGAAGCAACGCAGGAATTGGCGCGTTTGCTCGGTGAAGCGCTGCGGAAACCGGCTACGGCCTCGCATTCGCGCGATCATCGCCGTCGCGAACCTGTCGCGGATTAGAGTGGTTGGGAGCTTAGTTGCGCAGCGTTCTTCGCCAGGGCGGATCGTGCTCGGCCGCGCCGACGAGATGATCGAGTGAAGCGGGACGATTTCCGGTTATGGCCCGAAGCCGGAGAGGAAGGGCCCCCTCCGGCGCATCCGGAGTTGGGGTGACTCCGGACACACTGGTTACATGCTCGGCACCGCCGCCCTTGACCCAGGGCGGATAGTCACTGACGTTCGCCAAAGGAGATCGGGTAGGCGGCGCTGCGCATGTCGATCATCGGATCGACCGGTTCGATGCCGGCGGGCACATTATTAGGAAGGAACAGCAGGCTCCTGCTCAATCCCTCCTGGTCGACCGCCATGCCCGTAATCGTTAGTGTGCCCAGTTTCACCAGTTCCCGATTCTCCGGCCAGGGGGTCGATGGGTCATCCGTTTTGTCACTTGGCTGCGCGATCTGAGCAAACCAGTCCAGTATGACGGGGGCCTTGGCGACACGCGCTGCGATCTCTTCCATGAGGTAGTTGGGTCCCTTTGACGCCGCGATTGCAGCATCGAGATACTTTTCACCCGCTTCCGGAATAATTCGATATCGCAGTGCGGTCTTCTTGGCGGAGGCATCGACGAACCCAAATGCATTGACACCGAAATAAGTGGTCGTCGCGAAGCTTTCCGGCGGTGGCTTCTGCTGCGTGACGAAAGGCACAGCGTTGGGGTGCTCTTGCAAGTATTTCTCAATCGGAGTGGGCTTTGCTGCTGCGGGCCCGCTCGCCGCGACGGCCTTGAGGAAGGTGTCGAACTCTGCGGCCGTAGCGGCGGGAAAGCCATTGAAGCTGTGCGTAACCAAATCCATCTCGGAGCCATCCGCGAGCTTGAACTTCACCGCGAGCCCACGAGGGCTGGCATTGGGGTCGGCATCGGGAATCTCGGGTAAGCCTGTCGTATCCGATAGACGTACCGTTGCTTGAAGTTTGCCTGCGAAAACACTCGCTTTGCTGAGCTGGCGCGCCTGCTCTGTCGGTTCGAAGGTCGCGTTTAGAACGACTCCCTTGGAGTGCACGGCACGAGCATGGTGTTCGCCGAAGATGGCGTGAATATCCCTGACCAATTCAGCCGGATCTATGCCTTGTGCCACACCTGTTCCGCTCAAGGTGGGCGCGTCGAGACCCAACAGCATAACAGCGAGTGTGCAAGTCTTGAGGGTCCTTGGCTTCATGGTCACTCCTCTTCGCTCCTGTTTGAGTCTCTTTGCGCGCAAGGCTTGCTGCTCACGATGGCAGCTCAAACCTCGGGCGAACTTGCCGTTCGCCGACCGCGGCGTCTGGAGTACCGCATCGTCGCCGTTTAGGCACCAAATTAATGGCAAACGTGCGAATTTGGGAATCTCCGCTTCTCGCCCCGCTCTGCCGACTTGGGCGCTGCAGCGAGTGGTCTGCCATCTGAGGCGCACCGGTCGAATATGGATGATCGAGCAGAATAGAGAATTGGGGACCTCTGAACACTTCGATGGCTTGTCAAGCTCTGCCGGCTACCGAGCCTGACATCACATCAGGAGGCCGACGTACGCAGGCGTCGCGGATGGTGAGAGCATGAGGCCGCAGTTTGACCGGCGTCAGGCATACCTACCTTGCGGAAGCTGGAGGTGCTCTCTTAAGGCTCGGCCCGCCGCGTAGCCTCGAATAGGAACCATGTGCGCCGCTCGGCCTCATCGATCCAGACTTCCAACAAGCTGGCAGTGGCAACATCATCGTGCTCCTCGCAAAGACCATGGGTCTCTCGCAGGTTCGCCGCCAGCTGTTTGTTGTCGTCGCGCAGTTCAGCGAGCATATCCATCGGCGTAACAAAATCCGAATCGTTGTCTGCGACACGCTTCAATCGGGCGATGTGGCCGATCGAGTGCAAAGTCGTACCGCCGATCTTGCGAACACGTTCGGCGATCGCGTCGGTAGTGGCGAAGATCTGGTCGCCTTGTTCATCCAGCAGGAGATGATAGTCGCGAAAATGCGGACCAGACATGTGCCAATGAAAGTTCTTCGTCTTCAGATACAGAGCGAACATGCCGGCGAGGAGGATATTCAGCGCGCCCGAAAGATCCCGCACGGCATTCGGCTTCAGGTCGCTTGGCGTGTGGAGCGGAGCGGGCCCTGCTTTGGCATCTCGAACTCGAACTTGCATTTTTTGCCTTCTTTCGTGTCATTGAATGCCCGAAGTGACGAGCGCCCGTACCTTCATCCCTTCTCGCCAGTTCCAGATCGCGCTGGATAGCGCGAAGGCCAACCTCGCGCAGACCGAACTGACGATCGAATCGATGAAGCAGGATTACCGGCGCATGCTGAGCGACATCGACGCCCAGCAGGCGCAGGTCGAGCTCGACCAGACCACTTTCGATCGCGATGCCACGCTTTTGAAGTCGAACGCCGTCTCCAAGGCCAATTACGACCAGGCGCGCTTCGCGTTTCAAGCCGACAAGAGCAAGCTCGCCTCCCTGAAGCAGCAGGCGGACGGGCAGCTCGCCAAGCTCGGCGGTAACCCGGACGTTCCCATCATCGCGCATCCGCAATACCTGCAGGCAAAGGCACAGGTCGACGAGGCACAGCGGCAGCTTGACCACACCGTCATAAAAGCGCCGTTCACCGGCATCGTCACAAACGTACCGTCGATCGCGCCGGGCAAGTACCTGCAGGGCTCAATGACCGCCTTTTATCTCGTCGCCACCGATCACGTCTGGGTCGATGCCAATCCCAAGGAGACACAGCTGACATACGTGCAGCCTGGGCAACCAGTCACTGTCACGGTGGACACTTATCCGGAGCTGGAATGGCATGGCACCGTCGAGAGCATCAGTCCAGCAGCGGCCCAGGAGTTTCAGCTCCTGCCAGCTCAGAACACCAGCGGCAACTGGGTCAAGGTCGTGCAGCGAATTCCCATGCGCGTGCGCGTTGATACGAGCGACAAGAGCCGCCCGCCATTGCGAGCCGGCATGAGCGTCGAGGTCGATGTCGACACCGGCCATGCGCGAGGCACGCCGCACTTCCTGGCGGCGCTTCTCGGCTGGAAGCAAGGGAGGGCGTGATGGCCGCAGAACGCCAGGGACCATCCGGTAATCGGGCGGCGATTACCGCCTGCGTGAGCCTCGCCACCCTCATGCAGGCGCTCGACACGACCATCGCCAATGTCGCCCTGCCGCATATTCAAGGCAGCGTCTCGGCCAGTCAGGACCAGATCGCCTGGGTGCTCACGTCCTACATCGCCGCCGCCGCAATCATGACGCCGCCGACCGGCTTTCTCGCCGGCCGTTTCGGATCGAAGCGGCTCTTCCTCATCGCCGTCGCCGGCTTCACAGTTGCCTCGATGCTCTGCGGCATCGCACAGTCGATCGTCGAAAT
>WNFR01001957.1_pt1 | contig 37670 bp, 35 predicted proteins | sample 5400221 | NCBI WGS metagenome assembly WNFR01 (sample SAMN13153357, study PRJNA577476) | soil metagenome | isolation source: 40 cm soil under Madrone tree | place: USA:California | collected 2016-06-14 | reverse complement strand
CACCCGGCGTGCGGCTTCCTGGGGCGACGGCCGCAGCGTTGTCACGGCCTCCGCGAGCGGATGACCGACGAAGGTGCACGGCGGCCCGCCAAGCCGACGGTGCACGTCCGGCTCGAACGGCAATAGTGCCAGCACGTGATCCACGTAGCGCCGCATGGCGGCGGCACGGCCCGGCCGCCATGCCCACACGGTGGGCGACACATAGTCGACGATCGGAATGTGCGGCGCCGCGGCGCGCACCCGCCGCGCAACCCGGTGGGTGAAATCAGGGCTGTCGATAATGACGAGCGAGCAGGGCTTGGCCGCAATGACGGCATCCGCGGCCTCGCGAATGCGCCGCAGGATGAGCGGCAATCGCGCCGGAACGGCCGAAAAACCGTTGACCGCCAGTTCGTCGAGCGGGAACAGGCTGTGCAGGCCGCGTTCCGCCATGGCACTGCCGCCTACTCCAGCAAACGTCACCGGGCACGGTGCAAGATCTTCGATGGCAGCCATCAGCGACGCACCGAGACGATCGCCCGACTCCTCGCCGGCAATGAGGAAGATGCTCATTCCCGCGCGATGTTCGGTGCTTCCCGATGATCGGTCACGAGATGCCGCCATGGCGCTCATGCCCGCTTCTCCGGATCGGGCCGCCCGACCACGAACAGGCCAGCGCCGTCAGCAGCTTCGACGAGGCGTTGCGGTTCCGCCACGATCGTCGCGCCGGCAATCACCGCGATCCCGGCGAGCCCCGCCCGCGCGGTGCGCGCGACCGTATCGGGACCGATCGACGGCAGGTCGAACCGGCGGTCCTGACGGCGCTTCGGCGCTTTCACGAGCACGCCGACACCGGGGGCATGGGCGGTCCGGCCCGCTTCGCGCATGGCAGCGACGCGATCCAACATGGCGTCAGTGCCCTCCGCAGCCTCGACCGCCAACACGCGATGACCGGCAATGACCGCGGCTTGTCCCACATCGAACGCACTCAGGGCAGCCAGCAGGGCGAAGCCATGGCCGATGTCGTCCTCCACCGCCGCATTGGGCCCGAACCGGCCGAGCGAACCAACGGGTGCGGTAATTTCCGGCGCGACCTCATGCGCACCAATGACCCGGAACCCGCCCTTCTCGAACAAGCGGCCGACGCCTGACAGCAGATGATCATCGCCGCCGCGAAACGAGCGGACGATCAGCGGCATCTGCATGAGTGTTCCCCAATCAAGGCGAAGTTGCCACATCGAAGGCCGCACGAGGCCGCCGACAAAGACCATTTCGCGGCAACCTTCCTGACGGGCTAACCGACAAATTCGTCCGAATTGGCCGAGCCAAACCCAATGATGCGAATAGGCTTGGACGGCGGTGGCATCGGCCCATCCGCGGAGCGGAAACAGCACCACGGGCCGTCCCCGTTGCGCCACCGCATCGGCGACCGCAAAGGGTACCGTCCCGGCGCCGCAAATGATTCCAAGCGGGTCGGGCGTATCCCCCTCCCTACCCTCCGCCGCGCGCGGGGAAGGGCAGGGAGGGGGCTGATCTCTCAAGGTTTCGCACGGGGCGTTGTCGGGTATGAATGCCATCGGATTTGGCGCAGTCACGCTTCCTGCTCGGCGCCGGCGCTGGTGCGGCGGATCGCAGTCGCGAGCGGCCTCGTGCCGCTGCGGATAAAGGCGAGAACGCCGCCGACCAACCGGTCGTCAGCACATTTTCCCTCAAGCCGCGCCAGCCGGTCGCGAAACATGCCGCCGCCAAGAAATAAATCTCGATAGGCTTCGCGCAGCCGCAAAATTTCAAGTCTAGCAAAGCCGCGCCGGCGCAAGCCGACCACGTTGATGCCGATGAGGTTCGCCAGCGGTCCTTGCGCCATACCCCACGGAATGACGTCAGCGCGAACGCCGCTCATTCCCACGATCATCGCGCCCTCTCCGATCCGAACGAACTGGCGAACTGCAGCCTGACCGCCAAGAAAACTGTGGTCGCCGACGCTGACGTGGCCGCCGATCACGGCATTATTGGCGAAGGTAACGTCGCTGCCGACTTTGCAATCATGGGCCACGTGGGAACCGGCCATGAGAAAACAACGCTCGCCGATTTCGGTCACGCCGCGATCGTCTTCGGTGCCGGTGTTAACGGTTACGTTCTCGCGGATATCGCAATCCGCCCCGATCGCAAGCCGGGTCGGCCCGCCGCGATACTTGACCGACTGCGGCGGCGTGCCGAGCGAGGCGAAGGGATAGACGATGGTGCGCGCCCCGACGGTGGTGTGACCGGTGACGTGGACGTGGGCAACCAGCCGGCACCCCTCGCCCACCACCACGTCCTCCCCGACGATGCAGTATGGACCAATCGATGCATCATTGCCGATCCGCGCGCCCGGCGCGACGCGTGCCGTCGGATCGATTGCGCTCATCGCCGCCTCATAAGTTGGTGATGACCGCGCCGAGTTCGCCCTCGGCGACGATCTGGCCGGCAACCCGGGCCTCGCCGCGATACCACCACATGTTTCGGCGCCTTGCGATCTTCGTCATATGATATTCGACGGTATCGCCCGGATAGACAGGCTTGCGGAACTTTGCCTTGTCGATGGTGAGAAAGTAAGGGGCTGATCCGGCTCCGTTCAGGCCAAGCATCTGCATGCAGATGACGCCGGCGGTCTGGGCCATGCCTTCGAGCAATAACACGCCGGGGAACACCGGATTGTCCGGAAAGTGTCCTTGGAACTGCGGCTCGTTGGCGGTGATATTTTTGATTCCGATTGCGAAGTCGTCGCCCTTGATGGAGATGATGCGATCGACCATCAGGAACGGGTAGCGATGCGGAATGGCGCGGAGGATGCCTTTAATATCGATCGTCTCAAGCGAGCTATCGACTTCGTTCATGTGCTTTAGACCTCGGCGCGACCGGTGGGTTCGTCACCCCTCTCCCCCTCCCTACCCTCCTCCGCGTGCGGGGAAGGGAAGGGAGGGGGCGCCGGCTGGCGCGACGCCAATCGCTCCAGCAGAAAGACCTCCCGCATCCACTGTTTCACAGGCTTCGCCGGAAAACCGCCATACCGCGCGCCCGCCGGCACATCGCGCGAGACGATCGCGGTAGCAGCAATATGCGCGCCCTCCCCGATCGTGACGTGATTATTCACTCCGACGCGGGCGCCGAGCACGACAAAATCCTCAAGCGTTACGCTGCCTGAAATTCCGACCTGCGCGACCAGCACACAATGCCTTCCAATGGCGACATTGTGGCCGACCTGAACAAGGTTGTCGATCTTTGTCCCCTCGCCTATCACGGTGTCGCGATTGGCGCCACGATCAATCGTGCTCCCGGCGCCGATTTCCACGTCATCCTGAATGATGACGCGGCCGATCTGTGGCACTTTCGTATGCGCGTGCCGGCCCAGCGCATAGCCAAAGCCGTCCTGGCCAAGACGGCAGCCCGGATGAATGATCACCCGGTCGCCGATCAGGGCATGCAGAATCGAGCTTTGCGCCCCGATCGAGCAATTGCGTCCGATGCGGACGCCCGGTCCGACTACGGCGTGCGCGGCTACGACTGTCCCGGACCCGATTTCCGCGCCTGGCCCGACGACGACGCCCGGATCGAGCGCAACGCCGGATTCGAGCCGGGCCGACGGATGCACATGGGCGCCCACATGGGCGGCCGGCGCGATCCCGGCCGCTGCGAACACCAATGACGGCCGCAGCGAATCAGGAAACAAGGTTCGCGCGATGGCGACAAAGGCGCGGTAGGGCTCACGGACCGTGAGCACGGCGAGCCGAGGGGGCGCCTTGCCGGCGAACCGCGGCGCAAGCAGGCAGGCGCCCGCGCGGGTGCCTGCGAGTTCATCCAGGTATTTCGGATTATCGAAAAACGTGAGGTCGCTGGCGCCGGCGGAATCGAGCGGCGCGATGTTGGTGATGGCGCGGTCGAGCGGTACGCCACCAGCCGGATGGGCCCCGGTAAGGGCTGCAATCTCGGCTACCGTCAGCGATTTCGCACTTTTGAAGAACAGTGGTTGGGTCATCGAATGACAGATGTCAGAGGTCAGATGACGGAATCTGATATCTGTCATCCATATCAGATGTCGGATGACAGAGGGTCAGATTCGGGAAATCTGATATCTGTCATCCGACCTCTGTCATCTAGAATCTCGTGCCGCCTCCGAACCGGAATATTTGCGTGTGGTCGTAGGGTTCCTTCGTCAGCGCGTAGGCAAGGTCAAACCGCAATGGGCCGAACGGAGAGTCCCAGATCAAGCCCACGCCGACCGACGAGCGGATGTTGCCGTTGCCGGTACTTGTCAATGTTTCACCGGTCTGGGCCCACGAGGTCGGCCCGACGTAATTCAGCAACTGACCCGCATCGGCGAACAGCGCAATTTTCATGCCGAAATCCTTCGGTGCAAAGAACATCGGCGTCTGGAATTCCACCGTGGCTGCCCAGTAGAGCGAGCCGCCCAGGGCGTCGTTTGTGCCACACGCTCCGATCGTAGCAGTGGGGCACAATTGTGCCCATTGCGTAACGTCCCGTGGCCCAAAGCCGGCCGGCGCGAATCCACGCACCATGTTCGGTCCGCCCTGGAAGTGATCGAGCATGCGCAGGCCTTCACCGCCCCAGCCGGTCGCATAGCCGCCCTGGCCGCGCACCAAACCTACGACATCAGGAAAGATCTCATTGTAGAGTCTGGCGTCGACGGTGGATTTGAGAAATCGCACATCCCCACCGGCGCCGGCGCCGTCCTGCTTGAACTCGACGAGCAGGCCGTTGGTCGGGTTTCTGTTGTTGTCCAGTGTGTTGTACGCGAGCGTATAGCCGAGAGACGATACGAAGACCGGCCCTTGTGACAGTTCCTTGCGCACAGCCAACGAAGCTTCGCCGTCCTGGAAGCAGTTCTGCAAGCCGGTCTGCTGCGCAAACGTCCCGCCATTTGGATCCGCTGGATCCACTTGGTTCATGTGAAGCGCGTCCGGGAAGGTATTCACACCGTCAGGATGAAGGTTGTTACAGTTATTCAACTGAGACGGCAGCGAGATCTCCTGACGATAGGCCGTGTAGCGCACCTGCGACGATATATTCTCCGTGATCGGAATGCCCAGCTTGAGGTCGCCGCCGATCGTCTTCGACAGATAGGATAGATACGTGCTCGACGTCGTCTGCTTGTAGAATGCGTCCCAGCCAAAGGCCAGCCTTTGGCCGAAAAGATAAGGCTCGACGAACGACAGGTCGACGCCGCGCGCCCGCTGCCCGTATTGCAGCGATACTTTCGCGAGGTCCCCGGTTCCCATCAGATTGCGCTCGCCGAGCGAGATTTCCCCGATGACGCCGTCCGAAGTCGAATAGCCGCCTGCGAAGGAGAACTCGCCGGTGGACTGCTCCTCGACCTCGCAATTGATGATGGTGCGGTCAGGCGCGGAGCCCGGTTCGTTGGTGATCTTCACCGTCTTGAAGTAACCGAGATTCTTGATCCGGCGCTCGGCGCGATCCACCAGCGCCCGGTTGTAGGGGTCGCCTTCGACAATGTCGAACTCGCGGCGAATCACGTAATCCCGGGTGCGCGTATTGCCCCTGATGTTGATGCGCTCGATGTAGGTGCGCGGCCCCTCGTCGACCACGAACGTAACGTCGACAGTGCGGTTCGCAACGTTGCGCTCACCGCGCGGGCGCACCGCGGCAAAAGGATATCCGCGCCTCGCCACTTCGATGGTTGCCTCCTCGACCGACTTCTCGATCGCGTCGGCGTTGTAGACCCTGCCGGACTCGACACGAAGCTTGTAGCGCAGTGATTCGGGAGGAACCGTCGGCACCGCCGATTGAATGTTGACCGCGCCGAAATGATATTGGATGCCCTCATCGATGGTGAAGGAAATGATGAAGCCCTTCTTCGCCGGATCGTATTCCCCGACCGCCGACACAATGCGCACATCGGCAAAGCCGTTTCTGAGATAGAAGCGCCGCAGCAAATCACGATCGACCTCGATCCGGTCGGCATCGTAGACGTCGTTCGATTTCAAGAAGCTCAGCCAGTTGGTCACGCCTGTCTTGATGACGTCCCGCAGGCGGTAATCCGAATAAGCTTTGTTGCCGATAAAGACGATGCTTTCGACGCCGGTCTTGACGCCCTCGTTGACTTCGAAGACGAGATCGACCCGGCCGTTCGGCAGATCAATGACTTTCGGTTCCACCCGAACGTCATAGCGCCCGTTGTGCTGATAGATCTCGACGATTCGCTGCACGTCGTTCTGGACCACCGCGCGCGAAAACGTCCCGCGTGCTTTGGATTGAACTTCCGCCGCCAGTTGCTCGTCCTTGACCTTTTTGTTGCCCTCGAAAGCCACCCGGTTGATGACGGGGTTCTCCACAACGGAAACGAGAATCCGCCCATTGCCGGGCGTAATGCGAACATCCTGGAACAGACCGGTTCCATAAAGCGCCTTGAGCGCCGCATCGATCTTGGCAGAATCCAAGCGTTCGCTGCCACCGACGCGGAAGTAGGACCGAATCGTGTCAGCCTCGACCCGGCGGTTGCCTTCAACGTCGATCCGCGTCTGAGCAGACTGAGCGACGCCCACGCCCGCGGTCCCGATCGAGACCGCGATGGAGCCGAACAGGCCGGCACATAGTAGTCCCGCGGCGACGCTGATAATGGCCAGCCGTCCCCGCCCCAAGCGCATGCTCATTCCCATCCCCAAACGCCCCTACATTCCAAGCCTGTTACGGACCAAGGAATCCCAGTTGCTTTTTTACAGGCTTTCCCCCGCGGTGCAAACAGAGACTTCCGCTTTCTTCCCGTTTGCTTTCATAATGTTGCGCCACGGCCACGCATCACGACCCCATGATCAGCGGGCGCAGATCGTTGAACGTCGCAAAGATCATTAACATTAAGACGATAGCAAGACCGATCCGGAATCCGACCTCCTGGGCGCGTTCAGACAACGGCCGGCCCCGAACCGCCTCGATTGCATAGAACAAAAGGTGGCCGCCATCGAGCAAGGGGATCGGAAACAGATTGAGGAGCCCGATCGAAACCGATAGCAGCGCAGTCAGCTCGAGCAGCGGCCCGAATCCGAGCTTTGCAACCTCCACAGAAATCTGCGCAATTTTGATCGGTCCGCCGATCTGATCGGCCGATTGTCGCCCCACCACCACATCGCGAAGGTAGGTCATAGTGCTCGTAACCACCAGCCAGGTCCGGTCGGCGCCGAGCTGCAGCGCTTCCAGAGGGGCAACCGCCTCGGTCCGCACGTCGCCCGCCTCGTTCGAGCGCGTGATTCCGAGCATACCCCGCTTATCCTTTTCGGCCGGGGTAGCCTTCAATGTGAACAGCGAACCGCCGCGGTCGACCTCGATCGTCAAGGTCACACCGGGGCTGAAATTAACTATTCGCTGAACATCGCCGAAATTGTCGATCTTGGTGCCATCGATCGACACAATGACATCGCCAACCTTAAATCCTGCGGTGGCGGCCGGGCTGTTCGGCTCCACGGCCGCAATGCGCGGGATTGCGGTTGTCTTGCCGTAGGCCACGAACACGCCGGCAAAAAGGATGATGGCGAGGATAAAGTTGGTGACCGGGCCGGCCGCCACCACCGCCGCGCGGGCGCCGACCGGTTGCCCAGGAAAGCTCTGCTTTCGCTCGTCTTCCGTCATGGCTGCGAGCGTAGAGGCGTCCGCCACGCTCGCTTCGTTCTCGTCACCGAAGAACTTGACATAGCCGCCCAGGGGAATCGCGGAGATTTTCCACCGGGTGCCGCGTCGGTCGTAAAAACCGACCAGTTCGGGACCGAACCCGATCGAAAACACCAACACCTTGATGCCGCACCAACGCGCCACCAGGAAATGCCCAAGTTCATGAAAAAACACGATAATTGTCAGCGTGAACAGAACCGGGACGACCCAGTTCGTAAAGTTGCCGCCAAGGGCGCCAAGGCTGGACAATAAATTCGATCCCATCAGCAAACCTCGTTTTGATTGGAAGTCATCATCGCATTTAGTCGCTTTCTTCAGCTAGCTGTAGGGGCGACCCTTGTGGTCGCCCTGTTGCGGGACGCGGTGCGCAAACCGGGCGACCACAAGGGTCGCCCCTTCACCATCCTGGCCGAAGCGAGCGACGAGAGCCACCATCGCGCCGATCTCTCAGATCGTCTTCCCGGCGATCCCCGGCAAGAGGCTTCGCGCCAATGCTCTGGAGCTATGATCAACCGCGATGGCATCGTCCACATCGGCGGGCTCACGCATAATGCCGCGCCCCTGGGCGTTTTCGATGGTGGCCTCGACGAGGGCCGCAATTCCGGCGAATCCGAGCCGGCCGCCGATGAACGCGTGTACGGCGACCTCATTTGCGGCATTCAATACTGTGGGGGCGCCATTTTGCGCCACAAGGGCTTCGCGCGCCAACACGAGCGCCGGAAAGCGCACCGGGTCAGGCGCCTCGAAGGTCAAGGTGGCCATCTGCTTGAAGTCGAGACGGGCGGCTCCAGGCATCCGCTCGGGCCAGGCGAGGCAATTGGCGATCGGGACCCGCATGTCCGGCGGTCCGAGCTGGGCGATCATGGAACCGTCGCGGTATTCCACGATCCCGTGGACGATCGATTGCGGGTGCACGACGATGTCGATCTGGCCGGAACCGAATCCGAACAGATGATGGGCCTCGATCAGTTCGAGGCCTTTGTTCATCATGGTGGCGGAGTCGATCGTGATCTTTGCGCCCATCGACCAGTTGGGATGCGCCAACGCCTGCTCCACCGTCGCGGCGCGCATTTCGGCGAGCGAGGCGGTTCGGAATGGACCGCCCGACGCCGTCAATATGATCCGCCTCACGTCGTCGCGCCGGCCGGCGGAGAGCGCCTGAAAGATCGCGTTATGCTCGGAATCGACCGGCAGCACGATCGCGCCGGTCGCCGCAGCCCGCTGCATGAACAGCGAGCCGGCGCAGACGAGGCACTCCTTGTTAGCGAGCGCAACCGTGGCGCCGCGCTCAACCGCCGTCAGCGTGGGGCGCAAACCCGCCGCTCCGGTGATCGACGCCATGACCCAGTCGGCTGGCCGCTGCGCGGCCTCGACGATTGCGTCCTCGCCCGCAGCGGCCTCGATGCCGGTTCCAGCCAACGCATCCTCAAGCTCCCCATAACAGTCCGGGTCGGCGACGACGGCGAATTTCGCCCGCAGGTCCCGCGCCAGCTTGGCAAGCGCTCCGGCATTGCGCTGGGCCGTCACGGCCTCGACGCGGAAACGGTCGCGTTGCGCACGCACGAGGTCGATCGTGCTGGTGCCGACCGATCCGGTGGCGCCGAGCAGCGTAATCGACATCTCGCTCGCGCGAAAAGCTGCCTCGGCTCGGGCAAAGGGAACTACCGACATGACTGCCCCCCAATCATCACCACAACAACAGCCCGCGCGCCGAGGCATCGAGCCCGCCGCGCATGATCCCGACCAGCGCTGCCATGCCGCCGGCCGCAATGAAACCGTCAAGCCGGTCCATCAGCCCGCCATGCCCGGGAATCACATGGCTCGCGTCCTTCACCCCGAACCGGCGCTTGACGGCCGATTCGAACAGATCGCCCGCCTGCGAAGCGATCGACAGCACGAATGCAACGCATATCGCCGGCAGGAGTGCAATGTCGCCGGCGATAGAGACCACAGCGATGCCGGCCACGAGGGCGCCGAGGGCGCCGCCGCTGGCCCCGGACCATGTCTTTTTCGGGCTGATGCGCTGGGCAAGCCTCGGGCCGCCGACCGTCCGGCCGACGAAATATCCCAGAATATCGGTGCTCCACACGACCGCGAACAGGAACAGCATGGCGAGAAGGCCGAGCTCGCGGTCGCGACGCAGCACCATCGGTGCGATCAATACGATGCCCGCATAGGCGACGCCGGCAGCCCCCCACCCGCGACGGCCCGGCGCGCATGCTGCCGCAACAGCAGCCGCGCCGGCCGCAAGCGCCATGGCAGCCGCATAGATTTGGCCTGCGCCCGCCGCCAGCGCGGCCGCGATCAGCGCCGCGACGCCGACTACGCGCGCCGCAACGGCACCGCCCGCCACAATTGCGCTCCATTCCCAGAAAATCCCGACTGCGGCTGCGGCCCAGAACAGCACAAACGGCCAACCGCCCAACACCACGGCACCGACGGCGAGCAAGGCCATGACGATGCCGGAAGCAATGCGCTTGCCAAGGTCGCCGGTCGATGCGGACGGCGTTTCGTCGGTCACGGCGTCACGGCCTCGCGCAGGCCGCCGAATCGGCGCTCTCGCCGCCGGTATTCGGCGATTGCGTTTTCCAGCGTGGTGCGGTCGAAATCCGGCCAATAGATCGGAACGAAAACGAGCTCGCTGTAGGCGGACTGCCACAACAGAAAATTCGACAGGCGCTGTTCGCCGCTGGTACGAATCACGAGGTCCGGATCAGGCAGATCCGGCGCGTCGAGATGGCTAGCGACGACATCCGCAGTTACGTCGCCTGGACGCATGACGCCGGCAGCAACCAATGAGGCGATACGCTCTGCCGCCCGCGCGATTTCCTGGCGGGCGCCGTAATTGAACGCGACAACCAGCAGGAGACTGTCGTTGTTCCGGGTCAGCTCTTCAGCCTCCTCCAGCAGACGTCCGATCTCCGGCTCAAGATTGCGGCGCTCGCCGATGACGCGCACGCGCACATTGCTCTTATGAAGCTCCGCAAGGTCGTTGCGGATGAACCGGCGTAGCAGCCCCATCAGATCGCTGATTTCAGTGGCCGGCCGTGACCAATTCTCGGAGCTGAACGAATAGATGGTTAGAATCTCGATGCCCAATTCCCCGACCGCCCGCACGGCGCGGCGTAACGCTTCGACGCCACGGCGATGGCCCTCGCCGCGCGGCAAGCCGCGCTCGGCGGCCCAGCGGCCATTGCCGTCCATGATGATGGCCACATGGCGCGGCGGCTCTAAGCCGGAATCCGGCGCGGCGGGCTGCGTCACTTTGGGCGAAGCCGAAGCTTCGGGCATCCTCGTTCTCCGACTGTCGTGGTCCGGATTGAGAACCTGTTCGGCGTGATGGAGTCACCGTCATGCCCGCGCTTGTCGCGGGCATCCACGTCTTTCTTGCTGGGCTTCAGCAAGCAAGGCGTGGATGGCCGGGACAAGCCCGGCCATGACGCTCTAAACCGTCATGATTTCTTTTTCCTTGCCGGCAAGGGTCCGGTCGACCTCGCCCACGATCTCATCCGTCGCCTTCTGGACCTCGCCCGACATGCGGGTGTGGTCGTCCTCGCTGATCTTGCCGTCTTTTTCGAGCTTCTTGAGCAGATCGAGTGCGTCGCGGCGGACGTGACGGACCGCGACCCGCGCTGCTTCGGCATATTTGTGGGCAATCTTGACCATTTCCTTGCGGCGTTCCTGGTTGAGTTCAGGAATGCGAAGCCGCAGCACCTGCCCTTCGGTGGCCGGGTTCAATCCAAGATTTGAATTGATGATCGCCTTCTCGACCGCGTGCACCATCGACTTGTCCCAGACCTGCACGCTGAGCAGCCGGGGCTCCGGCACGCTGATGGTCGCGAGCTGGTTGAGCGGCATGTGGGTGCCGTAGGCCTCGACCTGCACCGGATCGAGCATGCCGGCGGAGGCGCGGCCAGTACGCAGCCCCCCGAGCTCCTGCTTGAGCACCTGGATCGCGCCGTGCATGCGGCGCTTGATTTCGTCGAGGTCGTAGTTCGCTGTCGCCATCTCACATCTCCTCAACATCCGGCCAAGAGATGTTGCCGTTTTCGGTTTGTCGTACCTGCCCGAGCGCCGAGCGCTCCTTCCTTTGAGTAGGGTGGGCAAAGCCACCGGGTTCCGCCTTTGGCGGGTCCGATGGCAGGCTCCGCGTGCCCACCTTGCCGCATCGGAGGTGGGCACGCTTCGCTTTGCCCACCTACAAACCGCATCGCCGAAGCCTATTCGCTGACGATCGTCGCCCGGCCGGCTCCGCTCAAGACAGCTTCGATTGCGCCGGGCTCCAATATGGAGAACACAATGATAGGCGTACGGTTTTCGCGGGCAAGAGCAAACGCTGTCGCGTCCATGACCTTGAGTTCCCGCCGAAACGCCTCCTCGTGGGTCAACCGGTCGTAGCGCTTGGCCTTCGGGTCGAGCTTCGGATCGGCCGTATACACCCCGTCCACATTGGTGGCCTTGAGGACGGCGTCGCAGCCCATCTCGGCTGCGCGCAGCACCGCCGTGGTGTCGGTGGTGAAAAACGGGTTGCCGGTGCCGCCCGCAAACACCACCACCCGATTGTCGTCGAGATGGCGCAGGGCGCGGGCGCGTTCATAGGTCTCGCAAACCTGCGGCATGGTCAAAGCCGACATGGTGCGCGCCGACGCGCCAGCGCGCTCGATCGCGGCCTCGAGCACCAGCGCGTTCATCACGGTCGCGAGCATGCCCATGGCGTCTCCGGTCGGCCGCGACACCCCCTGGGCCGCGACCTGGACGCCGCGCAATACGTTGCCGCCGCCGACCACGACCCCGATCGTGACGCCGAGGCTGCGCGCGGCCACGATATCGGCGGCAAAGCGATCGATCGTCGGTTGATGGATGCCGAACGCCTCGGGGCCGCTGAGTGCCTCGCCCGAGAGCTTCACGATCACGCGGCGATATCCCGGCACGGCCCACCTCGATGCGCTGTCTTACCTGCCCGCCATTGCGGCGACCTCACTACCGAAATCAGTGTCAGGCCGATCAATGCCCTCGCCCAGCTCATAGCGCACGAAACTCGTGATCTTGATGGCGCCGCCGACCTTGCCTTCGGCATCCTTCAGCGCCTTGGCGACGCTCTTGTCGGGATCATGAATATAGGGCTGCTCCAGCAGGCAGACCTCCTTGTAGAAAGTCTTGAGCCCGGACTCGACGATCTTGGCGATCGTCGCCTCCGGCTTGCCCTGAGCGCGGAACTTGTCGGCGAGAATATTTTTCTCGCGCGCCACCACCGCAGGATCGAGCCCGCCGGGGTCGACGGCTTGAGGTCGGGATGCGGCAATATGCATCGCCACCTGACGCCCGAGCGCGGTCAGTTCGTCCTTCTGTCCTCCCGATTCGAGCGCCACGATGACGCCGATCTTGCCGAGACCTTCCGACACCGCGTTGTGCACGTAGGTGCCGATCACGCCGGCCGCAACGGAGACCTGCGCGGCGCGGCGCAGCGACATGTTCTCCCCGATGGTGGCGATCGCCGAATTGATGGCGTCATCGATGGTGAAGTCGCCGACCTTGCCGGCCTTGATCGCTTCCACGTCGGTGCCGACATCGAGGGCGACATTGGCGATCATGCGCACGAGGCCCTGGAACTGCTCGTTGCGGGCGACAAAATCGGTCTCCGAATTGACCTCGACCACGCCCCCCTTAAGGCCGCCGACGGCAACGCCGATCAGGCCTTCCGCGGCGATGCGTCCGGCCTTCTTGGCGGCCTTGGCGAGCCCTTTCTTGCGCAGCCAGTCGACCGCCGTTTCCATGTCGCCTTCGGTCTCGGCGAGCGCAGCTTTGCAGTCCATCATGCCCGCGCCGGTCTTGTCGCGGAGCTCCTTGACCATTTGAGCGGTTACGTTTGTTTTCGCCATTGCGGTGATCCTGTCTGTCAGCGTCGTTCACCTCTCCCCCTCCCGGCTTACGTGGAGGGGCGAGGAGAGGGAGACGCGGGACGTTGGCCCAAGTGTTGGCCGAAGTGTTGGCCCAAGTGATCGCCTTCGCCGATCCCTAAGGCCCGCGAAAAAGTATGTTACTCGGCACCAAGTGCCTTGGCCTGGGCGATCCACCCGTCGACGCGGCCCGGCAAGCCCACCTCTTCGCCGACATTGTGAGCCGCGGCAGGGCCGAGGCCTGCGATCTGCCAGTAATGGAAGATTCCTAAGTCGTTAAGCTTCTTTTCAATCGTCGGCGACACCCCGGAAAGCTTCTTAAGATCGTCCGCGACGCCGCGCGGACCGGACAGCGCTTCGAAGCCCGGTCCGTCGCTCTTTTCCGCCGCAACCTCCTCGGCGAGCGGTTCCTCGGCAGCGCCGATATCGATACCCAACTCGCCCTGGGCGCGGGAAATTCCGTCGATTGCCGCCTTGGCGATGAGGTCGCAATAAAGCGAGATGGCGCGGCCGGCGTCGTCGTTTCCCGGTACCACATAGGTGATGCCGTCCGGATCGCAATTGGTGTCCACCACGGCGGCGACCGGGATGTTGAGGCGGCGCGCTTCCTTGATGGCGATGTCTTCCTTGTTGGTGTCGATCACGAACACGAGGTCCGGAAGCCCGCCCATGTCCTTGATGCCGCCGAGCGCACGATCGAGCTTGTCGCGTTCGCGGGTCAGCGTCAGGCGTTCCTTTTTGGTGTACCCCTGGGCCTCGCCGGCGCTGAGCAACTCGTCGAGCTTGCGCAGCCGCTTGATCGATTCCGAGATGGTCTTCCAGTTGGTGAGGGTGCCGCCCAGCCAGCGCGAATTGACGTAGTATTGCGCCGACTTCTTGGCGGCCTGCGAGACCGCGTCTTGCGCCTGGCGTTTGGTGCCGACGAACAGGATGCGCCCGCCCTTGGCGACGGTGTCGCTCACGGCCGCCAGAGCACGATGCAACAGCGGCACGGTCTGGGCGAGGTCGATGATGTGGATGTTGTTGCGGGCGCCGAAGATGAAGTCCTTCATCTTCGGGTTCCAGCGATGGGATTGATGACCAAAATGTACGCCAGCCTCAAGCAGCTGGCGCATCGAATAATCGGGAAGCGCCATTGGTATTCTCCGGTTGTTCCGCCGCGGACCCGTGAGCCTGAACGGCGCCCTCCCTACTCTCCTGCAATGCGGCGGAGGGTAGGGAGGGGGCCGAGCGGCCACCGGACGGCCTTTAGAGGCCAAGATCCGCGTGTGAGATGGGGGGGCTTATAGCGGGGGGCGAGCAGGGATGCAAGAAAAAGGCCCCTCGCAGAAAAAGCCTCTCGGGCACCTTATTCATTTACCTCGTCAGCGCGGTCGGCGGGAACGGTGAGACAAACGCTCGCGGCCTTGAGCTTAACGCTTTGCCGCGATGATAGTTGACATCAGATGTCCATATACATAGCATCACGCATCATGCGAACGACGCTCGATATTGACGACCCCATCCTGAGAGAGGTCAAGGCCATCCACGAGAGGGAAGGCCGATCGATCGGGGCGATTGTCTCGGAACTGCTTGCCGAGGCGCTCGCTCGTCGCCGTCCGTCGCGCGCTCGACCATCGTTCCGCTGGAACTCTCGGGAGATGAAGTCTCTGGTCGATCTGGCGGACAAGGAGACCGTCTACGCGGCTCTCGACGCGGAGCCGCCGTGAGCTATTCCATCGACGTGAACGTGCTCCTCTACGCGTCGGACCGTTCGAGCGACCGTCACCTCAACGCCCGGCGCTTTGTCGAGTCTTGCGCCGCCGGCCCGGAAATACTCTGCCTGACGTGGCCGACGCTGATGTCGTATCTGCGTATCGCCACTCACCCGCGCATCTTCTCCGCGCCGCTGTCGCCGGACGAAGCGCTGGGGAACGTCTGCGCGCTCGTCGGGCTGCCTCACGTGCGCGCAGTGTCTGAATTGGACGGTTTCGTGGATGCCTACAAGCACGTGGCGGGCGAGACACCCGTTCGCGGGAACCTCGTTCCTGACGCCCACATCGCCGCTATCCTGTTCCAGCACGGCGTCCGTACGCTGTACTCCAATGACCGTGACTTCCGGAAATTCCAGTCGCTCGACCTGCGAGACCCGTTCGCTTGAGCGTGCAGCGCGCTATCATTAAAAGCTGCTGGCCATCCGCTGGATCACCGCAGTGCAGACGCGAGAGCCCGCCGCACCGCGTCCGGCTCCTTCTTGATCACGTGGAGGAGCACACGCGCGGCGCCTTCCGGTCTGCGCCGATTCTGCTCCCAATCACGAATGGTCGCCGCCGACAGTCCAAACTCGGCCGCAAATTCGGCCTGACTCAACTTGATCTCTTTTCGTATTTTGCGCACATCGACATCCGCGGGCACATGCACGCGGTAGGTTGCGGGATCGGCCTCTCCGCGCGCAATGGCAAGAGCCTCCTGCGCTGACTTGATCAGGCGCTTACCGAGCTTGCTCATGGTTCGGTGCGGCGTCACCACCACTTCTCCGGCGCAAACCGTCCCGCCGCTGCCTCGATCACGGCGCCGAGCGAGAACAGAGTCTCCTCATCGAACGGCCGGCCGATCAGTTGCAGGCCGAGGGGCAAGCCCTGGGCGTCGAGCCCGGCCGGCACCGAAATGCCCGGCAGGCCCGCCATGTTCACCGTCACGGTGAACACGTCGTTGAGATACATCTCGATCGGATCGGCGCTCTTCTCGCCGATCGCGAAGGCGGCCGACGGCGTGGTCGGCGTCAGGATGGCGTCGACGCCGGCATTGAAGCACTCCTCGAAATCGCGCTTGATCAGCGTGCGGACCTTCTGGGCGCGCAGGTAGTAGGCGTCGTAATAGCCGGCAGACAGCACATAGGTGCCGATCAGGATGCGCCGGCGCACCTCCTTGCCGAAGCCTGCCGCCCGGGTCTGTTCGTACATATCGATGATGTCGCGGCCGCCCACGCGCAGGCCGTAGCGAACGCCGTCATAGCGCGCGAGATTCGACGACGCCTCCGCGGGCGCCACGATGTAGTAGGTGGCCAGCGCATACTTGGTGTGCGGCAGCGACACCTCGACGACTTCGGCGCCGGCCGCCTTGAGCCAATCGGCGCCTTGGCGCCACAGCGCTTCGATCTCGTCCGGCATCCCCTTGACGCGATATTCCTTGGGAATGCCGATCTTCATGCCCCGGACGGAGCGCGTCAGCGCCGCCTCATAGTCGGGCACCGCCACATTGGCGGACGTCGTGTCCCGAGCATCGTGCCCCGCCATCGTGGCCAGCAGGATGGCGGCGTCGATCACTGTGCGGGCGAACGGGCCCGCCTGGTCGAGCGAGGACGCATAGGCCACGATACCGAAGCGCGAACAGCGCCCATACGTGGGCTTGATGCCGACGATGCCGGTGAGCGCTGCAGGCTGGCGGATCGAGCCGCCGGTGTCGGTGCCGACGGCGCCGACGCAGAGGCCGGCCGCCACCGCCGCGGAGGAGCCGCCCGACGAGCCGCCCGGAACGAGCTTGCCGTCCGAGCCCTTGCGGCGCCACGGCGACACCACCGGCCCGAAATACGAAGTCTCGTTCGACGAGCCCATGGCGAACTCGTCGTTGTTGAGCTTGCCCAGCATCACGGCGCCGGCGCCCCACAGGTTGGCGGTGACCGTCGACTCATAGGTCGGCACGAAGGCGTCGAGCATGTGCGAGCACGCCGTGGTGCGCACGCCCTTGGTCGCGAACATGTCCTTGACGCCAAGCGGCACGCCGGCGAGCGGCCCGCCCTCCCCTTTGGCGAGCGCCGCATCGGCGCGCGCAGCCATCTCGTGGGCCTGTTCCGGCGTTTCCAGCACGAAGGCGTTGAGCGCACGGGCCTCCCTGATCGCTGCCACGTGGGCCTTGGTCAGTTCGATCGCGGAGAACTCGCGCTGGCGCAGAAGATCGCGCGCTTGCGTCAGGGTCAGCGAGGTGAGCTCACTCATTTAAGAGCCCGTCTCCTCGCAACGAAACCCTGGGACCGCGGGCGTCTCGCCCGCTCTCTCGAGAGAACCTGGCGCCTGGGAAGCGGGATGGTTTTCAACGGCGGGCGGGACGCCCGCGCTCCCGGGAGCCGCCGCTTCCATTTCGGCGAACCACAGCGCATCCATTTCGCAGGCGAGACACATCAGGAGGCCTTTCGTTCTGTCGGCAGAGGCACCGTCGGTTCGTCACAACTAAAGTGGCGTACCTCGCGTACCACGACCGGAACCGCCGGACGGATGTCGATCGCCCACGGCGTCGTCGCCACCTTCTGGGCCGGACGCCACAGCTTGCCGCCCGCCTTGTTGAAATAGGCCACGTATTGGGCCGGGAATTCCTCGCATTCGTCGCACATTCTCTAAGGCTCCGCGGGACCTATTCGACGACCTTCGGCACCATAAAGAAATGGTCCTGGATGGCCGGCGCATTCTTGAGGATGTCGTCCGCGATCTCGCCGTCGGTCACGACATCCGGCCGCTTCTTCATCGCCATGGGGGTGACGGAGGTCATGGGCTCGACGCCGGAAATATCGACCTCCGACAGCTGCTCGACGAAAGCCAGCATATCGTTGATCTCGCTCTTGAGATGCTCGACCTCGTCCTCCTTGACGGCAATGCGCGCAAGATGCGCGATGCGTCGGACGGTTGTGGTATCGACGGACATGCTTTAGTTCCCGGCGCAAGGCTCCGACACCGCGAACGGCGCGATCACGCTCGTCCGAAAGCCTATAGCAGACGCTCTTTCGCCCCTGCAACCTTGCAGATTTTGCTGCTGCCACCTTGCAGATTTCATGGTTCAATATAGCTGGAATGCGCGCTAAGCGGGGAGCCACGATGCCGCCCACCTATCGATTCCGTGCGCCCGTCGACGTCCTGAACTATGAAATCGTCCAGGAGCAGGCCGCGGCGCTCGGGCGTCTCGGCCGTGGCCTGGAGGCAGCCCTTGCGGATCTGCGAGAATTCGACGCCACGCATCCACGCTCGGAGGCTTCGCCTGAGGAACGGCAGACGCGACGCACATTGGTGGCCGTTGCCGGCGAGGCGCTGTGGATGTTTGTGGTCCAGCGCGAGGCCTGCGGGCTGCGCGACAGCCGCACCGTGATGCGCAACTACAAGGTGCCCGCAGAGGTTCAGGAGCGGATGGGAGTGTTTCCGGCGACGCGCAGGTAGGGTGGGCAAAATCGCTTGCGGCGATTTTGCCCACGCGGTCACACCGATGGCTCGATCGAACCGCGTGGGCAACGCGCCGGCACGTTTGTGCGTAACTTGGGACGTCCCGGCGTCGGCGCGTTGCCCACCCTACGCTCGGCTTCGGCCTCAACCCTTGACGAGCGGGCAGCCCCCGTCGGCGAGCGGACGGAACGCCTGGTCGGCCGGGACCGTGGAGATCAGCTTGAAATAATCCCACTCGCCCTTGGATTCCGAAGGCTTCTTGGCCTCGTAGAGGTGAACCGCGTGAATCTTGCGGCCGTCGGGGCGGATCGTGCCTTCGCCAAAGAGGGGATCGCTGGTCGGCAATTCCTTCATTTTCGCCACCACGGCTTTGCCGTTGCGGCCGTCGCGAACAGCCGCTACGGCCTTGAGGTAATGCACGGTCGCCGCGTAGACGCCGGCCTGCATGTCGTTCGGCATGATCTTGCGCGGATGCTTGTCCTGGAAGCGCTTGGCAAAGGCGCGGCTCGCGTCGTTCTGATCCCAGTAGAATGGCATCAGGGCAAGCACGCCCTGGCTTGCGGCGAGGCCGAGCGCCTGCACATTGTTGATCTGAAACACAAAGCCCGGCATTCGCACTTTGCCGACAAGGCCGAACTCGGCGGCCTGCTTAAGCGCGTTGGACAGATCGCCGCCCGCATTGGCGAACGCGATGGTGTCGGCCCCGGAAGCCTGGGCGCGCAGCAGATAGGATGAGAAGTCCGCGTTGCCGATCGGAGCGCGCACCGCGCCCAGGACCTGGCCTCCCAACGCCGTGACCTCATCCGCCGCATTGCTCTCCAGGTCCTTGCCAAACGCATAGTCGGCCGAAATGAAAAACCACTTCTTGCCGCCACGCGCAAAAATCGCTTTGGCGAAGCCGTGGCCGAGTTCCCAGGTATCGTAGGTCCAGTGAATCGTGTTCGGGGTGCACGACTTGCCGGTCAGATCCGCGGTTCCGGCGCCTGACCCGACCAGCACCTTGTTGAGATCGCGCGCCAGCACGTTCACGGCAAGCGCCACGGCTGAATTCGGCAGATCGATGATCATGTCGACGCCCTGGACCTCATACCAGTTGCGGGCGATGGTCGCGCCGATGTCGACTTTGTTCTGGTGGTCCGCCGCGACGACCTCCGCCTTCACGCCGAGCCGACCGGCATAGTCGTCGACCGCAAACTGCGCCGCAATCACCGATCCGATGCCCTGGCTGTCGGCATAGACGGTCGACTGATCGTTCAGAACCCCGATCTTGACCGTCGGCGTCTGGGCGAAAGCGAACGACGGCAGGCATGACAGCAGCAACGCCCCACACAAGCTTTTCGTTGTCATCGTCTCCTCCTGTTCTTGTTGTTGGTATAATAACACATTCGGCAGCTCGCATGCCGGCAGCCTACTCGTCGCACCCAATTTCGTCATCGCCGGGCTTGTCCCGGCGATCTCGATGAGGCGGGCACAATGCCTGACTATCGGGATGGCCGGGACAAGCCCGGCCATGACGAATTAGGGAACGCCTACAGGGAGGGACATCATGAAATCCGTTTCAATGTTTGCGATCGTGGCGGCTTCGATCGCCGCAGGGGTGCCGGTGGCGCACGCCGCCGACATGTCATTCGAGCGCGCCCTGAGCGTTGATCAAGAACCGCAGAACTGGCTCTTGCATCACCAGAACTATCAGGGCCACCGGTTCTCGGCGCTCAAGGAGATCGACACCGGCACAGTCGCCAACCTGCGGCTTGCCTTCACGGTCGGGCTCGGCGGCCTGCAGGCGGGCGGGCGTTATGCCAACGGCAACCTCGAAGCGACGCCGCTGGTCGACGACGGCGTCATGTATATTCCGGACGGCTGGGGCGCGGTTTACGCGATCGACGTGCGAAGCGGCCGCAAGGGCGAGATCAAGTGGAAGTTCGATCCCGGCGTCGATCGCGTGTGGGCCGGCGATGTCGCATGCTGCGGCATCAACAACCGCGGCGTCGCGTTGTGGAAGGACAAGGTGATCTCGGTTGCGCTCGACGGGCGCATCTTCGCGATCAACCGCTCAACCGGCGAACTCGCATGGGAGCGCAAGACGGCGGAGCCGGCGCTTGGCGAAACGGTGACGCTCGCGCCGCTCGTCGTACGCGATCTTGCCATCATCGGGTCGGCCGGCGGTGAATTCGGCATCCGCGGCTGGATCGACGCCACCGACCTCAACACCGGTCAGCAGGCCTGGCGCACCTTCACGATCCCGGGCGTCGGCGAGCCCGGCCACGAGACCTGGAAGGACGGCAAGGACCGTTGGAAGCACGGCGGCGGATCGATTTGGGTGACGGCCACCTACGACCGGGATACCGACACCATTTACCAGGGCATCGGCAATGCCGGCCCCGACTACGACGCCGAATACCGGCCGGGCGACAACAAGTGGGCCGCGAGCGTGCTCGCCATGGATCCCAACAACGGGAGCGCGCAACGGCTTCTACTACGCGCTCGACCGCATCAACGGCGCCTTCATCGCCGGCAAGCAGTACGTGGACGAGCTCAACTGGACGCGCGGCCTCGATCCCAAGACCGGCCGGCCGCTCGATTATGATCCCAACAAGGACGTGCAGACCTACGTGGCAGGCACGACCGCGACCCGCGCCAACCCGACGGGCTTTCGCTGCCCCCATGTGACGGGCGGCAAGAACTGGGAGCCCGGCGCCTATAATCCGCAATTGAACCTGATCTACATTCCCTCGACTGAAGGGTGCAGCGAGATCAATGGCGCAGCACAAGCGGACTTCGAGGACCAGGGCGGGACCCACAAGTGGCGCGACCGTTTCACCGGCGGCGGCAGCAAGAACCGCACGCAACCCACCGGCAGCGTCAAGGCGCTCGATCCGGTAACCGGCGAGACCAAAGCGGTGGCGCGCACCGACCTGCCGCAATGGGCGGGCGTGCTCGCCACCGGCGGCAATCTCGTCTTCAACGGCCTGTGGGAGGGCGCGCTCGTTGCCTATGACGGCAAGACGCTGAAGGAGCTGTGGCGCTTCGACACCGGTTGCGGCTTCCGAGCGCCGCCCATCAGCTACGCGGTCAACGGCAAGCAGTACATCGCCATCGCTGCCGGCCCACACTGGACCGGCACCAAGCCAGCGGCTCTGAAATACGCCAATACGTGCTCGATGGTGTACGTGTTCACGCTGTAGCTTGCAGGACGTAGCCCGGATGGAGCGCAGCGAAATCCGGGAACGGCTTATCAATTACGGCAATGCTGCTCCCGGATTACGCGACCGCGAAAGAGCGGTCGCTCCATCCGGGCTACGGTGCATCCCTACCCCGCGACCGTGCTCCAATTCTTCGCGAGGTGCTCGGCGCCGCGCATCGACAGGGCGAAGATCGTATAGGTTGGGTTCGAGGCGCCGGCGGTCGCGAAAATGCCGGGGCCGGCGCAGTAGAGGTTCGGCACCTCGTGGGTCTGGCCGAAACTGTCGACCACCGAGTTCGCCGCTCCGGTCCCCATGATGGTGCCGCCCATCAGGTGGATGGTCGGTTGCGCGGCGCGGCCCTGCCATACCTCCTTGGCGTCGGTGGCCTTGGCGATCTTGAGGCCCTCTTCGAAATTGGCGTTCCACAGCGCCGTGTCGTTGTCGTCGTAGCTGTGGATGATGCGGCCGAGCGGCATGCCGAACTCGTCCTTCTCGCCCGCGAGCTCCAGGCGGTTTTCGATCTTGGGCTGCTCCTCCCCGAACGCGTTCATGCGCGAAAGATTCTTCACAGCGCGTTTTACGAAGGCATGCAGCTCCGCCCCGAACAGTTCGGGCCGCGAATTGGCAATGCCGCCGAGGCCAGAGAGCTTGATGGACGAACCCGCCACAATGAAGGTCGAGCCGAACGCGCCCTTGTGGGCGGTCTTGCCGTAGCGCTCATAGGACATGTACTGGGCCCCGAGCGTGCCCATGTGGTTCTCCACGTCCTCGTCGAACATGGCGTTGGTGCCCGAGGCGAAGTGGGTCATGAGGTACTTGCCGACCAGGCCATTGCGATTGGCGAGGCCCTTGTCGTGCTTGTCGGTCGCCGAGTTGAGGAGAAGGCGCGGATTCTGCGCCGCCCACGCGGCCAGCACCACCACGCTCGCGGGCTGAACCTGTTTCTCGTGGTTGCGGTCGTAATACTCCACTCCGGTCACCTTGTTGCCGGACGTATCGGTGAGCACGCGCGTCACGGTGCTCCAGGCCCGCACCTCGGCGCCGGCCTTGCGGGCGTCGGCCAGGAACGTGACCAGCGGATTGGCGAGCGCCCCGATCGGGCAGCCCACATGGCACCAGCCGTCATAGATGCAAGCGGCGCGGCCCTTGAACGCGGTCGAGTTCATACCGACCGCGGCCGGCGCCATGCGGATGCCGTTCGCCTCGAAGCCCTTGAGCCACACCTGCCCATTACGGAACGTCTTCATCGGCGGCATCGGATAGGCTTGGCCCTTGGGCCGCCACAGCTCTTCAGCCGCAGCATCGCCGGACACGCCGATTTCGTGGGCGACCTTGTCGTAGAACGGCGCCACCTCCTCGTAGGAAATCGGCCAGTCGTGGGCGCGGTTGTGCTCGCTCTTGATGCGGAAGTCGTTCGGCAGCAGCCGCGGGAAGTTGGCGAAGTAGTGCAGCGCCGCTCCGCCGACGCCCCAGCCGCCCTGGGCCCCCATGCTGACCGGGTGCTTGCCTTCGAGGATGAAGGGCGCGCCGGCCGGTTTGACGCGGCGGCCCCAGATGTCGGACGAGATGAGGTCGGAGCTCTGCCAGTCCGGCCCGTTGTCCATCACCACGACCTTCTTGCCGGCCTTGGCCAGCACTGCCGCAAAGACCGAGCCCGATGCGCCGGCGCCGACGATGACGGCGTCCACTTTCTCTTGCGTAGCCATGGTCACCACCTCTTCTCCGGCGCAATGTGGGGCATGTAGGGAACGCCGAGCGCCTCGTAGCCCTCCATGGTGCCGTAGACCACGTCGATTGAGTCGCTGCGCAGCACGAGATAGACGAACGAGCCGGCCGGGCCCTGCCAGCCGTCGATCTTGTTCTGCCGCATGGCGTCGACAAACGCGTGCTGATCGGCCGCAGAGAGCGCCGCGAAACGGCGGGAGCTGCGGGCTTGCGCTGCCCGCTCGACCGCGCCGAGCGCGGCGCGATAGAAGTTGATGAACGGCGGCTTGACATTGAGCTGGCGCGCCTCGAGTAGCGCCTCGCCCGGCGAAACCGACACCTGCTGATCGATGAAATGCGCAACGCCGGCGCGCTGCGCGCCCGGCACCAGCGTCTCGCCCAGCGCTTCGATGGTCTCGGCCTCGTGCGCCTTGAGCAGCCGGAACGGCACCCCCTGCGCCCGCGCCTGCCCCGGCGTCATCAATACGTCGGCGCCGCCCACCGTGAAGGCGAGCATGCCCATTCCCGCGCGTTTAAGAAAGACGCGCCGTTCCATGGCGTCCATGGGTTCCTCCGTGGTTGCACCGGCGGCGCCGGTGCGCGTCGTTGGGGCAAAGTGAACGACAAAGGAGGGGCGGAATCAAGCGGTGGCCGGCCAAGTAGCCCCGATGGAGCGATCGCTCTTTGCGGTCGCGTAATCCGGACGGCCGCTGCCAAGAGGCGAGACCGCTCCCGGATCACGGACAAGTCGGCATGACACCACAAATGGCATGAACTGTCGGGGTGGCCGGTCTAGAGGCCGAACACCACCAGCATCACGTTCTGGGGAATCGCCGCCGCCTCGGGGAAAGACCCTTCATCGCGACCGGGCCGGCCACCGAGCGTCAGGGCGATGTACTGCTTTCCATTGACCGAATAGGTCATCGGATTCCCGGCGAATTGCGTTCCGGTTTCAAAGCTCCACAGCTCCTTCATGGTGTCCTTATCGAAGGCCGAGATCTTACCCATGATATCGCCCATGAAGAGCAGGCCTCCGGCCGTGCCCAACACGCCGGAATAGGCCGGATAGTAGGACTGAAGTTTCTTCACCACGCCTGCCGTGCGGACGTCGATTCCACCGAGCAGTCCGTGGCTGACCTTGCAATTGGGGTTCGTGACATTCCGCACGACCGACTCCACGGCATTGTCCTTGGTGTGGCTGCCGCAGAAGATTTCCCGGAAGCCGGTGCCCGGAATGCCCTTGGCCGGATCCGCAGGCCGGGAGTTGAAGTAGTTGCCCTCCCCGATCATGGCCTGGAAGTAGGTGATCCCGCGCGAGGGATCATAGGTGTTCGGCATGAATGTCGGCATCCCGTAATGGGCCGGACGGACGTCAATCGCTTTGTGGCCATACTTGATGGCCTTGCCGGCATAGTCCTGAACGGTCTTGCCGGGATCATAGTCGACCGGCTTGCCGGTCTTCGGATCGAGGCCGGCCGTCCAATTTATTTCCGTGAACGGCTCCCCTTTGATGAACTGTCCGTTGGTGCGGTCCAGAATGTAGTGAAAACCGTTGCGGTTGGTTTGCGAGATCACCTTGCGCATCTCGCCGCCGATATTGATATCGTAAAGCTGCGTGATGGCGACGGCGTCATAGTCCCAGCCTTCATTGGCGATGGTCTGGAAGTACCATCTCAACTGGCCGGTATCGACATCGAGTGCGATGATCGAGCTCGTGTATAGATTGTCTCCGGGACGCCCTTGCGGGTCGAACATGTGCACCGGGTTGCCGGTGCCGAAATAAGCGAGGTTCGTCTCCGGGTCGAAGGACGGCTCGGTCCACACCCCGCCGCCGCCAAACGGGATGGTGCGCGGGTCGACCCAGGTTTCCGACCCCGGCTGACCCGGCTCAGGGATGACCGAAAACCGCCATAGAAACTTGCCGGTGTCAGCCGAATACGCGGTGACATAGCCCCGACCGCTCTCGTTGCGGCCGGTCGACCCGACCAGGATCTTGTCCTTGACGGCGAGCGGCGCCGCGGAATGTCCGGAACCGGCAAGGCCGTCGATCGCGGTGTTGACGTCGAAGACCACCTCTCCGGAATTCTTATCGAGTGCAATCAGGCGCGGGGTGGGGCCGTCCCGACCGGTATTGATGTACACATTGTTGCCGAGCAGCGCGACGCTATGCAGGCTTTGCGCGCCACCCTGCACTTTGGCGTCGAATTTCCAGACCGGTTTGGGCTTCTCGTCCCTGACGTCGAATTTCCAATATTGCTGGTACTGGTTGCCCACGTACATGAAGCCGTCTTCGACCAGGGGCGTGAAATACTGACTGCCCTTGCTGGGACGATTGGGGTCGCTCAGGGAGGCCATGAATTTGACCTTGAGGTTGGCGACATTGCTTTTGTTGATCTGGTCCAGCCCCGAGTGATTCCAGTTGCCGTAGCTGCCCATCCGCATCAGCCAGTTCTGCGGCTCGGCACGCGCATTCAGGAGGCGCTGATAAGTCGTCTCCGCCGCCGATGCCGAACAGCACAGAGCGAAAACGGCGCCCGCCACTGAGCCGGCAAGGCCAAGTTGCTTGCAGCTACCTCCCCATGTCGTCATTGGGTCTCCTCCCTTAAAGGTTTGTCGCAACACGGATCGCCAGATCATGTCCGATCAGCAGCCGTGTGTTCAAGGTACGACACGGCCTCAAGGCCGGCGATGCGGCCGAACACGAGCGCGCGCAGAACCGCAACCGCATTCGGGGCCGTTCCGTAAAAATGCCCGGTCGTTTCGCCAGCCGCATAGAGTCCGGCAAGCGAACCGTCGCGACCTCGCACCTCAGCCTTTGCGTTGGTCGCGAGGCCGCCGAACGTGTACGCGACGGCGCCAATCAAAGGATAGGCCAGAAACGGCAGCTTGACGATGGCGCGCGCCCAGTTGGACTTCGGCGGACAAAGGGCGCTGCTTGCCGCGAGCCCATCACATCGCGTCGCGTCGAAGCGAAGAGGATCGCCAATCGCCGCTGCGTTGTAGTTTCCAACCGTCTCGGCTAGACGCGACGCATCGACGCCGATGAGGCGCGCCAGCTCGTCCAGCGTATCGGCTTGATGGGGCGGCACTTCTGATCGGACGGCGCGTTCGAACCCGGCGATATCGAACAGGCGACTGTCCAAGATTGCGTAAGCTCTGCAGCCTGGTGTTTTGAAATGAATCTTTCGCGCAAACCACTCCCACGTCTCGTGCACGAGCCCGCCGCCCTCGTCGAAAAACCTTCGCCCGTTCTGATCCACGACGATTCCGTACGGATAGACCAGCACAACCGGCGCCGCGTTCTCGGCCCGAGGATCGACCGGCTCGGCATGCATGCCATTCCAGTCTCCCGAAATCCGTGCGCCGTGCTCCATGGCCATGCGAATGCCGTCGCCGGTGTTGTGATGCGCGCGCGGTGCCAGCAGCCTGAGGCTTTGGCCACCCGGACCGAAATGCCTGTGCATCATCTCGCGGTCGGCCTGAAAGCCGCCGGTGGCCAGGATAACGGCGTCAGCCCGCATCGTCTCCGTGGTGTCCCCGGACGCAACGACGAGCCCGCTTACCTGCCCGTTCGGGGCGACGACAAGGCGCTGTGCGCAGCGCCCATATCGAACGGCGACGCCATGGCGCTTTGCAGCCCGCGACAGTGCACCGACGATGGCCCGGCCGCCGCCGACGGGCTGAATCCGCAGCGGGCCGGCGCTCAGATAGTAGCCGGGTGAGCAAAATTCGACGCCGTGGGTCGCAAGCCATCCGACCGTCGCCGTCGCATTGTTCGCAAGTGTGCCAAAGTAAAGTCGGTCGGCGCGGCCATTCGAGGCCTCCAGCATATCCCGTTCGAAATCGGGCGCGATGCGATCGGGCGCCGCAAGCCGCATATAGGCAGGGCTCCAAAGGGTATTGCCGCCCGCTGATTCTTCCGGGGCTTTCTCCACCAAAGCGACTTCCACAGGAAAATCACGCCGGCGCGCTGTCTCGACCGCCGTGAGCGCGGCTGCGAGACCCGCCGCGCCGTGGCCAACAACCACCAGCTGATGAGGTGCTTTGCTCATGTGTGCGAAAACACGAGGCGCAACGCCGCGGACGATCAGGTCAATGGCGGCAAGTCGGGGAAATATTCCGGATGAGCCTTCTCGACTTCGGCCATGAAAGAGGGGCGGAACTGGTCCGGCACGTCAAGGCGCGGCGCCCCTTTCAGCGTGTTGATCAGCACCTCGTCTTCCGCCGCCTCGAACGCCCGCATCACCGCCGACGACAAGCGCGGATCATAGCTGATATGACGGATCGCCTTCTTGCCCACCGCCACATCGGTGTTGGCAACCCATCTGGCGAATATCTCCACCGCTTCGTCGCGGTGATTGCGGGTGTAATGCGAAGCGCCGGCAAGCCCGGCGGCGAAATTGCGCACCACGTCGGGCCTGCTCGTGATGGTCGGCCCGTGCGCCGTCGCCACCATCACGTAGGACATGTGGTGGCCGCCGCGGATGACCAGGAACGAGTCGCCGACCTGCTCCAGCACCGCAGTGACATAGGGCTCCCACGACACCACCGCGTCGACCTTGCCCTCCTTCAGGGCCGGCGCCAGGCCGAATTGCGACCAGATGTTCTCGATGGTCAGGTCCTCGTATTTCATGCCGGCGCGGCGCAGCACCATCTTGAAGTATTCGTCGGAGGTCTGCCCGCGCGCTAGCCCGATGCGCTTGCCTTTGAGGTCGGCGACGTTGCCGGCATTGATGCCTGTGCCCTTGCGGGTGACGATCCCGAGCGGCTCGTCGGCGTTGTCGCGGGTCGCGTCGTTCATGATGATGCCGATCACCTTGAACGGCTCGCCGGAATGGACCGCTTTCAGGAACGTGGTCACGCTCATGTCGCCGATCTGCGCTTCGCCGTTGTGCATGGCGTTGACCATGTCGGTGCCGGTATCGACGACCTTCATCTGAGCGTCGATGCCGTGTTTCTCGAAGATGCCCTTCTCGGCGCCGACGAACATCGGCAGATGGCCGAAATTATTGCCGATCACCACATCGAGTCTCGGCAACTCCCGCGAACCGGCATTCATCGCGTCCCTCCCCGATCTTGTTTGTGGATCGCACTGAGTGCGGCTTCATTGAAGGCCGAAGGCAGGGGAATTGCAATCGCCTCACTTGTAGGGTGGGCAAAGGCGCATCGCACCGAGCGCGATTATCGGCACCGACCGTCGTGCGGCTTTGCCCACGCCATCCGACCGCGCCGCCTGACCGCGTGGGCAAAGTCGCGCAAAGTCCGCGCACCACATCGTTAGCTGCGGCAGGCGACTTTGCCCACCCTACGACGCTCGTGTCTTGGAGCGCGTGTCTCAGCTCTTGGTCAGGGTCAACGAGTAGCGCGGATCTGCCGCCAGGCATTGGGCTTCCGGGAGCCCGAGCTCCTTGCGCACGATGTTGGTGCCGAGCACCATGGCGACCATCTTGTACGTCGCATGCCGCCGGCTCATGCCCTCGCGGCCCATGCCGCAGTCGGACGAGATCATCAGTCGCTCGGGCGGAATATATTTCAATGCCTCGCGAATCAAGGCAGCGACCTCGTCTGGCCGCTCGACCTGCAGCGTGTGATGATCGATCACGCCGATGACGATCTTCTTGTCCGTAATCGCTTCGCCGATGGCCTTGAGATCGCCGATGCCGGACGAGCACGTCTCGAACGTCAGCGCATCGGCGTCGACCTGATTGAGCGCCTCAAGGGTCGGCTGGTAGCTTTGGATGTCCTTGAACATGCGCTGCTGTGACGGGTTGCCCCAGCAGGTGTGGCACCACACTTCGGTTTTGGCGCGCAGGCCCTTGACCGTGTTGTTGAAGATGCCGACGAGATCCTGCACGTCGAGCTTGCCGAACGCCTTGCCGCGCACCGGCACCATGTGAATCTGCGGCTCTTCCATCTGGATCACCGGGCAGCCGGCATCGGCGAGACCGTTAAGCTCCTTGTTGAGGGCCTCGCTCAGCGCCAGGGTGCGCTCAACCGGGTCCTTGTAGTAGCTGTCGACCGCGGTGGCGGCAAGAAGCTCCGGCAGGATGGTGCCGAACTTCACCGGCTTGGTGGTCAAACGCTGCGCCACCTTCCACATGGCGGCGTATTGCAGGTTGCCCGGCCCCACGGGTCCGACGATCTTGGGAAAGACGCGGGCTTCGAGATAGTCATGCAGGATGTGTCCGCGCGGAAAAGCCACCGCGCCGATATTGTAAATTGCCGGCTCCGCAACCGTGTTGAACCCCGCCATGTGCGTCAACGGATAGCTCTGCCAGCTCATGCCGCCGACTTCCTCGTCGTAGTGCGCATCGCCGTCGGTGCAGATATCGAGGCCCGCGGTCTCCTGCGCGCGCAGATGCACCGAGACCGCGTCCTCGTATTGCTCGCGGTAGCGGGCATGGAGCATGGCTTCGAGAAAGCTCTTGGCGCCGAGAACAGCGGTGTACCACGACGGCCGCGGCAGCGAACCAATGATAGACGTCGGCAGCGTTTTTCCGGCTGATGCTTTGAACATCTTTCTGGTCCTTCTCGATCACAGCGCGCACTGCGCAGATTATGAACATGCACGCCAGCACCGCTTCCCGAACGGTGGCGCAGGGGAACTGTTGGCAGTCACGGAAATTAGAGCGAATTTCGATCGATTGGAATCACTTGTAGGGTGGGCAAAGGCGCGCTCCTGCGCGCCGTGCCCACCTCAGAAAGGCCAAGGGTGGGCACGCGGAGCCTGTCATCCTGGCCGGCCCAACGGGTCCGGCCTCTGGCAGGCCCGATGGCAGGCTCCGGCCGGACCCGTTGGCTTTGCCCACCTACGACTTGCGTCGTCGCCGGGCTTGTCCCGGCGACCCCGAGTTCTTGGGCACAGAGCAAAAATAATCGGGGTGGCCGGGACAAGCCCGGCGACGACGCGACTACACGCATGCGCGAAGCCCTCCAGCATCAGGGCAGCATCAGGTGGACTTTGAGCCACCCTGCGCTACGTCAGGCGCGAGCGCCGCGCGCAGCCGTTCGGGATCCACAGCGATCTCAATGCCGGCACGTTCCTGCGCAAGCAGCATCACGGCACGGGAGTCGCGGCCGCCCCATCCGCGCGCCAGCGCTTCGGTCATCTCGGCGAGCGCGAGATTGCACATGCGCATCGGCATGCCGAGTTCGCGACCGAGCGCGTTGGCGAGGGCAATGTCCTTGTGGGCGAGCCTGAGCGCGAAGGCCGGCGGATCATACTTGCCGGGCAGGAAGTGGTCGATCAGGCCATCGAAGGTCAGGCGCCGCCCGGCCGCCCCCTGACGGACCGCCTGCCACAGCGCGAGGGGTTCGACGCCCGCCTTCACCCCCATGGTGAAGGTCTCGGCGAGCGCGCAGATGATCGCGTAGCCCGACATGTTGTGGACGAGCTTGGCCACCGTCGCGCTGCCGATCGGCCCGATATAGGCGGCCTTGTCGCCGATCGCGGCGAGCACCGCCTTGTGGCGGTTGAAAACGTTTTCCTCGCCGCCGACCCAGATGGCGAGCTTACCGGATGCCGCACCCGCGGGACCGCCGCTGACGGGCGCGTCCAGCATGTGGGCGCCCTTCTCGGCGAAGGCCGAGTGTATCGCCTTCACAACGCTCGGCGAATTGGTCGACAGGTCGAAATAGGCAGCGCCCGGCCTGATGCCGGCGATGAGCCCGTCGGGCCCGAGCGCGACCGCCTCAACATCGGCCGGCTCCGGCAAAGACGAGAAGATCACGTCGGCCTGGCTCGCCAGTGCACGCGGGCTGTCCGCCCAGATGGCGCCGGCGTTGACATGATGGCTTGCCGCCTGTCTGTGGAGGTCGTGAACGAGGAGCTTGAGGCCGGCCTTCTGCACGTTGGCTGCCATCCGGCTGCCCATTGTGCCCAGTCCCACGAACCCCACCACCATGCTGTCCTCGGACATTCGCGCTCACCGTCATGCTTGTTCACGGGAAGGCATGCGTCGGACGGTACCTGCCGCGTTAATGCTTGTCGCGATGGTGCGCCGATCGATGCTGAAAAAAAGCGCAGCAAGCCGCAGGGATCAAAGCAGGTTGCGCCATAGTAGAGTATTTATGTTCATTGGCACATTCACGGCCACTTACCAGCCATAGCCGTCATAGCCGTAGCCTTCATAACCACCATAGTTACCGTAGCCGCCATAGCGACCGTAGCCGCCGTTGCCGCCATAACCGGCATAGTTGCCGTAGCCGTCGCACCCGCTGTAACCGCCGTAGTAGGCGCCGGAGTACCTCGGGTAATAAGGCGCACGGTCGAAACCACCATCGCGGTAGCCACCATAAAGTCTCGGGTCATACGGCGCGCGATGGAAGCCACCGCCACGCCGCCATCCCGCCTCGGGAGAGATCGGTAGATGCGACGCCAGTAGGAGCGCTGCGAGCGGGCCCCACCCGGCTGCCTCAACAGGCCTCGAAAGATTCCCCAGTGTCAGCGGTGCGAGCAATGCGAGAACGGCTACTCGCTTCAACATGATTGATCTCCCGCCTCATGAGCTGACCGCATCCCTCGCGGGCATACTCATCTGTGCAAAGGAATCCAGCAAGCCTTCGTTCGGAAGTTGGTAAACGACGATGCGCTTTTAGCGTCGCGCGCGGCGCTGCGTCTCTGTGTCTCGATGGACGATTGCGCCAGGTCGCGCGCGCTCAATGGGCGGCAACGAGGCGGGGACAGAGGCCCGTCGCTTTTTCATGACGCGAGCGGGCAATGACGCCGGTGAAAGGGCAGATCTAGCCCAACTTCACCGCGGCTTACGGTAGTGGCTATACGGTAGTTGTTATACGGTAGTCGTGGGCAGAGTCACCGGAGATCCCAAGTGTTCTTACAATGAAGTACTTTCCTTTCCTCTTGTCATGAACGCTAAAGATGAATAAGTGTTAAGATAGGCTTGTTTGTTCCATTTTATCGACCCCTTGTGCTATGTGATTTACTCATCTAGACTTTACTTTACTTCATCAGCGCGGGTGGATGGACTCATGATCACTTGAGATAAACGGCTAAGCGAACCATTGAACCCCAGTATAGAGCGTGTAGCGTAAGGGCTCAGTTTTGACTGTACAAAAGTCGCGGAAGAATCCCGTAAACCTGTATGAAAACGACAGCCAACGGATAGGGAGGGAGTTCGCAGCAGCGCCGAGCTTTGGCTTTGCGCCGCGCGACTGCAGGTGCCCCATCACTGCCGCTCGATCGACGAGGAGAGGGCGGCCTCTCGGCGGAGTCACCGGATCTCAAGCGCTGCGCATTCTCCTTCTCGGCGCCGTGTTTGCTTTTTCCAATCCCCTGTCAATGAATCAGGGGGAAGTGCACGCGCGAGAGTTCGACTCGACTGCCGCGGCGCCGATGATCGGTGGCTGGTGGCGCACCCTCGTCCGGCCGGATCGGGCCGGGGACACCTCTCGCTCAGCCCCCGGTGTCCAACCGGGTGTCCAGGTCGAAAAGCAGCCGATGTCGCTGCCAGGCGCCGAGGCCCAGCCCTCAGAATCCGAGAAGCAGGCTCAGGACTCCGAGCATCCCGCTCAGGCCACTTCGAATCCTGCCCAGCCCACTCCGAGTGCCGCTCAGGCCACTCCGAATGGCACTCAGCCCGCGCCGAACGCCGCTGAGGCCGCTCCGAATCCTGCCGAGCCCACTCCGGATGCGGCTCAGGCCACTCCGCGCGCCACTGAGCCCACTCCGGACGCGGCTCAGGCCACTCCGCGCGCCACTGAGCCCACTCCGCGTGCGACTCAGGCCACTGCCCCAGGCGCACGGCGTGTCAATGAGATCGACGAATATCTCTGGAGCGTCTATCAGCGTTCGGGGACGAAGCGGGATTCCACCGGCGATTTCACCTGGAAAGACGAGGCAGCAGCGGCGCGCCTGGGCCTGTTGACCAAGGAATATGTCATTGGCGGCATGGACCGGGATTTTAGGGAACTCCTCTATGATCTCGGACATGCGATGGATGCCGACGGCATTAACTGGACTATCCTGAGCGCATTTCGCGATGACTATCGACAAGGGATTGCTTCCGGTTTCAAGGCTCACCGCGGTTATTCGTTCCACGGAGGCAGCATAGCGACCGGCGGATATGGCCACGGCTGTGCGGCCGATCTTGCCGGCAGCGATGGTTCCGACTCCAGCGATGCCGTATGGAAATGGCTCGACCAGCATGGCGAGCAGTTTCGAATCCACCGCCCGATGCGCCAAAGCGATCCGGCGCACATCCAGCCCTTCGGGGGATGGCATGACGTCGCAGCACAATGGCGGGATAAAAGAGTCGGGTTCAGCCTCGCCGCTCTGCCATCGGGCACACCCAACACCCATATCGCTCCGGCGGTTGTGTCCCATTCCGGCGTTTCGGAGGCGCAGTTTGAGTGCGTCCGTTCTCACCGTCACGGGGCGGAACACCTAAGAACGGCGGGGCTGTCTGGTCACCTAAAGCCGCATATGGTTCGTATGTTCGATTGGACTCATCGGCACGGCAGGTGGCGGATGCTCGCCGACATCCGAAGTCCGGAAAAACGCCCGGACGCAGAGGCTTCGCCGAACACGGATGAGCCTCGCCGCAGCGCCAAGTGGCGCACCGCCGCCGACATCCGAAGTCCGGAAAAACGCCGGGGCGCAGATGCTTCGCCGGATACCGATGAGCTTCGTCGGAACGCCAAATGGCACACGGCCGGCGATATCCGAAATCCGGAAAAGCGCCCGGCGGCAGAGCCTTTGCTCAATACCGATGAGACCCGTCGGAACGCCAAGTTGCGGACAGTCGCCGACATCCGGAATCCGCAAAAACGTCCCGGCGCAGAATCTCTGCTGAATGCCGAACGGACTCATCGCAACGGCAGGTCGCGGTTCGCCGACATGCGCAGTCTGCAACGACGTCCCGCTGCGGAAGCGTTAAGGCGTCACGCAAGATCGAAGGCCCATATTCATTTTGTGGGGCCGGTCTTCGACTCGGCGCGCAAGCGATCTTAGAGCGTATTTCGCTCACATCTTAATCGCTACGGGCGTCGCCGGGCTTGTCCCGGCGACGCCGCATTTTTAACTCGACCGGATTCCGGCTCAAAAATAACGCGATCTACACGCCGCGAGAGGCCGCTGGAGCTGCGGCTTGGCGCATGCCAACTCCCCCGTGAAACGGTTTGCAAAGCTTCGCATTATCGACACGGCGGTGACGAAAGTCAGCAACCGCGCTCGCTGATACCCAAGGCCGTTGCGGTTCCAGCATGGTTCCTCAAGCTCGCCCCCACCCTACCCTCCCCCGCTTGCGGGGGAGGGTAGGGTGGGGGCAGCAGGTAGCGCCGGTCGAACCAACGGCAGCTTTGAATGCAGTCTGCCCGAACGATCTCGGCGCGAGGTGGACCTCGGCGATGCGCCGTGGCGATTTCACGGCTGCATGGGCGATCAGCGACGAGGTTTTGCGCCGCCGCATCGAAAGTGGCCAGCGCTGCTGGGATTGGCCTCGGCACCTGCAATATGTCTGGCGAGGCGATGCGCTGCGGGACAAGCGGGTGCTGGTGCGCTGCTATCACGGTCTCGGCGATACCATCCAGTTCATTCGCTTTGCCGCGCCGCTTCGCCAGTTGGCCCGGCACACCGTCTTCTGGGTGCAACCGGAACTCCTCGAATTGGCAACGGCCGCCCCCGGCGTCGACCAGGCGATCCCACTGCACGAAGGTGCCCCGGACGTCGCCTACGATCTCGACATCGAGATCATGGAACTGCCGCACGCGTTGCGGATCACCCCGGAGACGCTTGGCCGCGGTGTCCCGTATCTGTTCGCCGGATTCGCCGGAGAGGCGGCTATCGCCTCCTCCCGCAAGCGGGTGGGACTGGTCTGGCGAGCCGGCACATGGAATCCGGCTCGCTCAATTCCTGTCGAATTGCTGATGCGCGTGCGCGCAGCGGCCGGCGTCGATCTCTTCTCACTGCAGCTCGATGCAGACCCCGCCGAAATCGCCGCATTGGGCGCGACGGACTGGCGAAGCGCCGATGTTTATCTGCTTGCGACACGTCTCATGACGCTCGACCTCGTGATTACCGTTGACACGATGGTGGCGCACCTTGCCGGCGCGCTCGGCCGGCCCGTATGGACCCTCTTGCCGACCGACTGTGACTGGCGTTGGATGGAAGGCCGCAGCGACTCGCCGTGGTATCCGTCGATGCGTCTGTTTCGCCAGCGGCAGGCCGGCCGGTGGCAAGACGTGGTCGACGACGTCATTGCGGCGCTCGCACGCGGGCCGTGACGCCGGTAGGGCGGGAGTCTAGTGGTGCGATTTCGAAGTTCGAATCATATGCGGCGTCATTCCGGGGCGCCGCGAAGCGGCGAGCCCGGAATCCATAACCACTGGCCGAGGGCTATAGATTCCGGGCTCGCCACCTTCGGTGGCGCCCCGGAATGACCAAGCCGAGCATATGATCGGTTTCATCGAATCGATCTACTAGTTGTTGCGCTCCGGCGCTGCTCCGGTCGTTGCCCCTCCGAACTCGATTTCGCTTTCGATATCGGCGAGCAGCTGCAGATGCTCTTTGATCATGCCGCGGGCGAGCTTGGCGACGTTGATGAAATCGCGGTTATTTCGTCCGGAATTGAGATAGGTCTCCTGGATCCGCAGCAATTCCAGGTGTCCGGTCGCCTGGGCTGCGAGATACTCGCGGTCGAATTCCGTACCGGCCGGCGCGGCACGCATTTTCTCCAACTTTTCGCGGCCGCGTCGGTCAAGATATTGTTCCACCTCGGCATCGCTCGGCGGCTTGACGGTTCCGTCAATCGGGCCGGGGTTGTGCAGCGATTTCAAGACATCCGCCAGAGTCTCCTGCTCCGCCGCTTCCAATTGCGCAAACTCCTTGAGATCGTCCGTCTGCGCCTTCTCTTGCGCAAGCCGACTCACCGCGAGGGAGAGGGAGCCGATCGCAGAGGTCTCGCGGACGTACTGTTCGTCGGGACCGGCGTCGCCGCCCGGCGTTGATTGGGTCTGCGCGAACGATGAATGGGCGGCCGCGGCCGCCAGAGCGACGAGAACTGTACGACGCGGTACCATTGGGGTTCTCCTTGAAGCCCCTCGCCTGCGGGGGAGAGTTAAGAGGAAAGCCGGCGCGTTTGCCGGCGGTGACCTACCAACGCTCGCGCCTGTGGCCGGTTCCTGCGCGAGGGCGGTCACAATTCTTTAGACGTTGAACCGAACGGCTGCGCCGCTCGACTATCGGGTACTGGTTGGATATCGTCAGCGCGCCAATCATCCACGGAAGCGACATTGTTATGAGCGGAAGTCTTCTTCAAGCCGACCGACGTGCCGAATTCACCTCGCCGCTCGGCAAGGATGTGCTTGTTTTAACTGATTTTTCGGGATCGGAAGGGCTCGGAGAGCTGTTTGAATATCACATCGAAGCGCTGAGCGATCAGGAGAACGTCGATTTCGATCCGGCCATCGGCCAAGGATGCATGGTCAAGCTCAAGACCGATGACGGCAAGACGCGCATCTACCACGGCATCATGACCGAAGCGCAGTGGATCGGATATCAAGACGAGTTTTATCGCTACCGCGTGGTGTTGCGCCCATGGCTTTGGCTGCTCGGTCACAAGGCTGACTGCCGGATCTTTCTTGACAAGAATGTTAAGGACATCATCCAGGAAGTTTTCAGCAAGGCGGGATTCACGGATTTTGAGTTCCGGACAACCGCCTCATACGACAAAATTGAATATTGCGTTCAATATCGCGAATCCGACCTGGCGTTCGTCTGCCGCCTCATGGAGCACTGGGGCATCTACTACTTCTTTGAGCCAGCCGATGGCAAACACACCATGGTGCTCGCAGATTCGCGCTCCTCGCATAAGCCGGTCTCGGACCTGCCGAAGGTCACTGTCAACCTCGCCGCCGGAGCATATCAGGACGTAGAACAGACGCTCAGCGGCTGGGTTTCGCAGCGCCGCTTCCGTACCGGCAAGGTCCATTTCAATGATTATGACTACCTGCAGCCAAAAAAGGATTTGAAGGCGCCCAAGGAAGCGGCCGAGAAGTACACCCATGCAAAGCTCGAAGTCTACGACTAC
>WNFR01000869.1_pt1 | contig 37702 bp, 34 predicted proteins | sample 5400221 | NCBI WGS metagenome assembly WNFR01 (sample SAMN13153357, study PRJNA577476) | soil metagenome | isolation source: 40 cm soil under Madrone tree | place: USA:California | collected 2016-06-14 | reverse complement strand
GGTCCATCTTTCAATCTCATGGTGAACGGCTCGAATTTTGTGACTACGTCCGTGGTTACATGGAATGCGGCCGACCGCCCCACTACATTTGTGAACGCCACGCGACTCATGGCGGCGATTCCCGCAAGTGACATTTCCATGGTCGGAACGGCAAGCGTGGCCGTAAGGAAGCCGGCACCTCGCGGGGGCGTTTCCAACAGTCTCGCTTTCGACGTCGCCCCGCCTTCGAGCACATCGTTCCTGCCGGAGCGTGAGCGTAGATACACAGGAAATCAGGCCAACGGACCAAGCGCGCAACCGTCGGTGAGTGCCCGCGGGCGTTTCATTGTGTTTGAGTCCTTGGCGAGCAACTTGGTGCCCGGAGACAACAATCGCGAGAGCGACATTTTTCTCCGCGACACTTGCCGAAAGGCTGCGCCGGGGTGCATCCCATCAACCGTCCGCGTCTCGCTGGGCAACGACGGTTCAGAGCCCAACGGCCCGAGCTTTGGTCCCTCCATTAGCGGCGACGGGCGCTACGTAGTATTCACATCGCTGGCGGACAACCTCGTTGGCAAAGACGGAATTCAAGTGCGGACATTTTTCTGCGCGACACTTGCATGGGTGCGACCGTCGAATGCCGGCCATCCACGGCGCTTGTCTCGGTGGACGACGCTGGCGTCCAAGCCAAAGCGGGCAGCGATCTTGGCAAGATCAGCGCCTCGGGGCGTTTCGTCGCTTTTGTTTCCGCAGCCGATAATCTGATCGCTGACGACACAAACCTCAGCGAAGACATTTTTGTCCGCGATACTTGTGCCGGCGTCGCGGAGCCGTGCTCCCCATCGACTTCTCGCGCGTCACTTGGCCCCAACGGCCTGCAGGCGGACGGGCCAAGCACGATGCCGACTCTCAGCGCCGACGGACGATACGTAGTGTTCGTTTCCAATGCGTCGAACATTATTCCCGGCGTAACGGTCGCAGCATCGCAAGTTTTCCTCCGCGACACTTGTTCAGGGACGCGGGAGCCCTGCACGCCCTCGACTATCGGCGTGTCCGGTGCCGATGCAGGTGTGCCGGGTGACGGGCAGAATCTGCATCCGGCGATCAGCCCTGACGGACGATTCGTAGCGTTCTTGTCGACGTCTTCCAACTTGGGAGCCAGAGCGGACATCCTTGAGCACCAGATTTTTCTGCGGGATACCTGCGCGGGCGCGATGCATGCGTGCCGGCCTTCCACCATGCATATTTCTGCCTCCGCCGATGCCCATGCGAGGGAGGGCCAAGCCGGCGGCAGCGCTCCAGCGATCAGCGCGGAGGGACGTTATGTGGCTTTTGTTTCCGCCGATCCTCACCTGGTTCCGGACGACGCGAATCAGTTCGTGGACGCGTTTGTCCATGATACGTGCCTGGCGTTCACTGCCTGCATGAAGGCCGCTTGGCGTCTGTCTCGCGGCCGCTTCGGGGCCGAGGCTGATGCGGACACGCTGGCCCTCGCGTTCACTCCGGACGGCAGAGTCCTTGCGTTCACATCAGCGGCTTCGAATCTGGTTGCCGGCGATACCAACGGCGTTGAGGACATCTTTGTGATTTCGGCCAGGGAGAACGGTCCCACCCTCTGAAAATAGCTGCTCTGGCAGCGATGTTGGGACTGGCTATTTTCTTGCGCCACACGGCAGCTTGACCGTGTGCATTCTTGCTGCTCGCCACTGCGGCACACTTGCCCGTTCCGTACCTTTCGAATAGCATGGAATTCTCAGGCGATTTGTATCGTTGCCTGATGAGTCCTTGGGAGCGACACGCATGAGCGAACAGCACAAAGGATCCACACAAACCGTGCCGCCGTCAGAAGCTACTTCCGCACATCGCGAGCCCTCCGCCAAAGAACAAGCGTGGGAGAAAAACACTCTCAAACTCACTCTTGAAAGAAGTCCTGAGCGCCACTCCGAATTCACCACGATTTCCGGGCATCCGATTCGCAGGCTGTACACCAAAGCGGATTTGCCCCATTGGGATCCTGACCGCGACCTCGGCTTCCCTGGCGAGCCTCCTTACACCCGCGGCATTCATTCCTCCATGCACCGCAGCCGCCTCTGGACCATGCGCCAGTTCGCGGGCTTCGGCACCGCCGAAGACACCAACCAACGCTTTCGCTATCTCCTGGCTCAGGGCCAGACCGGACTGTCCACGGCTTTTGACTTGCCAACCCTCATGGGCTACGACTCCGATCACGCGCTCTCCGAGGGCGAAGTCGGCAAGTGCGGGGTAGCCATCAGCTCGCTCGCGGACATGGAAGTGCTCTTCGACAACATTCCCCTCGCCAATGTCACCACTTCGATGACCATCAACTCCCCTGCCGCGGTCATCTGGGCGATGTATCTCGCCGTCGCCGAAAAGCAGGGCGCGGATTGGAGGAAAATTTCCGGTACGCTCCAGAACGACATCTTGAAGGAATACATCGCGCAGAAGGAATACATCTACCCGCCCGAGCCTTCGATGCGGCTGGTGATCGACACGTTTGAATTCGGCGTCAAGAACACGCCGAAATTCAATCCGATTTCCATCAGCGGATATCACATTCGCGAGGCCGGCTCGACGGCAATTCAAGAACTAGCGTTCACGCTCCGCGATGGCATGGAATATGTCGAATGGGGAATGCGCCGCGGCCTCGAGTTGGATCAATTTGTGCCGCAGCTTTCCTTTTTCTTCAACGCGCACAACGATTTCTTCGAGGAAATCGCCAAGTACCGCGCCGCGCGCCGCATCTGGCACAAAGCCATGGTCGAGCGCTACAAATCCAAGAATCCGCGCTCCTGGGCGCTGCGCTTTCATACGCAGACCGCCGGATGTTCACTGACCGCGCAGCAGCCCTACAACAACGTCGTGCGCACCGCGATTCAAGCCCTCGCTGCCGTGCTCGGCGGCACACAATCGCTTCACACCAATTCCCTCGACGAAGCTTGGGCTCTCCCCACGGAGTTCGCCGCGACCATCGCCCTGCGCACGCAGCAAATTATTGCCCACGAAACCGGCGTCACCAATACCGTCGATCCCTTCGGCGGATCCTACTTCGTCGAAACTCTCACCAACGAAGTCGAACGCGGCGCTTGGGAATATATCGATCGAATCGACGCCATGGGCGGCATGGTCGCCGCCATCGAACGCAGCTATCCGCAGCGCGAAATCGCCGAAGCTTCCTACCGCTACCAGGTGGCCGTCGACAAAAAAGAAAAAATCATCGTCGGCGTCAATGATTTCGTTTCCGAAGAGAAGCCTCTGGACGTGCTTCAAATTGACGAGACCGTCGCCCACCGCCAAGCCGCCCGCTTAAAGAAACTCCGTGCCGACCGCTCCCAAGCCGAAGTCGACCGCCGCCTCAACGCTCTCCGCGCCGCCGCCAAGGGCAACGACAACCTCATGCCGTTCCTCTACGACGCCGTAAAATCCTACGCCACCCTCGGCGAAATCTGCGACGCCCTCCGCGACGTCTTCGGCACCTACGAAGAAGTCGCCATCACCTAACTCATGCCAGAGAAAAAAATCCGAGTGTTAATCGCCAAGCCCGGCCTGGATGGCCACGACCGCGGCGCAAAAATAATCGCCCGCGCCCTCCGCGACGCCGGCATGGAAGTCGTTTACACCGGCTTGCGCCAGACTCCCGAAATGATTGCCTCCGCCGCCGTCCAGGAAGACGTCGACGTGATCGGTCTCTCTATCCTTTCCGGCGCCCACAACACTATCTGCCCCCAGCTCATGAAGCTCCTCCACGAAAAAGGCATGACCGACGTCACGGTGCTCGTCGGCGGCATTATTCCCGAAGCCGACATTCCCGCCCTGAAACAATCCGGCATCGCCGAAATCTTTCTTCCCGGAACCTCCACCCAAGACATCGTCGATTTCATTCACAAGCGCGTCGCGCTCACGTAGTTCTGGCGACGTAGCGAAAACATAGGACGCGACACCCTCACCGCTTTCCTCCATCTTTTTCCCTCTGCTGATATTTCTGTCGCGCCGCTCGATGAATCTTCTTCCATTGCTCTTTTTGCTCTAGCCGCGCTTCAGGATCGACTTTCCTCCGCAGAAATTCCTGCTCGCGCAAGAGCTTCCGCCGGTTTTCAAGCCGCCCGCGATCGAGCGTTCCCTCATCCAACGCCGCCTGCACCGCGCATCCCGGCTCATCCTCATGACGGCAGTCGCTGAATCGGCACTGCATCGCCAGCGCATCAATATCCGCAAAAACTTGCGCAACGCCATCTCCCGCGTCCCACAGTTGCATCTCGCGCAAACCTGGCGTGTCCATAAGCAGCGCGCCTCCGGGCAAAACAAAAAGTTCACGCGTTGTGGTGGTGTGCCGCCCCCGGCAATCGCTCTCGCGAACCGGCTGCACTTCCTGCACCATCTGCCCCAGAAGCCGGTTTGCGATCGTCGACTTGCCTACTCCGGAAGAACCCAGCAGCACCAACGTCTGCCCGGCCTTGAGAAATTTCCCCAGCTCACTAAATCCCTCTCCCGTTTTCGCACTCACAACACACACCGCTGTTCCCACGGCAACGCGCTCCATATCGGCGGCCTTCCTGCGCGCGTCATCGCAAGCATCCGCTTTGTTCAACACGATCACCGGCTTCGCCCCTGACTCCCAGCACTGCGCCAGATACCGTTCCACGCGTCGCGGATTGAAATCGCCGTCTAATGCCGACACCAGCAGCGCCGTGTCCACATTGGCAGCAATCACCTGCTCTTCCATTTTCTTTCCCGGTGATTTGCGCACGAACTTGCTCCGTCTCGACAAAACCTCCTGAATCAAAGCGGTCGTGTTTTCGCCGTTCAGTTCCGCCACCACCCAATCGCCGACTGCCGGCCAGTCCGCACCTTCGTCCGCCGCAAGACGCAGCTTCCCGCTCGCCTCCGCCCAGCATTCGCCGAAGTCTCCAGCCACGCGCCAGAATTTCCGCTGCTGTGCAATCACGCGCCCCGGTACTTCATTTTCCCAGTTGCCGTCCTGCCAAAACGCTTCAAAGTACGAATTCCATCCCCAACTTGTAAGAGATCCAGCAATAGACACGGATGAATCCTCCCGCGGCCGTCGCCCGACACACGGCCGCCGCTAGCGCCAAATCAAAACAACATTCGTTCTAGTGGATTGGATTTGCGGGAGGGATGCCGCGGTCAGTTCCTGCCGGCCGCGGAGACACACCCACCCGCGAGAACTTTGCTAGTGGTTCGCACAGGCGCCTCCGTGGTTGAATTGGGCGATGCCGCCCGTCGCGCGGCACTGCCCCCGGGACAAATCTTAGCGACGCTCGCGGTCCTTGTCAAAATGGGTTTCCCACTTCCGGAAATTACTGATTAGAGTGAGGTTTGCCCTGGCCACGGACGTGATCACGCTTGTGTCATCGACCAACCCCAGTACTGGAATGGAGTCAAGAATGAGATCAAACGGGCTCACAAAGTAAATGAGAGCGGCGATGGCCATGAGAATCGAGTTGGCCGGCGCACTAAACTTGCCCATAAGCTGGGCACGAAGGAGACGAAGAAGTATTTGCAGGCTTTCCCAAGAAGGAAGAAGGAATTCGTAGCATCGCTTTGCGAGTGGCTTTCTCGAGAAGCCTTGGTAGTTCTCCTTGGTGTCTAACATACGATTCGGCTTCTATCTTTGCTTGCTCAAACGTTAGGTGTGCTTTCCTTTTCATAAAATGGGCCTTTCCACATCCCTTACACCACCAATAGATCCAGATACTCACAACCCACCAATAAGATACATGTCCTGTGAAGGGAAACTGCCGCGGCCACGGGGCCTTCTGCATCAAATCCTAGCGACGCGCCCCGTCCGAGTCAATCCTCGGAGCATTCAAGTAGCAGGTCGGCTTCCGATTATGCAACTCCCATGAGCCTACCTGGCGCGGATTGATGTACGATTACGGCTCGGAGGTAACGATGAAAGTCATGTTTGCCTTCCTGGGGTTACTCCTGGTGACGGTCACTTTCGGCGTTGCTCGACAGCAGCACGGCACTGAGTCGTGTGGTTTTGCGGTGCAAAGCGAACCAACGCTCCGACAGTTACAGGTCCAGATGACCTCTTGCCTCTGGTCTACGTGGTCGAACAACCTGATTCCCCGATTGAGGTCATTTCTGTGGACCTAACCGGAAAGTGGCTCTCCGTTGCCAACGAGCAACACTCAGAGCGGTACTGTGCCACCTACAAAGTTCGCAATCGCAGTGACCGACCTGTCCAAGGCTTTAACGTGGAACTCTCGGTTAGAGCCCTCAACGGAGGAGGGGGATTTGGTGCACACCCATCGTCTCCGGTCGCCCCTGGCGAACTTGTCGAGATTAAGTCTTGCGGCGGTGGAGGAAATGGCGGAGCACCTGGGAATCACATGAGGCTCCTTGTATTTGTACAATCGGTTGATTTTGGAGATTGTTTTTACCGACCATCAGTGAGAATCCCACGCAGTCTAGGTGTGCATCCAGTCTGGTAGGTGTGCGTACTTCTTGCCGCTTGCTCAGAGATGGCTCCTGAAACCGCCCCGATTCGGAGTCAAGTGCGTGTTAACGCGTGATCGGAAACTATGTCACTACCGCAATTCCAGCTCAGTGAACGATCTTCCCGTCCGTGTCCCGAAGCTCCATCTTACCAAGATTCAGCTTCTTCATGTCCTCTTCGATCTTCGCGCGGTCGCCGACTGCGAGAATGATCATCTTGTCCGGCAGAATGTATTTCTGCGCCATGGCCTGCGCTTGCTCGATGGTCACGGCATTGATGCGCTCCGGCAGCGTCGAAAAATAATCCAGCGGCAGGTCGTACGTGAAAAGCTCAGCGAAGGTCGCCGCCGCTGCCGTCCCCCGTTCGAATCTCCCCGGCAACGACCGCGCGATGGAATCCTTCGAAAGCAGCAGCTCCGCCGGAGTCATCTGCGTCTCGCGCATCCGCTTCAGCTCGTTAAACAGCTCTGTAGTCGCGGGAGCAGTCGCGTCCGTTCGCACATCCGCGCCGGCGATGAACGGCCCGGGCGCCCGATGGAACCTAAAGAACGAAAAAGCCCCATACGTATAACCGTGCGCTTCCCGCAGATTCATGTTGATGCGGCTCGAGAAAAGCCCGCCGAGATCCGTGTTCATCACTTCCACGGGAGCATAGTCCGGCGTCGACCGCGCCAGCCCCATCGAAAAGCAAATCAGCGTCGTCTGCGGCGCTCCCGGACGGTCCACCAGAATCAGCTTCGCGTCCGTCGTTTCCGGCGTACTCAGCGCCGGCGGAGCCGGCCTTCCCGCCTTCCACGCGCCGAATTGTTTTTCAAGCAGTGGCTTCAACACCGCCAGCTTGATATTTCCCGTAACCACCAGCGCCGCATCGTCCGGAAAATAATTCTGCTTCCAAAAATGTTCCAGGTCGTCGCGCGAAATCGCCTTAAGGGACTCCGTCGTGCCGCTGTCCGGGTATCCGTAAGTGTGACGCGGTCCATAGAGAGCCGCGCTCAGCACGCGGGACGCGAGGGCAAACGGCTCGTCCTTTTCCTGCACAATCCCGGTCAGCCGCTCGGAGCGTACCCGCTCGATCTCCGATTGCGGAAAACCTGGATGCAACGCCACGTCCGCCAGCAATTCCAGCGCATCCGGAAAATTTCGGGAGAGCGAGTGGGTCGATATTCCCGTCGTGTCCGTCCCCGCGCCCGAATTCAGCGTCGCGCCCAAATCCGCGGCGCGATCTGCAATCTGCAGCGCCGACCGGGTCGTCGTTCCCTGCTGCAGCATCCGCGCCGTCATGCTTGCCAGCCCCGGTCGATCCACGGGATTTACTCCGCTCCCCGCATGCAAAACCAGGTCAGCCGCCACCAGCGGCAGTCCCGGCCTTTCGCTGTAAAGAACCGTCAATCCATTCGAAAGCTTGAATTTTTGCGGCACCGGCAAATGCAGCGCGCTCGCAGGCCCCGGCTTTGGCGCGTCTTTCCGCCACTCCGCATCCGCGTTCACCGGCTCGCCATTATTCTTGGATGGATCCTTTTCCGGCGCTTTTGGAGTCGCCACTTCGGCGCCCAAGTCCTGCTTCCCCGGCACTCCATAAACCACGGCGCACTGATTCAGATTCAACTGTCCTTGCGCGAACGCCTGAACCGATTCGGTCGAGGAATTTTCGTACCGTGCAATATCCGCCGCCAGAAAATCCGGCGTTCCCAGATAGTGGTTGTAGCTATTCAATCGGTCGGCAACACCGCCGAAACCGCCAAGCGTCTCCAGGCCCGCAATGATTCTCGATTCGAGCACGTTGCGTGCTCGCGTGAGCTCCTCCGCCGCCGGCCCGTCTTTGCGGAACACATCGATCTCCGCGTTGATCGCTTTTTCGAGATCTTCTGGTTTCACTCCGGCCTTGGCCGTCACCTGCACTTCAAACACGGAACCAAGAATCAGCGATTGCTGATTCACCGACACGTCCTGCGCGATCTGTTTTTCATACACAAGTTTTTTGTACAACCGGCTGGACTTCCCTCCGCCCAGAATCGTTGCCGCAAGATCCGCCTCCGCGTCGCCCGGCTTAAAAATCGGCGAAGTCAGCCAGGCCAGGTACACGCGAGGCAATTGCACGTTGTCTTGTATAACCGTTTTGCGCTCGGACGTAATCGGCGGCGTGTGCGCCTTGATCTTGGGGACATCTTCGCCGCGCTTCAGCGGACCGAAATATTTCTGAACCAGCTCGCGCGCTTTCACCGGATCGAAGTCCCCGACAATCGCCAGGCTCGCGTTGTTCGGCGCGTAGTACAGCCTGAAAAAATTCCGCACATCTTCCAGCTTCGCCGATTGAATGTCCTGGTGCGAACCAATCACTTCGCCGTAGTAAGGATGCTCCCTCGGGAAAAGCTCATGAAATAGCCCTTCCTCCACCACGCCGTAAGGCGCGTTTTCCACGCTCTGCCGACGCTCGTTACGCACTACGTCTTGCTGATTCGAAAGGTTGGCTTGGTCCAGCTTGTCCGGCAAATATCCCATGCGGTCGGACTCCAGCCAAAGCGCCAGCTCCAGTTGATTCGAAGGTAGCGTCTCAAAATAATTCGTGCGGTCAAAATCCGTTGTCCCGTTGATGTCCGAAGCGCCCGCGGCTTCCAGATAATGGAAGTGCGAACTGCCGGGCACGTGCCGCGACCCTTCAAACATCATGTGTTCGAACAGATGCGCGAATCCGGTGCGCCCCGGAACCTCATTCGCAGGGCCCACGTGGTACCACAAATTCACTGCCACCAGCGGCAGCCGGTGATCTTCGGAGAGGATCACTTCTAGTCCGTTGTCCAACTTGTACTTTTCGAATTTCAGTTGCGGCACTGCGAGCGGCGCGGGTTTGGCTGCCGCTGCTTTTGCAGGCCCTTGCGCTGTTGCTTTTGCGGGCGCCTTTGAGGGAGCTGTCGGCGGTGTTTGCGTCTGCGCGTTCGCCAGGTTTGCTAAGCACAGAAAACCGCACAGTCCAAACGTGTAACCACTCTTGCGGAGAAAACTCATCACAGTGTCCTTTCGAATTGGCACAATTTGGCGTTCAGCCAGCGGACAGCACTCGCAGGTGTCCTCAAAAGCCCCGCTGTTAGCTTACCTTGCTTCTGAATCCGTGCAAGTACTTTACATTTTTTGAATCAAGGCGAGGAAGCCGACGTGGTTCGCACAACTGCCGTCAAACCTCGTATACTGTCCCATTGATTCTTTGCGCTTTGTATTTCGCATCATTTTGACAGCTCGTCGGTTCGCGAGGTCTACGCGTGTCTGCTTCGGTCCTGAAAACCAGCGCCAATCTCAAATCGCCTGAATTCGAAAAGAACGCCCGCCGCATCGTTGATCTGCTGACTAGAATCAAGAACGAGGAAGAACAAATTCGTCAGGGCGGCGGCGCGAAAGCCATCGAATCGCAGCACAAAAAGGGGCGGCTCACCGCGCGCGAGCGTATCGCCAAGCTGATTGACCCAGGCTCACAATTTTTCGAGCTGGGAATTTACGCCGCGTTCGAAATGTACGAGGAGTGGGGCGGCGCGCCGGGCGCGGGAACCGTCACTGGACTCGCGAAAGTCTGCGGGCGAACTTTCATGGTCATCGCGAATGACGCGACCGTAAAAGCCGGCGCATTTTTCCCCATGACTGCGAAGAAAGTGATTCGCGCGCAAAATATCGCCATTGAAAACCGCATCCCCACGATTTATTTGGTCGATTCCGCGGGAGTTTTTTTGCCGCTTCAGGAAGATGTTTTTCCGGACACCGATGATTTTGGCCGCGTCTTTCGCAACAACGCGGTGATGTCCGCGATGGGCATTCCGCAAATCACCGCGATCATGGGCATGTGCGTGGCGGGCGGCGCGTACCTTCCGGTGATGTGCGATCACATTTTGATGACCGAAGGCTCGGGATTATTTCTGGCTGGACCCGCGCTGGTGCAAGCGGCGATCGGCCAGAAAACTTCCGCGGAAGATCTTGGTGGCGCCAAGATGCACGCGCAAATTAGCGGCACGGTGGATTTCCGCGAGCCGGATGATGATGCGTGCATTCTTCGAATTCGGACGCTTGTTGACAAAATCGGCGCGCCGAACGCTTCGCCATTCAGCCACGTGAAATCGCGCGACCCGCTCTATTCCAGCGATGATATCTTCGGAATCTTTTCGAGCGACCCGGGCAAGCAATACGACATGCGAGAAATCATTGCCCGCATTGTGGATGCAAGCGAATTCGAAGAATACCGCGCGGAGTATGGCGAAACCCTTCTTTGCGGCTATGCGCGCATTGGCGGCTGGGCCATCGGCATCGTCGCGAATCAAAAAAAACACGTTCAGACACTGGCGCGCGGCTCGGACCAGAAACGTATCGAATTTGGCGGCGTGATTTATACCGAGTCCGCGGAAAAAGCCGCACGCTTCATTCTCGACTGCAATCAAAATCGCATTCCCTTGATTTTTCTCCACGATGTAAACGGCTTCATGGTCGGCAAAGACGCGGAGTGGAGCGGCATCATCCGCGCCGGCGCAAAAATGGTAAACGCCGTGGCCAACAGCGTCGTTCCAAAGATTACGGTAATTTGCGGCGGCAGCTTCGGCGCCGGAAATTACGCCATGTGCGGCAAAGCCTACGACCCACGCTTTATGTTCGCGTGGCCCACGGCGCGCTTCGCGGTCATGAGCGGCGACGCCGCGGCCAGCACGCTAGCCGAAATAAAGTTAAAGCAACTCGAGCGCGAAGGCAAAAAAGTCGACGAAAAACAAAAAAAAGAACTGGTCGAATCCGTTCGCGCCACCTACGAACATCAAACCGATCCGCGCTACGCCGCCGCCCGCCTCTGGGTCGACGCCATCATCGATCCCGCTCACACGCGCGACGCATTGATCTGGGCGCTCGAAGCCGCCGCGCTCAATCCCGAAATCCGCGAATTCAAAACTGGAGTACTGCAAACGTAAGCCCATGCGACCAAGAGGCCTCATCATTCTGCTAGCATCTCTACCAACTTGGATCGCAGCTTTCGTTCTTGGCCGCGAATTTTGGAAGGAAAACCAATTCTGGGGTGGTGACCTTGCGACCCCTCCATATCTGTCTGGCGTGGGTTGGGTCGCGGTCAGTAGCGCTATGTTGGGTTTTTGTGTCTTGCTATTCGATTTTATTTCCTGGTGTCGCAGACCACATGACCAAAACAACTAAACTTATCGAGTGCCCGAGAGATGCGTGGCAAGGGCTGCCCGAACAGATCCCAACGGAATACAAGGCCGAGTACTTGAAAGAACTTGTGCTTGTGGGATTCAAGCATATTGATGCGGTCAGTTTTGTTTCGCCGAAACACGTGAAGCAGATGGCGGACAGTGAGGAAGTGATGGCCAAGCTGAACGCTTCCCTTCCCGCTGGTGTTCAATTGCCGGACATTATTGGCATCGTCGTGAACGAGAAAGGATTGGAGCGCGCCTTTGCAACGCCGGGTGTCACGACAATCGGGTATCCATATTCGATCTCCGCGTATTTTCGGCGCGCAAATGCCAACATGACGCGAGACGAATCCCGGATGCTGGCAGAAAAGTTGAAGAAAGAAACGACGGCCGCAAACCGCGGGCTGGTGATTTATATCTCAATGGCGTTTGGAAATCCTTACGACGAACCATGGGGACCGGAGATTGTCGCCGACACTTTGGAATGGCTCAAGGATATCCGTGTACGCACAGTTTCGTTGGCGGACACCGTGGGCACGGCTTCGCCGCAACTTGTCGGCGACTTGTACCGCAGCGTGAAGGATTACGTCGCCGGAATCGAATTAGGCGTGCACTTGCACAGCAGGCCGGAGAATGCGGAAGAGAAAATTCTCGCGGCGTACGAAGCAGGCTGCCGAAGGTTCGACGGGGCGCTGACCGGGCTTGGCGGCTGCCCGTTTGCGGGAGACAATCTGGTCGGGAACATTGCCACGGAAGACGTACTCGCGGCGCTGCGCAAAGCGGGCGCCGATCCAGGCATCGATTCGGGGCGGCTGACGAAGGCGCTCGAAATGACCAACGAGATTCGCGCGAAGTATGCGCACGCACCACTTGTGAATTGAAGGCGGTACCTGCTATGTATTCGACACTCCTTCTCGAAATTAGCGAAAATATCGCAACCATCACGCTGAACCGGCCCGAGAAGCGCAACGCCATCTCTACGCCAATGATGGCGGAACTGCAGACCGCGCTGGACGAGATCGAAAAAACACACGCGCGTGTGGGGATAATAACGGGAGCGGGCAAGGCGTTTTGTGCAGGCATGGATTTGGACATGCTTGCGGCGATTGCGAAACAATCCCCGGCAGAGAACCAGGAAGATTCGCGGCGGATTGCCAAAATGTTTCGCCGCATTTGGAGTTTTCCGCGCCCGCTGATCGCGGCAGTGAACGGCGCGGCCTTTGCCGGAGGCTGCGGCATCGCCACGCTCTGCGATTTCACTCTGGCCGTGCCGGAAGCAAAGTTTGGGTACACGGAAGTGAAGATTGGATTTCTGCCGGCGATTGTTTCCGTATTTCTGACGCGGCAGATTGGAGAAAAGCGCTCGCGCGATTTATTGCTGACCGGCCGCATCCTCGAAGCAGCGGAGGCGAAAGAATTTGGTCTCGTGTCAGAGGTTGTTCCGGCTGAAAAGTTGATGGAGCGCGCGCACGAACTTGCGAACTTACTGATCGCGGCAAGCCCCAGCAGCCTCACTCGCTCCAAACATCTTCTGGTCTCCTCGGCGGCTGCAGGCGTGGATCACGATTTGGAACGCGCCATCCTGGAAAACGCGCGCATTCGTTGCACGCCCGATTTCCAGGAAGGAGTCGCTTCGTTTCTGGAAAAGCGCAAGCCGGTCTGGCAGGGCGAAAAACAGTGACCGGTGAATAGCGCTGGTTTTGCGTTTTGCGTTTTGCGTTTTGCGTTTTGCGTTTTGCGTTTTGCGTTTTGCGTTTTGCGTTTTGCGTTTTGCGTTTTACTTTTCACTGAGAGAACCGGGGAGCGTCGATGATTGAATACCATGACGCCGTGGTGCGCGTGCGCTACGCGGAGACGGATCAGATGGGCGTGGTCTATCACGCGAACTACCTGGTCTGGTTTGAGGTTGGGCGCGTGGAGCTGATGCGCGAACTGGGCTTCGAGTACAAGCGCATGGAAAAGGAAGACGACTGCCGCATCGTGGTCGCTGACGTGCACTGTAGGTATCATCATTCGGCGATGTACGACGAAGTTCTGCGCATCCGGACGCGCATCGCGGAATCCCGGAATCGCGTCGTCAAGTTTTCCTACGAAGTGATTCGCGACGCGGACGGAAGAGTGCTGGCGAATGGAGAAACGACGCACGTGATTTGCGGGAGCAACGGCCGTCCGAAACTACTGCCCAAGAAATATGAAGCCGTGTTTAATTCCATCGTGGCGCCGCAGCCCGGCCGGAGCAAGGCATGAGCGTCGCGCTGACAGGAAACGATCTTACTTTTTCACAATTTTACGATGTCGCTCTGCGCGGGGAACAAGTCCAACTGTCGGTTGCGGCAATCGAGCGGATGAATGCTTCGCGCGCAGTGGTTGAACGCCTGGTGGCGTCAGGGAAGACCGCTTACGGGATCAATACGGGCTTCGGGAAACTTGCTTCGGTGCGCATCTCCACGGAACAGGTGCGGCAACTGCAAGTGAATCTGGTGCGATCTCACGCCAGCGGTGTCGGCGCGCCACTGAGCGAAGCGGAGACGCGCGCGATGATGCTGCTGCGCGCGAACGCCCTGGCGAAGGGATTGAGCGGCGTGCGGCCGCAAGTGGTCGAAACACTTTGCCAGATGCTGAATGCGAAAGTGCATCCGGTGATTCCTTCGCAGGGTTCGGTAGGCGCTTCGGGCGACCTCGCACCGCTGGCGCATTTGGCGCAGGTGGTGATCGGCGAAGGCAGCGCGGCGTTTCACGGAGAAGTTCTGCCGGGCGGCGAAGCCATGAAGCGCGCCGGAATTACGCCGGTCGCACTCGAAGCGAAAGAAGGGCTTTCGCTCCTGAACGGCACGCAAGGCATGCTGGCGCTGCTGAGCCTGGCTTTGCGCGAAGCGGACAATCTCGTGGACACGGCGGATGTGGCGGCTTCGCTCTCCCTGGATGCGCTCCGCGGAAGTCCCGGGGCGTTTGATGCGCGAATTATGCATGCGCGCGCGTATGCGGGAGCGGCGACGACGGCGCGGAATCTGGCGCACCTGAATGAAGGCAGCCAGATTCGGGAGTCGCATCGTTCCGCTGAAAAAGACGCGCGTGTACAAGATGCGTACAGCTTGCGGTGCACGCCACAGGTACATGGCGCGGTACGCGATTCGCTGGCACAGGCGAGAGAGATGACGGCGGTGGAGTTGAACAGCGCGACGGATAATCCGCTCGTTTTTGTGCGCGACGCCAACAACGGGGACATTATCAGCGGGGGAAATTTTCATGGACAGCCGCTGGCGATGGCGGCGGACCAAGTGGCCATTGCGATTGCGACGCTGGGCGGAATCGTCGAGCGGAGGATCGAGCAGATGACGAATCCGCTGACCAGCATGTTGCCGGCATTTTTGACACCGGAGCCAGGGCTGAATTCGGGATTCATGATCGCGCAAGTGACGGCGGCAGCGTTGACAAGCGAGAACAAAGCGCTGGCTGTGCCACATTCGGTCGATTCCATTTCCACGAGCGGCAATCAGGAAGATTACGTTTCGATGGGGATGAGCGGAGCGCGACGGCTGGGGCGAATGCTTGTGAGTTTGCGAAATACCATCGCGATCGAATTGCTGTGCGCGTGCCAGGGGATCGACTTGCTTGCGCCGCTGCAAACGGGCGCGCTGGCGAAGAAGGCGTACGAGGCGGTGCGCGCCAAGTCGGCCAAGGTCACGCTGGATCGGCCATTAGGAATAGAGATTGAAACGGTGTCGGCGCTGGTGGCTGAAGGCGCGATTTCGGCGCTGCTGCGCTGAGCGAACGAATCTCAACACAGAGGCGCACAGAGTTCACGGAAAGAGATCAAAAGGTCGCGTATTGGCTTGGCGTCCCCTGCTCTAGTCTCGGCAAAGCGAACGGCTACTAATAAAAAAGGCGGCAGACAAGCCACCGCAGTTGGAAAGATTCCGCATTCTTACCTGATTGGTAGACAAGCAAAAGGGCTATGGGCTGTCAAGTCTTTTTGAGGCCTCATTTCATGGGAAGGCGGGGCAGATTTAGGAATTCTTCGAGGCTGTTGGCGACGGTTTCGCCGTGGGAGCGGCCGCCATCGTAGTCGAGGAAGAGGACGCGGGAATCTGTTACGCGTTGGTCGGAGGCGGCGATCCAGTACCAGGAGCCTCGACCGGTGGTGGCGAAGCAAAAGCCGGGGCCGAGTTCTTCTTCGTAGGGCAATTCGTTGAGGGATTCGAGGTCCAGGGGCTCGAAACAGTAGACCTGCCAGCGTTTGGGCCGCCAGCGCGAGCCGCCTGGCTTTTCGAGTTGGAAACCGGCGGCTTGGATGGCGGATTTGTCCTCGTACAACTGCAAGAGTCTTTCTGGGAGAAGCTTACCCAATTCTTTTTCGACGGCATCGGGCTGAGGATGTAACAGGCGGCGAAGATAGGAATCGTACGTGGCCTTTAGTTGCTCGGGGGTGGGGCGAGAACGGAACCTTATGATGGCGCGGCGAATCCCTGTGGCGATGACGAGGAGGGTGGCGGCGAAGGCTAAGGGGCCGAAGAGGTAGAGGAGAAGTTTATCCATGCCCTAATGATAGTGCATAGGCAAGCGCAAGGAATGATTCGTATTAGCGAGCGACGCTTGCCAGGCGCTGTGCATCAACGGGGCTATCGCAACTATGCCATATTGAAAATGCGAGGGGACTTGGGCTATGAAGAGCAACAGGCACAGGCAGGTCGTTGGGCGACGCGCTCGGAAGAGCGCCGTGTATCGCAAGACGTTTGAGCAAACCTTGCAGCAGATTGACCTGGCGCTGCTGGTTCGCGAGATGCGGGAAGATGCTGGGTTCACGCAGACGGAACTGGCGAAGAAGGTCGGTACGACGCAATCGGTGATTGCGCGGTTGGAAGACGCGGAGTATGCGGGGCCTTCGCTGACGATGCTGGAGCGGATTGCGGGGGCGTGCGGGGTGGGGCTCAAGCTGCATGCGGAGAAGAAGCCGAATTTCGAGCGCGAGGTTGCGCTCGTGTGAAGCTCGATTGATAGTTAGCCCAGGCGAAAACCGGCGCCTGGGGCACTCGCGCCAACTACAATCTGGTTAGGCTTTCTGCCGCGAGAAGCGAGGCCACGAAAGAAACTCCTCTAAGCTATCAGCTATCTTTTCGTTGCCCCAAGGGTCGTGGCAGGCAAAGAATACTGGGGCATCTAACTGTCGAGTTTCGCTCACAGGAACCCAGTAGAAGTTACCGCAACCGTCGCCAGCAAAGCAGAAACCTTTAGCATTTGCCAACAGCTCTAAATCACATGTGTATTTCTGGCCTTCCCAGTCAAGCGGCAGGAAGTTGTCGATCCATTCGCTCGATTTCTTGGGATCCTTCCCTGGCGGACAGATGTCGAGGTTTTGACTCAGGACTAATTCCCTGTCGGAATACATGGCAATGAGTTTTTGCGGCAGAAGTGCGCGCATTTCCGCTTCAACAAGCGCTTGCTGTGGATTAACCAGGCGCTCGCTGTAGGCATCCATTCGAGCCTGAATCTGTTCCGGCGTTCGTTTCCTTGACGAATAAAAGATTTTGTCGCGCAGCCAAAGGATGGATATGGGCAGAACGACGAAAAGGCCGAGAAAGAATAGAATGGCGAGAATCGCATCTTTCATCGGACTCATATTAGCGCAGGATATCGAATAGTTCGGCAATCAAGCCAAAGATTCGAGGAAAAAGGTGAGCATGCGGTAGCCGGCGAGGTGGGAGAAGGGGGCGAGTTCGAGGGAGTAGTGGCCGCAGGGGAGTTCGAGGGTGCGGTGGTCGGCGCCGTGGCGGCGGAGGGAGTCGAGCATCTGGCGGGTGAGTTCGGGGAGCATGGTGGGGTCGTACTTGCCGTAGACCATGAGGGTGTTGCGGCCGGCACCCATGCCGCGCTCGACGTAGGGCATGGGGCTGATGGGGGACCAGTATTCGCGGAGTTCGTCGACGGTGACGTGGTGGCGAAGGCCCTCCCAGACGTGGTTGGTGGTCATGCCTTGGCTAATGACGTCGGCGTAGTAGGTGGAGACGTGGAAGAAGCCGCCGGCGCGGACGCGTTCGTCGTGGACGAGGGTGATGTAGCCGACGGAAGAGCCGATGCTGGTACCGAGAATGCCGAGCTTGGTATAGCCCTGTTGCTCGAGCCAGTGGAGGCAGCGGTGGGCGTCCTGGACGGCCTGGCGGTTGGCTTGGAGGGTGAGGCCGATGTTGGGGCCGCAGATCTGGTCGGCGCGCTCGTGGCCATGGGCCATGCGGCGGTCGTGGTAGGGCATGCTCATTTTCAGGACGGTGATGCCGAGGCGCTGAATCCAGCGGCAGAGACCGTTCTGGCCGTGCCATTTGGCGTTCCAGTTGGCGAGAAGAAGGACGGCGGGGCCTGCGCCGTAACGCTTCCCACGCGAGCGAGTCGAAAGGGTCTCGCGGGCGGGAAAGAGCTGAGCGTGGACCGTGTTGTTTTCCGGCCATGGGGATTGGATGGAGCTAGTGAAGGTGAGGACGTTGTCCGGGTCTAGGCTGTAATCCGTGGCGGGAGAGGCGGCGTACCATTCGCGGCTGTGTTCGATGGCTTGGTGAGCGTAGTTTCGAACAAAGTCTTGGGGATTTGGTTCGTCGGGATTGCCGCCGATGTGCTCGGGGCCCCAGTGAAAGGGCTGGACGCGGCGATTGTCGTCGGTGGTCCAGCGGCGGTGCTCGTAGCGGCGGATTTTGCGTTCGAACCAATCCATAAGAGCAGTTGTCAGTCTTAAGTTTACAGTCGTTGGTCCCAGAAACAAAAAGTCGGCGCTGGTCAAAGGTCGAAAAAGAATTTACACAGAGACCGCAGAGTGCACAGAGAACGCGGAAAGGAAAGCGTTAGGGATGAGGCACGGGGGGAAGTGCGATGGATTGAGGCAGTGGGGTGAGTGTGGGACATTAGTTATAGGACCGCGAAGCGGCCGACCAAACTGTGGTCATTGCCTTCTTTTTTCTATTTGGGATTGTCGTGGGGAGCTTCCTGAATGTCTGCATCATGCGGATACCAGAGGAGACATCCATTGTGTCGCCGGGTTCGCGCTGCCCGCGGTGCGGGACGCCAATCAAGCCGTATGACAACGTGCCGGTGCTTGGGTGGCTGTGGCTGCGGGGGAAATGCCGCTCTTGCGGGCTGCCGATTTCACCGATGTACCCGTTTATCGAATTGGCGACAGGGCTGCTGTTTTTGACGGCGTTTCTGGAGTTTGGTATCACCCAAGCGACGGTGAAATGGCTGTTTTTCACGTGCTTGATCGTAATCCTGACGGTGACCGATCTGCGTGTGCGGCTGTTGCCAGACGTGGTGAACTGGCCGGGCTTTGCGGCGGGACTGATGTTTTCGGCGTTTGTGCCACCAGGCAACGGATTCGCGAGGATTCTGATGGAAAGATTCCTGCAAGTACGACTGCCGGGATTCGCGGCGGGGATTCTGGACGGAGTTCTCGGAGCTGCGTTCGGGAGCTTTCTGCTGTGGGGACTGGCGGCAGGATACAAATTGGTGCGCGGCCACGAAGGCATGGGCATGGGCGATGTGAAAATGATCGCCATGATAGGGACTTTTGTAGGCTTGCGAGGGACGTTTCTGACGCTGCTGGTGGGGAGTTTCTTGGGAAGCGTGATTGGGCTCGGGCTTGTTTTGGGGCTGTACCTCAGCGGTTGGAGGAATGGAGTGGCGAAACGCGCCAGCCGGCGGGGACTGGGCACGGAACGACGATTGCGATGGGCGATAGCGAGGCAATACCAGTTGCCGCTGGGGACGTTTCTAGGGATTGGGGCGCTGGCGATCGTGTATGGCAGGCCGTTGATTGAGAATTATTGGCCGAGTTTGCGTGGGATCGTGGCGTAGAAGAAGAGCCGGAGGGCAGGAATAATGTTCGCAACGATGCAAAGCGCGAGCAACACGCAGCACCTTTGGCTGATCGTCGCTGGACTAGGGCTTGGGTTCCTGGTAGCCACGCTGCTAGTGGTGTTCGTGATGCGGAAGTTTTTTCAGAGCAGGCGGGAGGGGCAGAAGGAAGAATTCAAGGCCAGCGGGCCGGGCACGGAAAACCCCTCGGCGTTCATGGCGGCGTCGATGCAAGGCGTGATTCAGCAACTGCGCGAGCAGGAAAAGGAACTGGAACGCCTGCATCGTATCGAGAGAGAACGCGCGGAACAGACGGAGCGGCTGAGCGAAGAAGTGACCAGGAACATGCCGGCAGGGCTGCTGGTGGTAAACGCCATGGGAATTATCTCCAGCTCGAATCCCGCGGCGGAGCAGGTGCTCGGAATTCGCGGACTGGCATTCCGGCGCTACAGCGAGGCGCTTGGCGCGTCCTCGGAAATGACCAGGCTGATTGGGCAATGCCTCTCGAACGGGACAATTTTCAGACGCGAAGAAGTAGAACACGTCCCGCCCGCAGGCGATACTCGGCACCTGGGCGTGACCATCTCGCCGATCCGGCGAGGCGAGGGAAAGATCAACGGGGCGATTTGTCTGCTTACGGATTTGACGGAGCTGGCCGCACTGCAGCAACGCATGCAGTTCAAGGAAAACCTGGCCGCGTTGGGCGAACTCTCCGCGGGAATCGCGCACGAGTTCAAGAACGCGCTGGCGACGATTTCCGGTTACGCGCAGATGATCCAGTCGGAGTCCAGCGAGACGGAGGCTTTGGACTACGCTAAGCGGATCCTGGAGCAGACGCAGAACATCACGCACGTGGTAGCGGAGTTCTTGAAGTACGCGCGGCCGCTGGAGATTCCGGACGACAGAGTGCCCTTGCAAACGATGGCGGACCGCGTGGTTGCAGAGGTGCGAGAAGCTCTGCCACAGGTAAACATTCGCTGGGAAGGGACCTTTGGAGATGTGGGCGGCGACGAAGGGCTGCTGAGACAAGCGCTGCTGAACCTGGCGCGAAACGCAGCCGAAGCGTGCGCACTGACGGCTGGCGGAGGCCAGGTCCTTGTTCGCGGAGAAATCATTCGGAGCGATGAGGCAGGGTTCCAAAGGATAGGCGTTAGCGATAACGGCCCGGGGATTCCGACGAATGTGTTGCCGAAGCTGTTCCGGCCGTTTTTCACAACGAAGGCCAAGGGGACGGGGCTGGGGCTGGCCGTGGTGCAAAAGATCATCGTACAACATGGGGGGCAAGTGGAGGTTCGAAATAGGACTGCAGGAGGGGCGGAGTTTATAGTTACGCTACCCCTGCCGCGAAGCGTGCCAGAAGCAGTAGAATCAAAGCAGACTAGCATCTAAGAGACTGTCGGGGTCTTCCAACTGCTCCAGGAGGAAGGATCATATGCGAGTGCGATTCTGGATGAAGGCTAGTGTGATGGTTGCGGCTCTGTGCCTGGTTGGACTCACGGCAGCCGCGCAGCAACAGACTGGCGATCCGGTGGCGGATGCCGCAAGAAAAGCACGTGAATCCAAGAAGGACGCGCCGAAGCCAAAGAAGGTTTACACGGACGATGATTTTAAGAGGAGCGCACCTGAGCCCGCGGCGCCGGCTACGGCCCGGGTCAGTGGCAGCGGGGCGGCGACCAAAGCTGGAGAAGCAACCAAGACGGGCGACGCCACCAAGGACGAAGATCCGAACAGCGAGAAAGCCTGGAGAAAGCGGTTTCAGGTCCAGCACGACAAGATTTCCAAGGCCGAGAGGGAGCTCGATGTTTTGACGCGCGAGTTGGAAAAGGCCCAAATCGAATACTACCCGGACCCGCAGAAGGCCATGACGCAGCAAAATTCGCGCGCAGATATCAATGAGAAGCAGGCAAAAATCGACGCCAAGAAAAAGGAATTGGAACAACTGAAGCAGGGGCTGGGGGACATGGAAGACCAACTGAGAAAATCGGGCGGCGATCCAGGCTGGGCGCGGTAGAAGAGCCGCCGAAAAGTTGTTCGTCGTAGGTTTTGAGCAGTTAGAAAAATCCTTTCCTTCCAAGACTAAGAACTGTGCCGGGGTGCGCCACCGCCTTTAGAGTGCGGAGAGCTGCTTCCCTTCTCTGCACACGTGTCTCTGGTTGTGCGCTGAGGGTGCGGGATTCGTGGTAGAAACGAAAGAGATGGAACCTCTCCTCCTTGTCGAAGATAAGACCGAGCTGCGCGCCATGCTGCGCAAGGCATTGGAGCGCGCGGGCTACGCCGTGGACGAAGCGCCGGACGGCGCCGCGGCAATTCAGAAGATACGCGCGCGAAGATATCTGCTGGTGATTACTGACCTGAAGATGCCGGGTGCTTCGGGGCTGGACGTCCTGCGCGAGAGCAAGCACGTGGATGCGGCAATACCGGTGCTGCTTCTGACGGCGTACGGATCGGTAGAAGAAGCGGTAGCCGCGATGAAGGAAGGCGCGTTCGATTTCCTGCAAAAGCCGGTGGACCTGGAGCATTTGAAGTTGCTGGTAAAGCGCGCGGCGCAGCAGCAGGAGTTATTGCGCGAGAATCTGCTGCTGCGGGAAGAATACTCGACACGATACGGATTTCCACGGATCGTTGGCGAGCACCCGTCCATCCGTGAAGTGAGCCAGCAGATTCAGAAGGTGGCGGCCACGGATTCGACGTGTTTGCTGCTGGGAGAAAGCGGGACAGGAAAAGAATTGTTTGCGCTTGCGATTCATCATCTGTCGCCGCGGAGGGAGCAGCCGTTTGTGGCGCTGAATTGCGCGGCGATTCCGGAAGGGCTGGTGGAAAACGAACTCTTCGGGCACGAGCGCGGAGCGTTCACGGGGGCCGGAGCGCGCAAGGTCGGGAAGATGGACCTGGCGCATCGAGGAACACTTTTTCTGGATGAAATCGGCGAGTTGCCTCTGGCCATCCAGGCAAAGCTGCTGCGCGTTCTGGAGGAGAGAAGATTTGAAAGAGTGGGCGGGACGCAGTCGATTGATGTGGACGTTCGAATCGTGGTAGCCACGAACCGCGATTTGCAGAGGCTGGCGCAAGAGAAATTGTTTCGCGAAGACCTTTACTTTCGAATCTCGGCAGTGCCTATGACGATTCCTCCCTTGCGCGAGCGTGGCAATGACGTGCTGCTGCTGGCAGACCACTTCCTGGGGAAATTCAGCCGCGAATTTGGAAAGCCGGGGCTGGAATTGTCGGCCGAGGCGCGCGACCGGCTGCTGCACTACTGCTGGCGGGGGAACGTGCGCGAGCTGCAGAACACGCTGGAGCGGGCGGTGATTCTGGCGGATGGGCTGAGCATTCGCCCCGAGGGCCTGCAATTGCCGGTCTCGAAGCCAGATGCGGGACAGGTGCCGACGGGCATGCTGGCGGAAAATTTCAATTGGGAAGGATCGCTCGAGGAAGTGACTGCGCGAGCCGCGAGCCACGTGGAAAAAGTTTTGCTGGAAAACACCATGCGCGAGTGCAAGTGGAACAAGACCCGGGCGGCGGAAAAGCTGGGCATTTCACCGAAGACGCTACTGGCGAAGCTGCGAACGGCTGGCCTAGAAGACTAGGTGGAAGAGCGGCCTCCCCCGACGGGAGTCGGGGTAAACGCCAGGCGAGCCCTACAAATTCTCTGCTCTCAGACCAGTGTGCAGAGCGACGGTGCCGAGGGTCCAGACGCGGTAGTCGACGGATTGATAGTCGACAGATCTCAGAAGCGCGGCGAGTTCGGGCGGGCGGAAGAAGCGAGCAACGGATTTTGGCAAGTATGTGTAGGCAGATTGTTGTCCGGAAATAAGGCCCCCAATTTTCGGCAACACTTTGCAAAAATACCAGCGGTAGAAATCTCCCCACAAACCTTCGGGAGGCTCCGTAAATTCCAGGATGGCGATGGCGCCGCCGGGCTTCAGCACGCGCTGAATCTCGCGCAAGCCAGCTTCGTAATTGGCGAGGTTGCGAAAACCGAAGGCGGCGGTTACCAAGTCAAAAGAAGCGCTGGCGAACGGAAGGCGTAGCGCGTCGGCTTCAAAAAAAGGCATCGGCGATACGGCACTTTGACCCGCTGGTGGCGTCTGGGCGGTGGTCTTCTCTTTCGCCCGAACTAGCATTGGGTGGGCGAAATCCGCCCCGATAATTCGGGCTTTTCCAGCATGTGCGAGAGCAAGAGCAAGATCCCCGGTTCCGCAGCAGAGATCGAGAACGAGGGCATCGGGACGGTCGAGAATGGATTTCAATCGCCGCGCAGTGCGCGCGCGCCAGAACCGATCGAGCTGCAGCGAAAGAACATGATTGAGCAGATCGTAGCGCGGGGCGATCTGCGTGAACATCTCGCGAACTTTATTGGAAGCATCGGCTTCTGTGATGGCACCTTCGGGGCGAGTCCCCTTGACGGGCGCGGCGACGTCAGCCACGGGGCCCTCGCGAAAGCTTGCCGCTTGCAGTAATAAGGCGGGGCGTGAAATGGAGAACGCGCTCGACAGTGTGAAGCGGGACGGTGTCGTAGGAACGCGCTTCACCGATGCGGGGCGAGAGGACGAAGCGAAGGATTCCGCTACGCGTTTTTTTGTCGGCGCGCATAGCGCGAAGCAGCGCTGCGGCTGGAACGCGCGGCCAGGGCGGCAGCGCGCCCAGGCGGTGAATCAAGGCGACGATGCGCGAAACGTCGTCAGCGCGCGTCAAGCCTAGCTCATGTCCGAGAAAAGCGGCGGCGATCATGCCCCAGGCGACGGCTTCGCCGTGCTGATAGCGGCGATATTTCGTGACGCTTTCAAGCGCATGGGCAAATGTGTGGCCGTAGTTGAGAATTTCCCGCAAGCCTGACTCTCGCTCGTCGCGGCTCACGACGCGGGCTTTGATCTCCACGTTGCGGGGAATCAGAAGACTTAGGGCTTGGCGATCCCGCCGCAGCACCTTTTCCATGTCCTTCTCAAGCATCGCGAACATCTCCGCGTCCGCGATAATGGCGTGCTTGATGACTTCCGCGAGGCCGCCGCGAAATTCGCGGCCGGAGAGACTGCGCAAAAGCTCCGGATCGGTAAGCACCAACCGCGGCGGATAAAACGAGCCGACTAAGTTCTTTCCCTCAGGAAGATTGACGCCCGTCTTGCCACCGATGGAACTGTCCACTTGAGAAACGAGCGTCGTGGGGATGTGCACGAGGTCCACACCGCGCAAATAGGAGGCAGCGGCAAAGCCCGCTACGTCACCGACGACGCCGCCACCAACCGCGACCACCAGTGATTTGCGATCGGCTCCGGCACGGCAAAGGGAGCGAGTGATTTGTTCCATGCTGCGGAGATTCTTCGCGGATTCGGCGTCATCGAATAGGTGAATCGCGCTGCCTTTCGAAAGCCGCAACCCATGTTGGACCGTTTTCCCGATGGCGCGCCAAACCTTCGGAGAGGAAACAACATGGACGCTTGAAAATCGGCCAAGTGCGGCGATTTCCTGAGCGGCGCGGCGAATCACGCCAGCACCGGAGAGAATCGAGTAGGGACCGGCCGCCGATTTCACCACAATGCGTTTCATTTTCATGGATGAGACATTTTCAATGTAACACACGGGGCTCTGGCGCCACATATGGCGGCACGCCCTTCTCAGCAGCACATTTCCTTCGTGCTACCATACGAAGGCGGAAATTCCTCACTCCCATGACGACCTCCCACAAAAACTATCGTGCCGACTACGCCGTGGTGGGCAGCGGGATCGCGGGGTTACGCGCGGCGATCGAGCTGAGCGCGGCGGGAAGCGTGCTCGTTCTGGCGAAATCGAATTTGAGCGATTCGGCGACGGCTTGGGCGCAGGGAGGAATCGCCGTGGCCCTCTCCGACGAAGATGAAATCGGACTGCACGAACAGGACACAATCAATGCGGGCGATGGATTGTGCCGTCCCGAAGCAGTGGCTTTGCTGGTGGAGGAAGGTCCGAAATACATCACGGAGCTCATTGAATGGGGAACGGAATTTGATCGTTCTGGAACGAAGCTGGCTTTTACACGCGAGGCTGCCCACAGCCGCTCGCGCATCTTGCATTCGCATGGCGATTCGACCGGCAGAGAAATCAGCCGGGCGCTGCTCGCGCGGGCGCACACGATTCCGCATCTGCACCTGCGGGCGCACGCTTTTACAACAGAACTGATTGTGGAGCGCGGGCGCGTCGCGGGACTTCGCTTCATTGATGAGACCGACGGCTCAGAGCACGAATTGCGGGCCGCTGCAGTACTACTGGCCACTGGAGGACTAGGGCAAATCTACCGGGAGACGACAAATCCGGAAGTGGCCACCGGCGACGGTATGGCTATTGCCTATGAAGCGGGCGCGGTTCTGTCCGACATGGAGTTCGTGCAGTTCCACCCGACAGCGCTGGCGGTCAAGGGCGCGCCGCGGTTCCTACTATCCGAGGCATTGCGCGGTGAAGGCGGGGTGCTGCGCAATATCGGGCTCGAACGATTCATGAAGCGCTACAACGAAGCGCAGGAGCTGGCTTCGAGGGACATCGTGGCGCGCGCGATCGTCAGCGAAATGCACCGCACGCAAAGCACGCATGTGTTTCTCGACATGACGAAGAAGAGTGAAGAGTTTCTGAAAAAACGGTTCCCGCGAATCTATGAGACGTGCGCGGGCTATGGCCTTGACCTGGCGACGGACATGGCTCCGGTTTGCCCCGCCGCGCATTACATGATGGGCGGAGTGAAGACGGATCTGTGGGGATGTACTTCGCTTCCGGGCCTGTACGCGGCGGGCGAAACGGCTGCAACGGGCGTCCATGGCGCCAACCGGCTGGCGAGCAATTCCCTGCTCGAAGGGCTGGTGTTTGGGGCGCGGGCTGGGCAGGCGATGATCGAAGACGCGCCGGTCGGAAAGCGCAGCGGAGCGGCGCTGCCCGGCAGTCCGGCGCCGTCGCCCGAAAATTCTTCGGCCGTACAAAAGGAACCGCCAAAGGCTACTTCAAAGCCATCTCTGCCCTGCGCGACGCTGACGAAGATTCGCGACATGATGTGGCGCGAAGTGGGCATATTACGAAGCGGGAAGGAATTGGCGGATGCCATCAAGCAACTGCAAACGCTGGAGCTGCCAAAATCGGAGCCCGGTCGCGCGGACCACGAGCTGCGAAACTTGCATGCGCTGGCGTTGCTGATCGCTCGTTCGGGATTGGCGCGCGAAGAGAGCCGAGGGAGTCATTACCGCTCGGATTTTCCATACCGAAATGATGAGGATTTTGGGAAGCATTCGGCAGTGCAAAAGGGCAAGGATGTGCGATTCGAGGCGTAGAAAAAAGCCCACGCCTCGGCCTTTCGGCAGCGCTCCATCACTTCGCTTGAAGCTGCTTTACACTTTCTAGAAAAACGTGGCCGACAATGGCGAGGGTTTTCGCGCTGATCTTGTCGAGAGAATCCTGCGGAGTGTGCCAGTAACCGTTATTCACAAAGTCTCCGATGACGTCCACGGAGGGAACGTCTCGCTTCAGGAAGGAATCATGGTCGTCTTGGGCGGCTGAACTCTCATTTAGAAAAAGCGCCGAATAGCCCAGCTTGGCTGCTGTGTTCCAAATGAGATCGACCAATGCCGACGTGGAACTGGATTCGCGCAGGAAACGGGCTTTGCGGCCGCCGACGATATCCGCCAGCAGAAATGCTTTGATCTTTTTGATGTCGCCGGTGGAGGAAAAGCGCGCGGCCATCTGACGACTGCCGTAACGGCTGTCGGTATCGCTCCAGCGCTTCATGGCCTCTTCGCCATCAAAGAAGGCGATCCAGACTGCGAACTTTCCTTTCTGCGGGCAGAGCAAACGAGCTAGCTCCAGCATCACGGCGGTTGAGGAACCGGCATCATCCGCGCCCACGAAATTGTCCATCAACAATGTGTCGTAATGTGTGCCGAGAAGAATGACGCCGGGTTTTTCGCCGGGAATTTTCACCAGAATGTTTTTCATGTTGAGACGGCCGATGGGTGTGTCCGCCCCAAAAGAATCCGTCTCCACAAAGCAGCCGTAGCTCTTCAATTCTGCCAGCAGGTAGTCCTGCACTTTGGCGATGGCCGGTGAACCGGATGGATGAGGCCCGAAGTTGACCTGCTTGGCGACGTGAGCGAAGGCGCGTTTGCCATCGAAGCCGCCGGTCTTTTCCGGTGGAGGCGCGTCATCGGTCGTTTGCGGGGGAGTGGAAGCAGCCGCGCTCATGAATGGCGGCTGCTTTGCCTCGCCCGATGATTCGTTACCACTCGCCTTACAACCGGTAAGTCCAGTGGGAAGCACGCAAAGGAGCACGGCCATTCGCAGAAGCAGTTTAGAAAACGAAATCATTTAGCGCGCCTCCGCCGGAGTGGCCAGCCGCCGCTCGCGCCGACGCGTGACGACGGCAGAGACGGCAATCCCCACAAAATAGAGCCCGACCATGGGCGCCATGAAAATGAGCATAGTCATGGCGTCGGGAGTGGGCGTCACGATGGCGGCGACGATCGCAATGATGAGAATGGCGTAGCGGAAATTCTTCCAAAGGAATTTCGGCGTGACGATGCCGAAGAGCGACAAAAAGAAAATCAAAATGGGAAGTTCGAAGACCAACCCGAGGCCCAGAAGAATGAGGAGAACCAGGTCGAAATACTCGTTAACGGTGATCATGGGCTTGATCGAACTAATCGGCCCTTGAAAGCTGACCAGGAATCGAAGGATATACGGCAATGTAACAAAGTAGCCGAAGGCGATCCCCGCGAGAAACAGAAAAACCGTCGAGAAAACGAATCCAGTGACGGCGCTGCGTTCGTGCTTGTAGAGAGCCGGAGCAACGAAAAGCCAAATCTGATAAAGAACGACAGGGGAAGCAAGAACGATCCCGATATACACGCCGAGAGTGATGTAGGTATTCAAGTATCCGGCGGGATGGGTGTAAACAAGTTCGGCGTTCAGGTGAGCATCCGTGAGCGCCTTAATGATGGGCTTGATGATGAAGTTGATGATGTACTTCGAGACGTAGACGCCGATGAAGGCGCCGATGCCGATCGCATAGAGAGAATAGATAATGCGTTTGCGGAGTTCGCTGAGGTGCTCGAAAAAGGTCATTGCGCCGGCGGGCTCTTCCGGCGGTGCCGTGATCTGCGTATTGGATTCAGGCTCGGGCACGGATTCAGGCCGGCTGCTGGTGGTCATTAAGGGATTCTTGGGAGCTCGTGACCGCGGCGCCTTCGGAGGTGGATTCCACCGATTCTTCCGAAGAACGCGGAACCGATTCGGCTACTGGGGAAATCACCGAGTCTTGCGAGGCACGGGTTTCCGCCTCGGGCTCGCTTAATAGCGCTTCCCCGGCAGGGGATGCTTCCGTGACGGGGACGACGCTAGTTTCGGTGGCGACCGCCGAAGCGGCGGCAGCTTCAGCAGCCTTCTTCCGCTCGGCCTGGACCGTCTGACGCTCCATTTCGCGCATCTCTTCTTCAAAGGCGCTCTTGAAGTCCGTGGAGGCCTTACGGAATTCCGCCATGAGCTTACCTAAGCCGCGGGCGAGCTCCGGCAGCTTCTGTGGCCCGAAAACAACCAGTACCACAATAAAGACCACAATCATGTGCGGAATGCTTAACATTGCGTTTAGGAGCCGTCTAAAGGGTCCATGGGCATCATAGAAAGGGTGTCAGCCGCTGTCAAACCAGAGTTTGCGGCGCATTCGGTGTGCTATACTTTCAAATTGAGCCGTCACGCGAGGTAAGAGATGAATTCAGAACGTCGCGGACTTGTAGTTGTGGTAGCTGTCCTGTTGGTATCCGCCGTATTGGGAGGCATTTACGGTCCCAACGTGCGAGCCACGACCGCCTCGGCGGATGATTATCAGACGGCGGTGCGGGACTTTACCCGCGTCTTGAACGTCGTCCAAAACAACTATGCCGACACTGTCGATATAGATAAGGCCGTTTATCAGGGCGCCATTCCGGGCATGCTGCGTATGCTCGATCCCCATTCGAGTTTCTTTGACGCCAAGCAGTTTTCGCTGCTGCGTGAAGACCAGCGCGGGAAATACTACGGCGTGGGGATGATCGTAGCGCCGCGGGAGAATCACACCGTAGTGATGGCGCCGTATGCCGGCGCGCCCGCGTATAACGCCGGAATCCGGCCGGGCGATGTGATTGTCAAGGTGGATGACAAGTCCACGGATGGACTGACCACCACTGAAGTGGCCGACATGCTGAAGGGACCAAAGGGCACGGTCGTCAAGATTACGGTTTCGCGCGAGGGCTACGCCGAACAGTTGGTCTTCACCGTGGTTCGCGACGAGATACCGCGGCATTCCGTGGACATAGCGTTCATGCTGAAACCCGGCGTTGGTTATATCCGGCTGTCGGGATTTAACGAGACGACGGATCGCGAAATTGCGGATTCACTGCGGCAGCTGAATGCCTCTTCGCTGGACGGCTTGATCTTAGACATGCGCGGGAATCCCGGCGGTCTGCTGAACGAGGCTGTTGCGGTTGGCGACATGTTCCTGGACAAGAACCAGCTGATCGTGTCACATCATGGGCGGACATCGCCGGAACGGCGGTACTACGCAGTGCGCGGCAATCAGGGCGTGACCGTGCCGCTGGTGATTCTGGTGAACAACAATTCGGCGTCGGCAACGGAAATTGTTTCCGGCGCGGTGCAGGACCACGACCGCGGATTAATCGTGGGAGAGACGACCTTCGGCAAGGGCCTGGTGCAGACGGTGACGCCGCTGAGCGAGAACACCGGATTGGCGCTGACGACCGCGAGGTACTATACGCCGAGCGGACGGTTGATTCAGCGGGACTACAAATCCGTTTCGCTTTATGAATACCACTATGAGCGCAAGGTGCCCGAGCATCCGACAGAAGTGAAATTGACGGATAGCGGACGCCAAGTGACGGGCGGAGGAGGCATCAGCCCGGACATCGTCGTGTCGGCGCCGAAGCTGACGAAGTTCGAACAGTTGCTCTACCGTGACGATGTATTCTGGCCCGCGGAGACCGGCGTGGGCGGGTTTACGCGCTACTACCTGGGCACCAAACCCACGATTACGAAAGAGTTTGAAGTAGACGACAACGTAATGCGAGTTTTCCGCGAGTATCTGAGCAAGCACAGCGTTCGGTACACGGAGCCGGAGATGGCCGATGGCCTCGATTGGATCAAGCGGAAAATCAAGCAAAGGCTTTAAGGTTCTGCTGGAAGCCGATCCGCAAGTACAGAAAGCTGTGGAAGCGATTCCGCAAGCGCGGGCGTTATATCAGAATGCCAAAAAGATCGTTGCCCAGCGCGCGGGCGGAGCGATCGACCAACCATAAGGTTACATTCGCAAATTACCTTTCATTTTCAGGGCGTCGCATGTGGACCGAATCGAGGACATATGCTGCGCCCTGAGCTGTTTCCAAGCCACAGGATGCGTGTTGGCAAGCCCTGGCACGTTTGCTAAAATTGATTTGCTGCTCGTGGGCGAGTAGCTCAGCTGGGAGAGCGCCTCGTTCGCAATGAGGAGGTCGTGGGTTCGAATCCCATCTCGTCCACCAAATGCTTAAGGTCCAGCACGGTGAATTGCTCCACGAGAGCAGGATGGCGGTGTTCCCCCATCACACGCGCGCCAACGAGTGCTGTCAGCTCGCCGGTCACGCGGCTTGCAGGGTTGTCCCAGGGACGCTCCAGGATCACCGAGCGTTCCCCTGTAACGGGATTCTCCCAGACCTCGCCGACTTTTATGGGTCTGCGATCCGGCGCGCCGTTCGGGTCGGGGTGCGACATTCGCGCCCAAGTCTCGCATAGGGGACGTTTGGTCGGCAACTCTTCCCCAATCCGATATGGGAAGAGTAGCCCGTCATCCGCTCGAAGACAGTCGCTTTGCGTGCTACTATCTGGCGATGAAATTTCTTGCAGTATTGCTTGTCCTGACCTGTACTGCGATGTCGCAAACTCCTGACCTGAAGACGATGAGCGGCTATCCTAAGATGGTCCAGACACAGGTTACATCCTGGATCACGAGCGCCGCGGAGAAAATGCCGGGAGGAGAATACGCTTTCAGGCCGGATCCTGCGGCGCGATCCTTTGGCGAGATCCTTGGCCACATCGCTGACGCAAACTACCTCTTTTGTTCGTCCGTTCTGGGCGAGAGCAACCCGTCTCCGAATATCGAGAAAACCAAGACCACGAAGGCCGAATTGGCGTCAGCATTGCGCGATGCGTTTGCCTACTGTAATCGGGCTTACTCAGCGCTCAACGACGAGAATGCCCATGACACCGTCAAAGCTTTTGGGCAGGAGCGCAACCGTCTTGGAGTTTTGTGGTTCAACGCCTCGCATAACCTGGAGCACTATGGCAATTTAGTGGTCTACATGCGGACCAAAGGGATCGTGCCGCCATCCAGTGAGCCGAAGCCGCAGTAACAACAATAGCTCTCCCTAGGCACGCCGCTCCCGACTGGTCGGCAACCTTCCTTTATCCGATTACAGAAGAGTTGCGCGTCATCTGTGAGCAAAGTGGCGATGACCACATACTCTTTCACCAAAAGTGTTCCCGCGCTTGATCTGCGTCACGCAAGACCAAGTGGCTGTCTGCGGGTAAGAGAAGGTCTGGCTCTGGTCAGTGCCACGCGGGATTCACGCCGTAGCGGCTGCGGCGGTGCTGCGGCTTACGGCGCGCCAGCGCTGCTCCAGGATGACAATCGTGACCCCGTAAACGCCCACGATGACCGTCGGAATGACCACGAACCGATGATGCGGCGCGAGGTACCATGCGGCCGTCACCAGAACCGTCCGCGCTACGGCGTGAAAGATCCCGACCCAGTGCTGGATGATCCAGGAGAGCGGTACCCACATTAGCCCGGCCAGGATACCGACCGTCAGCGGCAATGACGTGTAGTCGACGCGGAAAAATGGGATGGCGATCGCGTAAACGAGCAGTGCCATCGCGACGCAGTGGAAGAAGAGGCTGTCGAAGACGTTCTTCGGCTTGTTCTTGTCGAGGAAGTTCTCGCCGGTGAAGCGCGAGAGCATTATTCCGAGATAGGCGATGAAGCCGGTCCCGATGAACAGCGACCACACGGCCAGGATCGGCGGCAGGAAGGCTCCCGCGATGCCGATCAGCGTCCACACAATCGACCCAGCCAGCGGCATGGCGAGGCCGCGGCGGCGGGCGTATTCCGCTCGTTGTTCATCGAGCGAGCGGAGGAGCTGCGGCTGAGGGTCAGACATGGATTCTCCTGTTCATTGGGAATGTCGAGAGGCAGACCAACATACAACCCTATGTTACGGGAGGTCAATTGAGGTTTGTATCCGATTGAGGTTTGTATCCGATTTTTGGAGCGAATGCGCAGGGCCCAAGTTGCGTTTACTCGGCCAGACGCCATCGATTACAGTGCCCACGACTTGGCTCATTCAATACCCTCTTACCTTTCTTGCGGATGCATCGGGAGGAAGCGATTTAACAAGAAATTCCATAACGGGCTGCCCTGGACCGTTCCGTGCTTGACGGATGTCGGCTAACCAGAAGTGATCGTCGGACTTGTTTTGCTTCGCGGTTTTGTCCGAGGCGTCTGAGCGCAAAACTACAATTTTAGTGATGCGCGTAGATCCCCACGAGAGGGCTACGCAGACTTGAAACGGTGTTTGTTAATCCCTAGATTGGTGATTTTCGACTCAAGAGTTTGCCGCGGAATGCCCAGCCTGGTGGCGGCGCCAGCCGGGCCTGAGATTCGCCCCCCGCATTCTGTCAATGCCGTCTCGATCATTTCCCTTTCTTGATTCTCATCCAGACGCAGCAGTCCTTTTAGGGGGATGCCCAACGCAGACGACTCGCGCGGCGATTCGTGCGTGAGCCATGTCCCGTCCACTGAGAAGGTTTCGCCATCACACAAAATCACGGCTCGCTCCACAACGTTTTGCATTTCGCGAATATTACCTGGCCAATGATAAGCCTTAAATAGTTCCAGGGTCTTCTTTTGGATGTTTCTGATGTTCTTTCCAGCCTTCTTGGCATAACGATCGATGAGGTATTCGACCAGCAAGGGAATGTCGTCTACACGTTCGCGCAGCGAGGGTATTTGAATTGGAAAGACATTCAGGCGGTAAAAAAGGTCCTCGCGGAACGTACCTGCGCGTATTGCAGCTTTAAGATCCCGATTGGTGGCCGCCACTACCCGCACGTCCACGGAAATTGACTGACCACTTCCCATACGTTCAAAGGTCCGCTCTTGAAGCACTCGGAGCAGTGCGACTTGGATTTCCATGGGAAGGTCGCCGATTTCGTCTAGAAAGATTGTGCCACCGTCGGCTAATTCGAACCGGCCCAAACGTCTCTGCACTGCGCCGGTGAATGCACCCTTCTCATGTCCGAACAACTCTGAGGCAATCAGAGCAGCAGGTATCGCGGCGCAGTTCACACCGATGAATGCGCGGCTGGAACGACTCGACCGCTTGTGAACTGCGCGAGCAATTAGTTCTTTGCCAGTACCAGTCTCACCCAAAATTAAAACAGTGGAATCCGTTGGTGCCACCTTCGAAACTTGCGATAGCACTTTGCGCAGGGGCTCGGAGGAACCAACGATTTCCTCAAACATAGATGAACGGTCGATCTCTTCACGTAAGACAAGATTTTCGTCGCGCGTTCGCTCTTCCGTGCGTTTGCGGTCTTCGATATCGGTGCCAGTGGCATACCAGCGAATGATCTCTCCACGCTCGTCGCGGAGTGGATTGTAGCGAAACAAGAACCAGCGGTATTCACCCTTTTTCCCGCGCGTGCGCTGTTCCAGTTCAAATGGAAAGCCCCGGGACAGGCCTGAAGCGCGTTCGCGCTGCGCTTTTTCCAGATCGTCCGGATGTGAGATGTGCTCGTGAGGGCTGGGCGAATTTAGATCTCCCAGCGCGAGACCGGAGTACTCGAGTAAGAGCTGATTGGCATGGAGTACGTGGCCATCCGGACTCAAAACCAGAATGAGCTGAGGAATGGCATCGGTAATTCGGCGGAGTTCGCGTTCGTCTTGCCGGAGCTTTTCCTCCCTGCGGCTCAAGGTATCGTAAAGCTCCTCGAGTTGCCGGGCCGTCTCATTGAAGACCACTCCGACCTGCGCGAGTTCATCTTCGCCTTTGATAGCCACCTGGTGTTGAAACTCTCTGCGGGCAAGCGCTCGCGAGCCTTCGACCAGCCGATTTAAGGGCTCATTGATGCTGTTCGTTATGGCCACGCCGAGAAATGCAGCGAACAGGAGGGTGAGGAGTGCGGAAGCTGGTACAAAGATCAGAATGCGTCGCTGTGCACGCCTAATGTTCTGCAGCGCTTCCGCCCGCGACTGGCCGACTTCTCTGTCGGCATTCAGCACCATAGCGGAGGTCAGAGCTTCCAGTGGACGCACTTCGTTCTCCAGGCGAAGCTTCACAGCGTTCCAATCACCCGACTTGGCAAGGGCGGCAATCACCTCAAGCTGCGACGGCAAGGCGCTCTCAATGGTTTCCAACGTCGGCAGCAAGTTTGTATCTACATGCGATTCACGCGGCAACTGGCTCAGCGAATTCTTGATCCGCTGCGTGTCCTCCAGGAGAGCATCTCGCAGAGGCTCCGTTTCCCTCAAGAGCCGACCCGCGTCCTCTGCGCGCGCGAATGTGTCGAGCTCTTCATAAAACGACATGAGCCCGGAATGGGCCCGAAGCACCGCGATAAGTTGTTGGTCTACGGCGGTCAGATGTTCTTGTTGCACCCGGACCAGGTGGAATTGCCAAAGAAGCATGCCATCGCCCGCCAACATTAGAGCAATGATTAAAACAAAACAGATGGAGAGACGCCGGCGGATTTGCAGGCGATAAAGAAATGCGGACTTCTCCCCGGCCAGTGTTGCCAGGCGGGAAGAGACAGTATTCCATATGCCCCGAACCATTTCGCGCCGCCCTCGCTTATTGTAACCAACAGAACAGCTCAAGGTACAAAGCACACGAAGATGCGACTAGGTGCCTGAGCGAGTGCCCCCGCTGCCCAGTCCCTTACTACCCCCGGAAGGTGGACCCTTCTTGAGACCAGTAATTCCGATCAGTTCTTTTTCCAGGGCTGTGGCCGCCTCGCTGGCTCCCCGTTCGCCGGTGAGGACGGAGTGCACTGCTTTAATGTAAGCGCGGGTGACCTGCTCGTATTTGTCGCCGACGATGCTGGAAGGGCGTGCAATCACACCGTCCCAGGGTTCCCTTGGCTTGGCAGAGTGGGGATCCTGATCCAGAATTCCCGGTAAATCGTAAAGTTCCAGCCGCTCGGCCGCTCCAGGCTGAAAACGAATCTGTTTGCGTTGAGCGTCGGCCTGAAGAAGATAGCGGACCAGGGCAAGCGCTTCGCGGGGATGTTCTGAGTATCGGGAAATCGCCAATCCACTTCCTCCAAGCACGCTTGCCCACCCGGCAGTGCCACGCGGCATACTGGTCACCCCAACTTTTTCTTTCATGGGCAGACCAATAATCGTCTCGCCCGCGTGCAGGCCAGCCAAATGGGCCAAACGCGAGTCCGACGCCCAGATGCGATGAAAGGCCGCGTTGCCTGACCCCCAGACATTTGTAGAGTCCCACTCTCGGTACGCCACCACGCCAGGCGGAGAGATAGAACCTACCCAGCGGGCGGCGCGTTGCCAAGCGCGAATCGCATTTGGATTATTGACGCTGATGGTCCCGTCATCTTCGATAATTCGTCCGCCGCCTTCGGCGTACTGCCATTCCAGTGCGTTGCAGGTCAATGCTTCCCCCGCGGAACCCTGCCATACATAGCCCCAAAAATCCTTTTTGCCGGCAGCGCGTTCGCCGGCCTGAATCCGGGCAGCCATCTTCTCAAGTTCATCCCAAGTTTTCGGAGGCGCTTTGTAGCCGTACTTTCGCAAGAGGTCGGTCCGATAAAGCAGCGTCGCTACATTTGCGTGGTACGGCATTGCCACTACTTTGTCGCCCACACTGTAGCTCTTGACGAGCACCGGATCTTTTGAGGACAGTTCCGCGGCGAAGTAGGGCTTCAGATCAAGGAAATGGTTGGCGAGTATTCCGGGCCAGATCACATCGATACCATACACGTCGGGTGTTGGCGAGCCTTTCTGGAGGAGTTCTCGCCAGAGCACCAACTCGTTTAGCGCCCCTTCGGGCGGCGGAAGTTGCTTGACCTGGATTCCGGTTTCGCGGGTGAACTCTTTTAAAATCTGGTCTGGACCGGGAAGTTGATCGGGTACGTCCCAATCGTTGTACAGAAGAAACAATGTCACTGGTTCAGAAGGCACGGGGCGGGAATCAGTGACCGGCACAAACAGCACGAAAACAATAAGGGCTGTGATCCTCATCAAAGCTGCGAGCGAGTTTGAAAGCACATTGCACACTCCGCTAAAGACCAATTTTCCTACTCAGGATGACGGTCTCTAGTCCTGGAAGGTCGGACAATGCGCTTCGCGCATCTTGCGAATCGTCGTACCCGAAACGTCGCCTCTTCACGACCTGCGAGAAGGGCGCCTCTCCGACCTGCGTGGCGCGCTCGTGCCACCTTCGGCCCAGTCGAGCAAATCGAGTTGGCCGTTCTCTTGTACGGCAGCCACATCGATTCCTGCCGAGCGCAACTGCCGAACGTGTTCGTCACGGCGCTTCGGATTAATGATGTGAACCGCCCTCTCGCCCAACTTGAAGCTATCTTTTATGAAGTGCAGCAGCACACTGTATTGGTCGTCGTGACTATTGAAAAAAGCGCAGGTGTGGCGGTGGGCGCCGAGGATTGTTCCCCCGATTCGAATCGGTTGGTCGGTTTCCCGCGAATCGTCAGTCGTATGCGACGTATGCTCCAAATGCCCGCTCCTAATGGCCATTTCCGGAAACTCGACTCTAACCCATAGCCAAGTCAATTGGTACGCAATTTGAGTAGGACGTCTTACAGACCACTAGGCAATGTGCGAACGTGTCGTTGCTTCCCGGCAACACTGAAAGCAGTCAAATGCACCAGGAAGGGGCCCGATAAGTTAGATCCCGTAATTATGACAGTCACAACATGCCGGTGGGATTCGGACTAGACGAATCGCCGGATGAATGTGAGCGAGATGTTCGCGACTTCTCGCCAGCCGCTGTCAACCGTCAGCGCGTGTCCACGGTTGGGAATCTCAATGATCTCGGTAACACCGCTGTTGAGTCGCTGGCGCTCAAATGATGCATTTGCAATCGCCCACGGCGCCGTGTTGTCCTTCTCTCCGGACGTGATCAATAGAGGTCCGCGCTCTGGATTTTCGATATCGACTTTCGCCTCGGTCCAGGGGT
>WNFR01003101.1_pt1 | contig 37730 bp, 35 predicted proteins | sample 5400221 | NCBI WGS metagenome assembly WNFR01 (sample SAMN13153357, study PRJNA577476) | soil metagenome | isolation source: 40 cm soil under Madrone tree | place: USA:California | collected 2016-06-14 | reverse complement strand
TGCCACGTGAGGCCGCGTCGACATCACACCCTCACTTGCGCGAAGACTGGATCGTGCGCGCTAGGTCCATTCTCGGTGGGCTACACCACGAGTATTTCTGGGCGCCAGCGGGCGCTCACTGAGTTTTTGCGGACGACAGCCCTGCAGGAGTCCTTGTACAGAATAGCGGGTGTCCTGGCCTCCTCGAGACTCATGCAGCGTTGCCCATGGAATCCCAATCTCCAAAACCTGGTACCTTGAGTCAGGGTCCACTACTCGTTCAAGATCGCAACTGCCACACTGCTACTGCATGTGTTGGCCCCCATTGATTGCAATGTTTGCCCCGGTTACAAACGCCGCCTCCTCACTCGCCAAATACGCGACCAGCCCGGCCACTTCTTCGGGCTTCCCCAGTCGCCCCATGGGTATCTGCGGAATGATCTTTGAATCGAGTACTTCCTTCGGGATCGCCATGACCATTTTTGTCCCGATATAGCCCGGAGAGATGGTGTTGACAGTCACGCCTTTTCGCACCACTTCCAGAGCGAGCGCCTTGGTAAAACCATGCATGCCGGCCTTGGCCGCGGAATAGTTCGTCTGACCGAAGGCTCCCTTCTGGCCATTGACAGAGGAGATATTGATGATCCTGCCCCAGCCACGGTCCATCATGCCGTCGCATATCTGCTTGGTCATGTTGAAGCATGAGTCGAGGTTTGCATGCATCACAGCGTCCCAGGTGATCTTATCCATCTTCTTGAAAGTCATGTCGCGGGTGACGCCGGCGTTGTTTACCAACACATCCACCGGGCCTAAGTCCTCCGTTACCTTGCGGATGCACGCCTGACAAGACTCCCAGTCGGTCACATCGCAAGGATACGCGTAAAAGCGATAGTCCTGACCCGCCATCGATTTGAGCCATTCCTGAGCTTTGGTGTTGGCCGGCGAGTAAGTTGTTGCAACGGTGTCACCGAGTTTGGCCAATTTGATACAGATCGCCTCGCCGAGCCCACCCATGCCGCCAGTAACCAGCGCGACTCTTTTAGTCGTTGTCATATAACGCCCTCTCCAAATGATTGTTAGTTGCGTTCGTTGAATTACCCGAATATTCCGCGTCCAACATCAAGTGTCACGCCGATCGCGATTCAATAGCAAGATATATGAGACGGCCATTCAAGACCCTGATCACGACGTGCAAATTGGAATTGCATCCGCAAAGAACGAAGATCGTGTACTGCAAGGACGACAACCGAGACGGCAGCTATCCGGTCCAACAGTTCGATATCCTGGGCTTCAATTTTCGAGCCCGGAAAATCAAGAACCGTGATGGGGAGATGTTTATCGGTTTCGTGCCGGCAGTCAGCGGTGCGGCAGTTAAAGCGATGCGTCTAACGATGCGTCGCTGGAAACTGCGTCATCGTAACGACCTGATGCTGGACGAGTAGCAGCTTGGGGTCTTGGGTGAAATCCTTCCGATCGGCATTCATAAATCTCCGCAAAATCAATGCTCAAAATTTGAAAACGGCACTTTTGACGAGCTATGCACGCCTAGGCCGGCTTGCCGGATGTTTTCGTTCCGGCGCTCGACTGCAGGTTCCCGTGTTCCTAACACCAATGTCGACCCGGCTCAAACCGCGATCCAGCACCCGGAATGGACCACTCTCCGTCTACCGCCGCAACTACAAATCTCCACTGACACGCACAACATAGCGGCCTAGCGCGTGTCCAGCCACGAGTTCGTTACACGCTCGCGGAACATCATCGAGCGAGATTACGTCGCGCACGATAAGACGGGAAAGATTTCTCGGCTTCCAATCGCCAGCAAGTTTTTCCCAGATCGCGAGTCGCCAGCCGTTCGGGACCTCCACCGAATTTATGCCCAGAAGGCTGACGGCTCGCAATATAAGCGGCATCACGGTCGTACTCAAAATAGGCGACTCCGCCAGACCGATGCAAGCAATGTTGCCCCAAGGCCGAACAGTACGGGTCAAATACGACAGCATTGTTCCACCCAGATTGTCCACCGCGCCGCCCCACCGGGCTGTCTCTAGCGGCTTGCTCCCGATGTCGAGCCTGGTCCGATCAATCACCTCGTCAGCACCCAGATCACGCAAATACGCCGCCGACTTTAGTTTGCCCGTTATGGCGGCGGTGGAAAAACCGGCACTTTTTAACAGTCCCAACGCGATCCCTCCCACCCCGCCAGTAGGGCCGGATACGGCGATAACACCCTGATCGGGCGTCTGGTGATTATCTAGCAAACGCCGCAGAGCAATCGCAGCTGTGAATCCTGCAGTGCCTAGCGCCATCGCCTCAAGTAAGCTCAAGCCCTCAGGAAGCGGCACCACGGCCTTTGCCGGCACGCGAGCCAGTTCCGTAAAGCCGCCGTCAAGTGTCTCGCCAATATTTGACCCTGTGACCAGCACTCTGTCGCCAGCCCTGAACGACGAATCGGAGCTGCTTTCGACAACTCCGGACAGGTCAATGCCGGCAGTTCGGGGAGTTCCGCGCGTAATGGCCCCCTTTCCGGTCACTGCGAGAGCGTCCTTGTAGTTAAGGCATGAGTAGGCAACTCGAATCACTACGTCTCCCGGCGTGAGATCCGCGAGATTCACGATGTCGAAGCGCGACTCGGTGCTATTGCCGATTCTATGCACGCGAAGTGCCTTAAATCTTTCCATGTTGTTTCCTTGCTTTAGAGGATGTAGTGCGACCAGCCGGTGCGCCATCTGGTGCGGAGCTAGCGGCATATAGGCGCCATTCCATGTTCGGCATAATGGAGCCAGTCAATATTCGTCAGTTTCTTTCCCTCGATATGAGTCGGCGGCGATGCCGACTTCCCCTACCATTTGGCATGAAGCGACGCAATTACCGGCAGCATGAGGTTCGGTTTGTATTCCAACGTGCGACTTTCCGCGACGATTTCAACCTGAGGTAAGCGGTCTATCAGGGTCTCGATTGCAATGCGCGCTTCCAACCGCGCCAGGGCCGCGCCAATGCAGGCGTGGCTGCGACTGCCGAAACCAAGCTGGCGATTCGCATTGGAACGGCGAACATCAAATCGCTCCGGTTGGGCAAAAAATTTCTCATCGTGGCTCGCTGACGCCAGGCTAATGAAGACATACGCCCGCGCCGGTATCGGTACGCCAGCAATTGTCACCGGCGCCGTCGTCTTGCGCATCAGTCCCCTCACGGGAGATCGGACCCGCATGGTTTCGTCTATCGCATTTGGAATGAGTAACCGGTTGGACTTCAAGATCTCCCATTGATCGGGATGAGTAAGCAGCAAATGGATTAGTTGCGCGATCAGTACACCGGTTGTATCGGCGCCCGCAGCCGCGACATTAAAAACATTCCACAATACCTCCGTGTCCGACATGGCCGGACTGCCGTCGTCCGACTGGGCTTGGATGAAGTCCGTGGTAAGATCGTTTCCCGGGTTGCGTCGCCGGTCCGCCACCAGCGCTGCGATATAATCTTCGAACGCGAACACGCCTCGCCACGCTTTTGCGCGTTCAGCATCCGTAACGTCCCACGCACCGGTAAGCGTGAATATGTCGTCGACCCAGCCCGCAAACTGACGCGCATCCCCTTCGGGGGCGCCGACCACATTGCCTATGACTGCCGTCGGAATCCGCGAAGCATAGGCGCGAACCAAATCGGCTTGTCGCAGCACCTCGAATTCGTCGATTAGGCGGTTAGTCAGAGCGCGAATCCATTGTTCTCTCTCGCGCACGCGATTGGGCAAAAAAGCAGGCATCATCAGCTTTCGGAGCCGGGTGTGTGCCGGCGGATCGCTCATTACGAGTTGGTTATGCAGCCCGAGCTGCCGATCGCCGAATTCGAGATCGATCTCGGCCGGCCGAGCCATGCGCGGTTCGAGGACCGAAGCGTTGGAGTAGAGAATCGGATCGCCGTAAATTCGGTTCACATCCTCATATCGGGTCACTACCCAAAGATCAAATTCCTCCGAGTAGAAAACCGGCTTCTCGGCCCGCGCTTGCGCAAGCACAGGATAGGGATCGGCCAGCTGTTCTTTGGAAAAGGGACGAAACGGCTCGAAAAGGGGGCGGCTCTCGGAAGCTATGCCTACCATGTCGATCAACCTTCCCGTATGCCGCGGGTCAAGCAACGCGCGATTCTAACCGTGCCATCGGGCGGAGCAAGTTTCTGCGGTCTGCAAGTTCTCGTCATCACTCATTCTCCTAATTGTGCTCATCGACTGCAAGGTTCATTGCAACTCAAATCTTTCGACCAAGAGGCCAGTCCGTTACCGGTTGCAACCCTTGGCGCGACCCAGGCGAGTGCGGGTGACCGACCGCTATCGAAGAACGACAAATCGATCGACTAAAATCCGGTTTTAATACCGACATCCCGGAATATTGGATCGAAACTGTATGATTAATATCGCTCGCGAGCCACGCGTTCCACATGGTCATGCCAGCCCCCACAACGCCTAGCCGTACAATTCACGAGTGCCCGTGAAATGTCGACTAATGTTGTCTTATCGACGGATCACGTTGCGTGATACCTCGTAGCAGTGCACGGTTGGCGCTACCTCCCGCGCGTACCTTATCGTCCGAGGCTCGCGTCAATCTTCAGGCGCCAAGATGACCCGAAGTCCATCGAGCGACTCATTGAATTCGATTTGACAGGAAAGCCGCGAAGTCGGCGACCGATGGCTGGATCCGCTCAGAAGATCGCTCTCGCCCGCGGACATCGGGGGGAGTCGTTCGATGTCTCCCCGGTCCACGTACACGTGACATGTTGCACACGAACAGCATCCGCCGCACAACGCGAGCAACTCGTCCACGCCGGCATCTCGGACGATTTCCATGATCGATCGGCCACGTTCGGCTTGCTTCACCTGCGTTTCGCCGTTGCGCGTGACGATAGTCAAGTATGGCATTATCTTCGATCTCTCCTGATTGTCCGAACGTAAAACGATTCAGCGCGGTTCCGTCGCCAGAATTCCGCGACTCGATTGATGGAATGTCGCTCCGCCGTCAGGCGAGCGTCTTGAGCATACTCAGCAGATATGGCTGGAGTTCGATGCCGTCGCGAATCCTCTGAGGCCAATCTGGATTGGCGATCATTGCGCGTCCGATCGCGATGAGATCGAAATCTCCCCGCTCGAGTGCGTCATAGAGTTTCGCAAGATTATCTTCGGGAATGCTTCCATTGCCTTGAAGCATCTCGGTCATGGAGTTGTTAAGAGAGACGGAGCCGACGCTGATCGTCGTCTTCCCTGTAATTTTCTTGGTCCAACCGGCAAGATTCATGTCCGTCCCGAATTCTCCTTCCCAAAAGCGGCGCTGAGAGACATGAAAACCATCAACGCCGGCATTTACCATGGGTGTCACGATCGAATCCCATTCCTTCGGCGTGTGAGCGAGCTTCGCGGTGAAGTCCTGATTTTTCCAGGTCGACAGGCGCATTACCACGGGAAAATGCGCGCCCACGCGACGACGAATCTCGCCGATGATTTCGACTGCGAACCGAGTTCTTCCGGCAATGTCACCCCCGTAGGCGTCATCGCGCAAGTTGGTTTTCTCCCATAAGAACTGGTCGATCAAATAGCCATGCGCGGCGTGGATCTCGATTCCATCAAAGCCGAGAGCTTGCATGGACTCGGCGGCAATCCCATAGGATTCGATAACCTCCTCGATTTCCTTCAAGGTCGCAGGTTTCCCGAGTCTCTCCACGGGAATGCCGTTGCCGCCGACCATTCCCGAAGGGCCGATGCGGCGCGCGCTGTCGGGATCGATATCGTCGAAGATTCCGCCTGAGCCTTCGACTTTAGCCTTGCGGACCTGCCCGACGTGCCAAATTTGAGGAAACATCCTTCCGCCGGCGACATGCACCGCATCGATGACACGCTTCCAGCCCGCGAGCGCCGCAGCTCCATACAGACGCGGTGCGTTTTCCTCGTGTACCGCGCTCCAATGCGGGACGAACGACCCTTCCGAGATGATCAAGCCGACACCTCCTTCGGCGCGGCGGCTGTAATACCGAGCGACATCCTCGCCGGGCACGCCGCCGGGCGACATCAGGCGCGTCATCGGCGCCATGACGATACGATTCCTAAGTTCGAGATCACCGATCTTTACCGGCCGGAAAAGTACATCCGAGCGCGCGCGATCGTCGCGTTGCGGAAGGTGAGGTGCGTTTGCGGGTTTATCCATGCAGATGATTCCTCTGGGGGTTCAATCAAACAACCGAGCGGCCCGCGAGGAGCATCGCTCGGAACTCGGCCCATCGCGCTTCATTCGCCGAACCGATGTACGCGGTGTCATTGCTGACGCCGTATGTCCCGGACGACCAATCGCCGGTGTCGCCGAAATCGCGAAACCAATCGAAATTAACCTTGCGTCTCGATATACGCCATTCGCCGGATCGGCGCGAAAAGCTATCGTGATACCGGCCAGCCACGAACACGTCGCGGCTGACGCCCGATTCATTCGGCGCGCGATGAAAAGCTTGGAAATACGTCTCCGCATGAGCAACTTCTTGGTCGAGCACGATGAGCGAATTCGCGATTCGGCCTGTTCTGTGGCCCTCGCAAGGCGTTGCAGGGGGATGTTGGCACAAAATTTAGCGTGCTGCTCTGGCTGCTCCGACGCAAAACCAGCCATCATGGCCGATTCCGTGAGTCCCGGCGCAACACAGTTGACGCGTATATTGAACTGCGCCCAATCGAGCGCGAGCGCTCGCGTCAATCCGACTACGGCGGCCTTCGAGGTTACGTATCCCACGTCGAGTTTTATCGCCTGCAGTCCCGCCAGGGAGGAGACGTTGACGATGCAACCTTTCTTCTGCGGGATCATGCTGTGGGTCGCGACCAGTTGAGCCCAATTGAACATTCCAGCCACGTTGACGGCCATGATCCGCTCGAATTGATCGTAACGTTCGGCAGGATTGCTCGCCACTATGCCGGCATTGTTTATCAGCACATCTATCTTTCCGTCGCGCTCCATGATGTCGGTTACATTTCGGCGCACGGCCTCTCGATCCGTGACATCGCCCACGATTCCGAATGCGCGACCCCCGGAGCCGATGACTTCCGTCACGGCGGCCTCGACCCTGTCGGCTCGGCTGCCGTTGATCGCCACGATTGCAGCTTCGCGCGCAAATCGATCGGCGGTGGCGCGTCCGATGCCGGCGTTTCCGCCGGTCACCACGACCACTTTGTCCTTGAACCTCATGCCACGCTCCGGCGTCAACGTCAACGCCGCATGCCGCGCGCCGGCTCGACCGTCAGATCGATGTGGGCACGCGCTCGTTTGCGTTCGATGACCTCGAAGATCCGGACAAAGCCGATGCTGGAGATCTGCCACTCATCACCCGATTTCTCGTACTCCTCGTGGTAGTAAGCCGCGCCGGTCATTTCTTCGCCCCCCTCGATATTCCCATGCGCGAAGACGGGATTGGGCTCGATGAAATAGATGATGTCCTGCATCCGCCAGATCCCTTTGGCAGTGCTCGAGCCCGTCAAGGTCAATTCCGGATGAACCACGATGTGGCTGCTGACGAGGCTTGCCGGAATCAGTTCACGTAAAAACGCGACTATCTGCCGCCGTCCTTGTTGTTTGAATTTGCCGCCGCTGAACCAGGCAAACGCGTCTTCCGTGAGGCATCGCTCCATCAACTCCCAGTCGTGCGTATCGAGAGCCCTCACGTAACGAAACTTGAGTTGGCTGATGCTGTGGAATTCGATGAGATCGTTACTCGTGGTCAAGTGAAGCTCCTCAGCAAATCGGATTGTGCTACATCAGCTTGAGAGTGGATTCGCGTGGACTCAGGGTGACATTGCGCAGCGTGCGCTCCCGCCCGGCGGCCTGAAAATACCCCATCGGACAGCGACATCCCACTGAAATATCCGATCGCGCACAACCCTGCGGCGGTGCGGCCGGCCGCGTAGAGACCTTGAATCACCGAGCCGTCGGACCGGATGACATTTCCGGTCTCTTCACTGACCCGCAAGCCTCCGAGCGTGATGATCATCGTGAACCCGCACTTGCCTCCGATCGACATGTCGATGGCGTAAAACGCGCCCCGCGCAATTGCCTTGCGCGTTTTCTTGCCCATCGGATCGGGGGCGGACGTTTCGATGGCTTCATTGTAGTTTTTGATCGCGCTCAGGAGTCCATTGCGCGAAATGCCGCACTTGGCGGCGAGACGCTCGAGCGTTCGCGCTCGCTTGGTTCGGCCCAAGAGAGTGTTCATCAGGGTCGGTAACGTGAACCAACGAAACGATGTCCAGCCCGCGGTGAAGCATTCCCGGATCGCCTTCCAATAGCTCGATCGGTCAACGATGAGCCAGGCCAGGCCGCCGGTTTGGCGTCCGATGCTTCTGCCGAGATACCCGGCGTAAATCTCCTCGTTGACGAAACGGTCACCGCGTTGATTGACCAGAATCCCATTGAGAAGCGTCTTTGGCGGTGACAGGATGCGTGCCGAATACAGGCTATCCATGTACGCGGTTGAGCAGTTCCAGGTCATAGGTGAAACCGCCGGCCGCGAGAATGACCCCTCGCGTCGCCCGGAGCAGGTGACGTCGACCATGTGCCGCCTCGAGTTCCCGAGCCCGCACAATGGCTCTTTCGGCAACTTCGGCATTGAACGGCTTCATGGGATTTACCTGCTTCGCATAGCGGGCATGGTCGGCCTGAATCGCCGTCCTCAATTCTCATGACCTCGATGCCGATGACAGCCCCGGCGCGGTCTGTTACCAGGCGAACTGCGCGGGTATGCATCATGCGTTCGACGCCGGCTTTGTCGGCAGCTTGGCTCAACGCCGCGTAGTAGGCGTGGCCGCTGAAGCCCGTGCCCACCGTTCGATGGCAGCGCGGAGCCGGCATGGCCTTTTCGCGATATCCAGCGACGTTTTCGTTGCCGGAATAGTAAAGGAATTTGTCTTCCGGAGGATATGCCGCCTTTTCCAGGTATGCGGCGCCGCCGAATGGGACGCCATGAGAGGCGAGCCAATCGATATCGGCGCTGTTGCTATCGCAATATCGCCGGAGCGTGCTCGGCTTGATCGCGGTTTCCAGCTCGATTTCGCGATATTTGTACATTTCCTCCTTGCTGTCGGATATTCCGGCCTCTTTCTGATAACGAGTGTCGCCAGCATAGAATATGCCGCCGCTATACGCGGTCGCTCCGCCTCCACCAAAGCGATCGATCGCCAACACGGTCGCGCCGTGTGCGCGCGCTTCCAATGCAGCGCACAGCCCGGCTCCTCCCTGACCGACGACGATGACGTCTGCGGTCGCCGACCACTCCACGTCTTTGAGGTCTTCCAGTACGAGCGGTTTCTCGATGGTCATGTTCTGCAATCGATCCATAAACACCCCCTCGATCTCGGCCAGCGAATTCAACTTACGTCAAGCGCACGCAACCCACCGGGTGCCGGTCTTCGCGTGCGACGTTCATACCTGAGGCTTCTTGTGGAGAGCGAAGGGCGAGAACTCACTTCCCTTCTCAAGCCCGGGCCGCAGACGCAGGTGCGGCACGTCATAGTCCCCCCCATTCTGAAGACGGTAGGGAATGGGATCCTCCGTGAAGAGATTCTCCAATCGCCTGTTGAGGATCGCCAATTCTTCGTGGAATCGCTCGGGGGTCATGTGTTCCGCGCGGTAGGACAGAAAGGGGGGCAGAACCGCAAAGCCCGCGTAATAGAGCAGGCCATGGTTGACGGGGTAGAGTAAATCCTCGATCGGTCCGTTGATACCGCGGCCGGAATAGTGTTCCGCCCAGCCGCCGAGGGTCACCGACAGCATTGCGCGTTTGCCTACCAACAAGCCTTCGCCGTAGCGGTCGCCCCAGCGTGTGGAGGAATAGATACCGAGTCCGTAGCCGAACGCATGAGAGTAAACACGCTCGAACCAGCCCTTGAGCATCGCGGGAATCGCGAACCACCATATTGGAAACTGAAAGATCACTGCATCGGCGCGCAACACCTTTGCTTGCTCGGCGAGGATATCGGCCGGCACGGCCCCTTGTTCGTGACGCTCACGCGACGCATTGAGAAGGAACAGCCGTTCGTCCGAAGCCGTCACATAATCGGCGCGATCGAGTATCGGATTCCACTTCTGGGCATACAGGTCAGACACTTCCACGCTATGTCCCGCATCCTTCAACATGCCGATCGATGCGTTCAAAAATGATCCATTGAGTGACCGTGGGTCAGGGTGCACGAATACGATCAAGACGTTCATGTGGGTTTTCCGATTCCGGTACTACCTGAGCGACCGGAAGGAGCTTCGCACCTCGGTCACGAACAACGTCGGCTGTTCGAATGCCGCAAAGTGACCGCCCCGTTCGAGCTCATTCCAATGGACGATATTCCGAAAGTAGCGCTCAGCCCATCGCCGCGTGGCCAAGAACTTCTCGCGAGGAAAGATGCTGACGCCCACAGGGAGGGTGAGGGTTTCGGATACGAACGCTTCCGCCCAACTCTCCCGATACAGCCGAGCGGACGATGCACCTGAATTCGTGAGCCAATAGAGCATGATATTGTCCAGCATCTCGTCCAGGGTGAAAGCCTGTCCCGGTAATGCCGCCACGTCGCTCCACGCTTGAAACTTCTCATAGATCCAGGCGGCCTGACCTACCGGTGAGTCGGCCAGCGCGTAGCCGAGAGTCTGCGGCCGAGTGCTCTGCTGTATTCCATAGCCCGACTCGTGTTCATGGAAGTCCCGCATGGTGTCGAGATACTCGCGTTCTTTGGGCGAGGCGTCGGCTATCTCCTGCGGCGACGGCAATATCAGAGGAATGTTGATGTGGATGCCAACGCAACCGGGCGGCCGACGCTTGCCGATCGCCTTCGCAATTGGCGCTCCCCAGTCCCCGCCTTGTGCGCCATACCGCGCGTAACCCAACCGGTCCATGAGAACGATCCAGGCGTCGGCGATTCGTTTTATTCCCCACCCGGTAACCGCGGGCTTGTCGGAAAAGCCGTATCCCGGTAAAGAGGGCAGAATCAAATGAAATGCATCGCGGGCGCTGCCGCCGTAGGACACGGGATCTGTCAGCGGGCCTATCACCTTGTTGAATTCGATGACGGAGCCCGGCCAACCATGCGTCATGATCAACGGCAATGCATCGGGTTCGTGCGACCGTATATGAAGGAAATGAATGCCGAGGCCGTCGATCGACGTGCGATATTGTCCCCAACCGTTCAACATGGCCTCGCAGCGGCGCCAATCGTAGCGCGTACGCCAGTACTCACAGAGCGACTTCACTCGTTCGAGAGGCGCGCCTTGGCTCCAGTCATTCAGCTCATTCAGCGGTTCGCGTTCCGGCCACCGCGTGCGAACCAGTCGATCACGCAATTCGTCGAGTTCATGCTGCGCAATCGCCAATAGGAATGGCTCAATTGCCTCGTTCATCATCGTGCCTTGCCCATCAGTCGGCTTCCTGTCGAGAAAGCGGCTGCATGCCGCAAATCCCAAAGATTAAGGTGCGGCCCGGGGTTCGGCTCCCCGCGGTCATCGCTTTGAAACGCATCGGGTTTCGAGTTCGTATTGTTACTTCTCGCTCGAATGAGGCGCCTCACCCTAATTTTCCACGCGGGCCGTCGACCGCCGCTCTGTTGTAGGCATTCAACTCGCACATGTCCACTAATTCAAACTTATGGACGCATCATTAACAACTATCGTGCGCGGGTGTCGGCTGTTTCGTGTTCGCTCTGGGGCTCTCCTGCGGGACATCGGCGATGATCGATCACCATCCGCGATGAGAGTATCACTTTTGGTTAATGGACTCGACTGCTGGATCCCGTGAGTATTTGGGTAGTTGTGCTGGGTCTGGGGTTTGACCGTGTCGACAGGACCGTGAAAGGTGTCACTATCGACGCTGCCCAGTCAGAACCGCAACTTGAAGGCTCCGGTTGGCGGTGCGGCATGGATCTGACCGCAGGAAAAGTGGATCTGACCGCGGAAACGAGGAGGGGTGGAGATTGTCATTTACCAAAAGTTTGACGACGGACGGAGATCGGGGAGATCCGCGTGCGTTATGTCCCCATCTCGCGGGCTATGATCCGCTGGTACCGGAGATTGTCGCGGATCCGTTTCCATTACTCTCCATTGCTCGGGTCGAACAGCCGGTTTTCTTCTTGGATAAATACGACCTATGGGTGGTGACTCGCCTCGACGACGTGCTGGCCGTTTACAAGAATATGGATATCTTCTCCTCCGGCAGCGCCCACCAGCCGCTGATGCCAAAGCCACAATCGGTGATCGATCGCGTCGGAGAGGAGTGGCCGCTGCCGATCGACGGCCTATTGAACTCGAGCGATCCGCCGCTGCACGGGACCTTGAGGCGCACCTTGTTGGATGCGTTCATCGCCGCCATTCGGAATCTCGATCCGTGGATCGACCAGCGGCTCGAAGAAATCACCAACCAGATCGCGCACAAGGGGGAAGCCGATCTGGTGTCCGAGTTTGCGTGGCCGCTGACCATATCGACGATGGCCCGGCTGGTAGGCGCGCCGCTGACTGAGGCAGGACGTTTTAAAGAGTGGGCGGAGAACTGGTTTGAACTCACGGGCTCCTCCAACCTGTCCAAGGAACGTGCCGAGGCATGCTGGATGGGTTTCGTCGATTTCGAAGAATACATGACCGAGATGATCGCCGAGCGACGCCAGGTTCCGAGGGACGACTTCCTCTCCCGGGTCATCGAAGCACAGAACCGGGGAGCCGCGATTACCGATCGGCAAATCGGGACGAACATGCTTGGCTTCGTCGCGGCGGGCACGGATACCACGGCCAATACCATCGCTCAGATGATTCATCTCCTCTTGACGCACCCGGACCAACTCGCTGAGGTTCGGCGGGACCCAACGCTGCGGCCGGCCATGATCGAAGAGGTGTTGAGGATGCGAGTGCCTATCCGGGGCGTCATTCGCAAAACGACACAGGCGACGAAACTGGGGGGAGTCGAGCTTCCCGAAGGCGCACATGTCTTCATCCACGTAGGTTCGGCCTGCCGTGACGCGGATAAGTTCGCTGATCCCGAGGAGTTCAATATTCATCGGGAGAATTTGAGCAAGCATGCGGCATTTGGCGCGGGAAGACGGATGTGTATTGGCGCCCCATTGGCACGTAAGGAGATTGCCAAGGCGCTTGATGTCTTGCTGAATCGGTTTCCGGATCTGCAGTTGGCGCCGGAGCAGGGGCCGCTACGGTACACGAGCAGCATCATTGTGCCTTCTTTGAAGAGCCTCAGGATCACATGGACTCCGCCCGGACCAAAGGCATAGGACGCGGCGAGCGCTACCGTCGATTATGATGCTCCATTCGCCAAGTTTTCGAACCTCGCACAAGGATAATGCCTGGGGCGTAGTCCCGACCCCCGACCCGGTGGAAGCCGCGGGATGGATCGAGAAAAGCGATCAATTCAGCCAAGAGCTGCAAATCGCATCGCTTCCGTCGAGTTCCATTACCTGGGTGGGCGGTGCGTACTATCTGCACGCACGGGTCGGCTATCAACCGTTCACCATCACCGGGCCGGCGGTGGCCGGGCTGGATCGTCCGGAAATCTCGCCGGCAACCGGCTTCCCTACACTCCGGATTTCACCGTGACTGCCGGAGTTACCTACGAGGTACCGGTCGCCGACGGCGGAGTGATGTTCGATGTCAATTATGCCTACGAGGACGGTTGGTACTTCGGCGCCGACAACAGCAACTTGAAGCAGCCGGCCTTTTCAACGGTCAACAGCCAAATTACCTGGAAGATTGGGAATTCCGCGGCGGAGTTCGGCTTATGGGGCAAGAACCTGACGGACTCCGCGCACGCGACGTTCTTCAACTATGCCAACAATCCCTGCGGCTACAGCGACAGGATTTTGACCCCGCCGCGTACTTTCGGAATTCGAGTCGGCTATCACATGTAAATGGCGTGGTGCACAGTCTAATGGCTTACGTTGGAGCGTTTGAAATGATTCTCACAAACCGTATGGTGCGGATCGCAGCCGGCGAGGGTCAGGCTTATGGATCGGAGTCTCGACAATGATCAAATTTTACTACCATCCCTCACCAAATCCGGCGAAGGTCGCACTCTTTCTGGAGGAATCCGGCCTCGACTATGAGGTCATTCCCATCGATAGCGCCAAGGGCGAGCAGTTCTCGGCGGAATTCAAGGCCATCAATCCGAATTCCAAACTACCCGCCCTAATTGACGGCCAGGCCACGCTCTTCGACAGTACCGCTATCCTCCTTTATCTGGCAGAGAAGACCGGTCAGTTCATGTCGAAAGACACACCGGAACTGTACGCCGAATTTCTCTCCTGGCTGATGTTTGTGGCGACTGGACTCGGGCCATTCTCCGGTCAAGCCGTGCACTTCCGGGTGTTCGCCCCCGAGCGCATCCCTTACGCCATGAATCGTTACAGTTATGAAGCGGAGCGTCATTGGAAACTGGTCGATGCCCGGCTCGCCGACCGCCAATATATGGCCGGCGAAAGGTACTCCATCGTCGATATGTCGGTATGGGGATGGGGGCGGGCAATCACCTATGTTTTTGGGGACGAGGCCTGGGCCAAGCTGCCGAACGTGAAACGGCTCTATGATGAAATCGCGGCTCGACCCGCGGCTCGACGCGCGGCCGACCTTTCTAGCCGCTACCGTTTCAAGACCGAGCTCGATGAGGAGACGCGAGCCAACATGTTTCCCCAGAACAAGCGATTGACCGAGATCTGATTCACTCGGGCGCGGCACCCGCTGCGGGGTGCTCGACAGCTGTGCCCAGAGCATTCGAATGACTGCACGTGCGGCAGTGCCCGGTGTTTGTGACCGCGCTGGCCACAAGGGGGACACATAGAACTAAGACAGATCCGTTATTTTGTCGCGGCGGCCGAGCAGCTGTATTTTAGTCGGGCAGCGCCACAAAGGCATGTGGTGCAGCTGGCCATCAGTCAGCAGATCAAGCGACTCGAAGTGGAATTGGGGACGCAACTGTTCGAGCGCACGGGAAGCGAGGTGCGCCTGACCGAAGCGGGCCGTCAGATGTTGCCCGAATGTCGCAGATTACTCAGCCAATGGGAAGAGACGACGCGGGTCGCGAGGACCGCAGGCGCGGGCCTGCGAGGCCGAATCAAGTTCGGCTTTGTCGATAATTCGATTTGTGCGCTGCTGCCACCGTTGATTCGGATGTTCAGGTCGCAGTTTCCGGACGTCGAGATGTCTCTGCAGTCGCTCGATCGACTAGAGCAGGCAGAAGCCCTTTACGAACGACAGATAGATGTTGGGCTGATGCCGGCGCCCGCGCCGCGCGGCGAGATCGACAATGAGATGTTCGTGTCCGCTCAGCTCGTCGTGGCAATGCCCACCACTCATCCTTTGGCCGAGCGTTCGGCGGTAACGCTCGACATGCTCGCGAACGAGCCGTTCGTGATGTTTCCCCCTTTGATGTGCTCACGCATCCTCGAAATAGTGCTTTCAGCTTGCGCCGCCGTGGGATTTGCGCCGCGCGTGATACAGGAAGCGAGACAAATGCATACATTGCTTTCACTGGTGGACGCCGGACTCGGCGTAACCATCGTTCCAAAGTGGGTGGCCAGCGGCAGGATGGGGAGCAGCGGAGTCTATGACGTCGTCTTCAGGCCACTGGGTGACGATGCGCCTCTTTACGAGCTACTGTTTGCGTGGCGGCAAGACTTCTCGAATCCGGCGCTGACCGGTTTTCTCGAGGTGGCACGCAGAGTGTCGCGCGAATTTGACATTGCTCAACTGATGTAGACGAGCATCATCATGAATGATGAGAACATAATTATAGATTAATGGACATGCTTCGACCTATCGCGTAACTAGAGGATGAAGCTGGCGGAAAGATTGGGCACAAAGACAAGGTGAGAGCGTGTCCGGCAACAACACGGTAGCGGTAATGAAAAATCGCGATGCGCACTCGACTGTCTCTGCATCTATTGGGATACGACCCATTGGAGCTGTCAATCATTGCGAATTCAGTTCCGCTGCGATTAGGTAGGGGTCGCTGAATTACAGCAGCAACTTCGTCGTACCGTCATGGTTATCCGGCTGATCGTCGGCTCGAGAGAAGCGAGTGAGTTGCATCGGTCGGCATTTGGGGGGGGCGTATCGATGATTCGGGGGAAGATACACGCTGCCGCTTATCTTGCGCGCCGACGCGGCCGCGATCGCAGGGCCGTCAGTCCAGGCTTCGCGGTCGGAGTCAGGCTCGGCGCCGGAATCGGCGTCAATGAGGAAGATTGCAAGCAAATCATCGCGATTCTCGAGCGCGACCGACTCATCGACTATGTCAACGTGTCGATAGGCGACTACTTTCGGATGGATACGATAGTGGGTGGCATGCATCATCCGACGGGCTATCAGCTCGCGTCGTCGGCCGATATTGCGTCGGTGGCATCGGTGCCAAGGTTGGTAACCGGTCGCTTTCGTACGCTCGATGAGGTCGCCCAAGTGCTGCGTGACGGCAAGGCGGACCTTGTCTCGATGGTGAGAGCGGTGATTGCCGATCCGGAATTAGTTCGCAAAACTCGCAGGGGCGCACCGATCAAGTGCGACCGTATTGCCTGCAACCAAGGCTGCGTTGGCGGACTGCTTCGAAACGGGCGCCTTGGATGCACGGTCAACCCGGCCGTGGGAACGGATTTGGATCTGGCTGAAAGTTTGTCGGCATGGAAGCGGCTCGCGTCGCCGCTCTCCAGGGCCACAAGGTCGCCCTGGTCGAGGCGCAACCGCGACTTGGCGGCGCGGTATCCATTGCCCGAGCAGCACCGGCGCTTCATACACTGGGCGACATCACCTATTGGCTGGAACAGGGAGTATTTCGCCTGGGTGTCGATGTTCGCCTCGGCACCTATCTGGAGGCTGCCGAAGTGCGCGCCGAAAACCCGGATGTTCTGATCGTGGCGACCGGCTCGATGCCTAGGATGGATGGCATTCAAGTAGCCGCGCCCTGTCATGCGCCTTCCGGCGTCAATCTGCCCCACGTGCTTTCCTCGCGCGACCTGATCGAGGGCGCGGAACTCAGTGGCGCCTCGACGGCGCTCGTCCTCGATTCGCTCCCCGCGACGTCCAGCTTGCGATCCGGGAAGGGCATCTTGCGGCGCGTGATTTGTCGAAGCACACGATGCGGCGGCGGGAAGGCATCACCCTCTTATGGCCTAGAGATCATCGGATAAATCGAGCGAGGAATAGCAGAAGGACGACATCGATAGCAGGGACAGAGGTTTTCAATAGATATTTCAGAAGGGAAGAGATCAAAATGCAGAAGACGACGGTTTGCTCTGGCTTATTTCGCACGCGGTTTCTGACCGGTTTGTTCTGGCTGGTCCTGTCGGTTTCGACAGCGCACGCCCAGAGCGCCGGGGTTCAAAGTACGGCACCTGCGCCTGCCGCCGAGCAAGGCGGCATTCCCGACATCGTTGTGGTGGCCCAGAAACTCCAAGAGAATCTGCAGAGGGTGCCGATTGCCGTCACGGCGATTTCATCGGCCACACTGGATCAGTTGCATGCGACGAATATTGCTAATCTGAATCATGTGTTGCCCAACGTCCAGATCGACAATTTTGCGAGCACGCCGAACGCAGCCGCGTTTTACATCCGTGGCATCGGAATCAACGATGCGGATCCGTATACGGGCAATACGGTGTCGATCGTCGTCGACGGAGTACCCAATTATTTCTCCGACGGCGCGCTGGTCGAGCTCTATGATATCCAACGCATCGAGGTGCTGCGCGGACCCCAGGGCACTCTGTTCGGCGCCAACGCGACCGGCGGCGTGATCAATATACTGTCCGAGCAACCCACGAAAGAATTCGGGGGCAACGCCGAGGTTACCAACGGCAACTACAATCGAGCGGATATATCGGCAACCGTAAACATTCCGATCAACGATGTGCTTGCGATAAGGCTCAGCGTTCTACATACGCAGCGCGACGGATTCTTTACGAATATCGTCACTGGAGACTCCGAAGGCGGCCGGAACGTGTCCCTTTACCGGTTGAGTACCAAGTTTTCGCCGACCGACAATTTCGACGCGACATTAATCGGCGAATATAACTTTGCGCGCAACCAGCCTGTGGCTCAAGTGAGCGGCGCAGTGCCGGGTGAAGTCCGCTATGTCGCGCCCGGCACGATTGTCCCCGGTGCTTTGTTGCCCCAGTACCCCAGTCCCTGCGTTCCCGCGGGCCAACCGTGCCATGCACCGAACGCCTACTATGCCGCCCAGGACGCCCTGGTTCACAATCAATCCGATCTGGATACGGAACGAGTCACTCTGACGATGAATTTACGCAACACTGCGTTGGGTGATCTGACTTCCATCACGGGATTTAAACGCTTTTTGATAAACGAGTTCGCCGATGAGAACGGCACCGGCCTCTTGGGCAACGGCTATGACCGCCACTCGAACGGCTGGCAGGCGAGCGAGGAGCTTCGGTCGCTGATCAACTGGAACGCCGCCATGAAATCGACGCTGGGCGCGTTCTACATGACGACGCAGTACGATCAATTTCAGAACAATCTGAGCCAGACGTCTCGGCCGGGCTTCAGGCAGGTGACGACACAGGACCAGGTTAATGATTCGATCTCCGCATTCGCGCAGAATTACTTCAATATTACCGATAACTTGCGTCTGCAGGGCGGTGTGCGCTACACCCACGAATCGACGAGCTTGGGCGTAGGCGTCTTCAACTATATCAATCCGTCCGGAGTTCCCGCTTTCACAGGAGGCGTTTCCTCCCCGGGCTCTTTCGGCACGGGTGGAGCTCGCGCATGGAACAACCTCGGATGGAAATTGGGCCTGGACTATCAAGTGCTCGAACACGCGATGCTCTATGGTTCCTACGCCCATGGTTTCAAATCCGGAGGTTTCGTGGGCCGCATCACGACGCCCCAAGCGATCGGGCCCTTCAGCCCGGAGAAAGTCGACACTTACGAAATCGGCGCGAAGACGGATTTTCTGGACCGGCGCTTGCGCGTAGATGTCGCAGGATTCTTTACGAATTATCACGACATGCAGTTACCCGAGATCGCTTACATACCCAATGCGCAAGGGGTGATTCTCCAGGCCAATACCATTCAAAATGTTCCGAAAGCGATCATCAAAGGCGTGGAACTGGAAACGACGGCGCGCCCTATTGATGCACTTACACTGACGCTTACCGCCGCATCTCTCAATGCTACCTATCGGGACTTCTGTTATCGGGACACGGCCTATCACCCCGCCTCGGGGATGAGCGATCCCGGATGTCCGACGACGCTGCAAGGGACACCCACCCTCCTTCGAAACATGAAGGGGTACGCCTTGCAAAATTCTCCGCGCTGGAACGGCACCGCGGGCGCCGCGTATGAATTCGCGGTGGCGGGCGGCAAATTGACGGCGCATGCGCTCTACGAGTACACGGGAAAGAAATACCTCAGCGCCATCGACGACTCGCCGCGTGCGACCATTCAATCGACGGGCTATACCGATGTCAGTCTCGATTGGACGGCACCGAACGAAAGATGGTCGCTCGGCTTGTTTGCGAACAATGTCTTCGATAGGCGATACATCTCGCAAGTGCTCGATCTGCCCGGCCAGTGGGGGGTGGTCACCTACGGACCACCACGCGAGTTCGGCGGAACAGTCAAGGTGAGGTGGTAACGGCGCCGGAACCCGTAAGCGACGATGATGACAACGGTGAGGCGCGCACCTTCGAGGGAGGCCAAAGGGAAGGTATGAAGGCAAACAGTCTCGAGAACAGAACGGTTCTGGTCACAGGGGCGGCCTCCGGATTTGGTCGATCGATGGCACTGGGATTACTGGCGGCTGGCGCGCGCGTTGCCTTGACGGACGTGAGCGCGCAACATTTGAAGGCGGTGAACGCGGAGGTCCGGTCGTTTGGGAATCGGACCGCCGTGTTCGCCGCCGATCTTGCGAATGCGGACCAAGTCAATCAGCTGATTCATACGCTGGTTCCCTTTGGGACGGTCGATGTCCTCATCAACAATGCAGGCATCGCCCCCGGAGCCGGCAGCCGCGATTATGTGACCAATCCGGTACGCTTTTGGCACCATGACGAAGCGGCTACCCGGCGCTATTTCGAGATCAATTCGATCGCGCCGTATCTGCTGGCGAGAGCGCTGGTCGCCGGCATGATCGAGCGGCGCTGGGGCCGTATCGTCAATGTGACGACCAGTCTCGGCAGCATGATGCGCGGCGGCATGGCCGGATACGGCGGGTCGAAGGCGGGTCTCGAGTCTCATACGGCCATCATGGCGGCAGATCTGGAGGGAACGGGCGTTACCGCCAATGTTCTCATTCCAGGCGGGGCTTCCAACACGCCGATGATCCCGGCGGAGTCCGGCTTCGATCGGGCGGCACTGATACAACCGGAAGCCATGGTCGCGCCGATTTTATGGTTGGCCTCCGTCGAATCCGATGGGGTTACTGCGTGCCGGTTCATCGCCGCAAAGTGGGATCCCGCGCTGCCAAACGAGACGGCGGCTCGAGAATCGGGGGCACCGGTCGCATGGAGCAATGTTCAGAAGTCCTGATACGTGGAAAGGATGAACCTGCCATGAAACTCTACTATGCTCCCGACGCTTGTTCGATGGCATCGCACATCTGCCTCGAAGAAACGGGCGTGCCATATGAGACGTATGCCGTCGACACCCAAAGAAAGGAACATAAAGGACCGGAGTATCTTCGAATCAACAAGCACGGCCAGATCCCCGCTCTTGCGGTGGACGATACCGTGATCGTCGAGAATGTGGCGATTCAGTATTATCTTGCCAGTCGCTATCGCGAAGCCAGGTTAAAGCCGATGGATCTGATGGGAGAGGCGCGCTGGCTTTCATTTATCAGCTGGATGGCTAGTACCGTTCATGTCAGCGCGAAGCATATAACGCGCACCTATATTTATACCGACGATGAAGCCGCCCATGACTCGATCCGCAGGGTGAGCCGCGATAGTTTTTGGACCTACCTGGTTGAGATAGACCGAACCCTCGCGGACAATCAGTGGATACTCGGCGATCAATTCACGACCGCTGACGCCTATGTGCTTCCGTACCTCAATGGCGCGATCAAGTTCGGGATGCCGGTGGACGATCTCGCAAACCTCAGGGCTTGGCAAAAACGCATGCTGAACCGAAAGGCCGTGCGTGTCGTGCTCGAACGCGAGGGTAATACGCTACTTGCGGGCGCGGCGGTCGCCGGTGGCGTGTAACTGACGGGATGCTGACTTTTTCACCTTTTTCACATGAGAATGAAGAATGAATCGAGATTACCAAAATATTCATAGCGGCAGTTTTTTGACGCTGCCGACCGAAATGGTCGTTTTTGGTCTTCCCGCCGAGGAAGCCGTTCTGGCCGAACTGCAACGGCGAAACGCACGGCGCGCTTTCGTCGTTTCTACCCGTTCGCTGCAGTCGCTCGCCAACAGCCCGCTCCACCGCATCGTACGAGCGTTGGGGGCGCATCACGCGGGCACATTCGCCGAGGTGCGGGCACACGCGCCGCGCGAAGACGTGATCGCAGGCGCCCGCCAGGCACGGGAGGCGAAAGCGGACATTCTCATTGCGGTCGGCGGCGGTTCGGCGATCGATGCGGCGAAGGTCATGCAAATGTGTCTATGGTTCGACCTTTTGTCGACGCAATCGCTCGAACCGTACCTGAGCGGCGGCGACATCGAGAAACAGGGCGGCGCCACGCCCGCAACCAACGCCATACGGATGATTGCGGTGCCCACGACGCTCAGCGCCGCCGAATTCACGGCCATGGCCGGGATCACCAATTCAGAGACTAAAGCCAAACAAGCGTTCCGGCATCCGCTGTTTGGCGTTCGGCTGGTCGTCCTCGATCCATCAGCGACGCTCGACACGCCGGACTCGCTGCTGTTCTCGTCGGGCGTCAAAGCCGTGGACCACGCTGTCGAAACCTTCTGCGCCCTCAATGCGAATCCTGCGACGGAAGCCCTTTCGCTCCAAGGCTTGAGACTCTTATCGAAAGCGCTGCCGGAGATCCGCTCACGACCTTCTGAGTTGCAGCCCAGGATGAACGCGCAATTCGGCATGTGGCAAGCGATCGCTCCGTTTGTGAGCGGAGCCCACATCGGTGCGAGCCATGGACTTGGCCAAGCGATTGGATCCTCGTATCAAATTCCGCACGGCCAGACGTCGTGCATCTTGCTTCCCGCCGTCCTGCGGTGGAATGCCGCTACGAATGCCGAAAGGCACAAGGAGCTTTCGGCCGCCATGTCCAGACCGGATCGGCCGGCGGCGGATCTCGTTGCCGAACTGGTCGAGACCTTGGGCGAACCGACGCAGCTCAGATCGACCAGCGTCAAACGTTCGGACTTCGATGAGATCGCTCGTCGAGCGCTGCTTCTGGACCCCGTGAGGCGCAATCCGAGGCCGATCAATTCAGTCGACGACATCAAGGAAATTCTCGAACTCGCTTGGTAGGCGCGCGGTGAGTACGCATGATGAGTTCGCGAGCGTGGCCAAGCGCCGCGGCATGCCGGCATCGATCCGTGTTCCCTCCATCACGGATCATAATGAATCGATTATTTTCGATTAGTGGACCGGGCGCCTCGCCGGTGGCAGGCTTTCTGGCCTATGATTTCAGAACCGGAGTTCGCATTGAAGCGGTCGGCGACAATGGCCACCCGGATGCAAGGGGGAAAGAGCGGCGCCTTGCATCGCGGAGCAGAATAAGGAGAACATGAGGTGGATCTCGATTTGAAAGGCAAGCGTGCGTTGATCACGGGTGCGTCGAAGGGGATTGGTGCGGAGGTGGCACGCCGCTTTGCGGCGGAGGGGTGCGACGTCGTCATCGTCTCACGGACCGGCCGGGATCTGGAGAGTGTCGCCACGAAGATCCGCGAGAGCACCGGCCGCACTGTTCAAGTCGAGGCCGTCGATCTCTCGCGCGGCGCGAATCCGATCGAGCTGGCGAAGCGCCACGGTGACGTCGACATTCTCGTCAACAACGCCGGAGCCCTGCCGGGGGGACATGTCCTCGAGGTCGACGAGGCTGCTTGGCGCGCGGGTTGGGATCTCAAAGTGTTCGGCTACATCAACATGTGCCGCGAGTTCTATCGGGCGTTCAAGGCGCGCGGCAGCGGTACGATCGTGAATGTGATCGGCATCGGTGCCATCATGAAATATCCCTGGTACATGTGCGGCGCCGCCGGCAACGCGGCCGTGGCCGCCTTCACCAACGCGCTCGGCAGCGAAAGCCACAAGGACGGCATCCGCGTCGTCGGCGTGAGTCCCGGCCCGGTGGCCACTGAACGCGCGGGTACCGTTCTCGCCCAGGTCGGCGGCGAGGGTAGTGGAGAGACCATGGTTCAGAATGCCTTCGGCCGCGAGTGGGCCACACCCGCTCAGATCGCCAATGTCGTCGTCTTCGTGGCGTCCAGTCAAGCGTCCTACGTGAGTGGAACCGTGGTCAACGTCGATCAGGGCGTCAGTCGCATCTGACGCCGTGAGGGATCGCGCGCACCGGTCCCCCGCAACCGTGCCACCCGATGCGGTGAATGCGAACTTCTTAATTGTTTCGGAGAAAAGTTATGACTGATGCAGATGTGAGAGGACTACTGGATCGCGAGGAGATACGTGATTTGGCGCTGCGATACTGCGACGCCATCGTGCGGCGGGATGTCGACGCAGTGATGGACGTCTATGTGGAAGACGGTGAGTTCGTGGTACCGGAGCAGGCTTTCCAGGTCGACGAGAAAGCCGCGGGGTCGGAGAAAGCCGCGGGGTCGGAGAAAGCCGCGGGGTCGGAGAAAGCCGCGGGGTCGGAGAAAGCCGCAGGGTCGGAGAAAGCCGCAGGGTCGGAGAAAGCCGCAGGGTCGGAGAAAGCCGCAGGGTCGGAGAAAGCCGAGCGACGGTACCAGGGGTTGGCGGCGTTGAGGAAAATGTATGCGGAGTCGATGACCTCTCCGGCACCGTTACCGACCGCCGGTAATAACATCGTTCGCTTGAGTGGTGAGAATACCGCGGTGGGACGATGCATGGCGCAAATTCGCTATGCGCATAATCCCAAGCTGCTCAGCTTGGGCTACTACGACGACGAATATGTCAGAACGCCCCGTGGCTGGAAATTCAAACGCAGAAAGGTGACTCTGCGGCAATTCAATCGGGACGACAGTTAGGGTTCGTTATGCGGCCGGAAGGACCTTGCCGGAGCGGTACTATCGAGCGACGAGCCGGCGTCGGCGCCGGCTCGCGCGCGTTCACAATGGGTTCTTCATGAAGCTCTGTCGTTTTGGTCCGGCAGGTTTCGAGAGGCGGGGCATGGTCGACATCGAGGGAAATATTCGTGACCTTTCGGCTTACGTGGACAATATACCCCAGGAGAACTCGGATCGAATGTGCTCGAGGAGCTGGCGGCACTCGATCCCGTTTTACTTCCGCGGGTCGACGATAACCCCCGCTACGGCGCACCCGTCTCCGGATCGCGGCAGTTTATCGTGATCGGACAAAATTATTCCGATAATTCCGCGCAGGGCAACCAGCCACTCCCATCCGAACCCGTCGTATTGATGAAAACGACCGGATGCGTGCAAGGCCCCAATGATCCCATCGTCATTCCGCGCGGGTCGGAAAAAGCCGACTGGGAAGTGGAACTATGCGTCGTCATGGGTCGTCGAGCGGCCTACATCGAGGAAGCGGATGCGCTCAACTATGTTGCCGGCTATTGCGTGACCAACGACCTCGCAGAACGCGCATATCAGCTCGAACGGGGAGGTACATGGGACAAGGGCAAGTGCTGCCCCACGTTCGGCCCCGTCGGACCTTGGTTGGTGACCGCGGACGAAATCGGCGACGTGCAGGGATTGTCGATGTGGTTGGACGTCAATGGCCGCCGGATGCAGACGGGTAATACACGAAACATGATTTTTCCAGTCGCCACGCTCATTTCGTACTTATCCGAGTTCATGACATTGGAGCCCGGTGACTTGATCGCTACGGGCACGCCCGCCGGCATCGGTTTATTTCAAAAGCCTCATCCGAGGTATCTGCGGCCCGGCGACGTCGTGACCCTCGGAGTCAAACGGCTTGGCGAGCAGCGCCAAGAGGTTGTGGCGTGGACGCGCGAGGCCGTAGCCGTATGAACGGGTGGGACGAAGAGATTGACGTCGCCGTGATCGGCTCCGGAGCCGCCGGCCTGACCGGCGCCATCATTGCGGCGCGCAACGGGTCGGTGCCGGTGGTCTTCGAGAAGGCGGCCACGTGGGGAGGAACAACCGCGCTGTCGGGGGGCGCCGTTTGGGCTCCCGCGAACAGCCTTCAACGTCAGTCCGGACGCGTCGATACGATCGAGGCGGCGGCCCGCTATCTCGATGAAATCATGGCGGATGCGGGGTTGCCCACCGCGCCCAGCCGCAAGATGGCCTACCTCGCGAACGCCCCGAAGATGGTCGATGCATTGATCGAGGAAGGGATGGCGTGGCGCGTCGATCCGCAACCGGACTATCTCGACAGTCCGCACGCATCGGCCGGCCGCGATCTGGATGCGGAATTATTCGATACTCGGAAATTGGGGCGCTGGCGCGAAACGATGCGCCGCGCGCCATCCCCGTTTGCCGTCATGCTCCGTGATATCCCCTCTCTCGGTAGAGGAAGGAGCGGCGCCGCAAGCATCGCGACCATCTTGCGCATCATGGCGCGGCAATTCATCGCGACAGCGTTAGGCAAGGATCCGGTGGGTTGCGGCGCGAGTCTCGCGGCGCAATTGATGGGCCTGGTGCAGCGGCGGTCGGTCAACGTTCGTTTGAACTCTCCACTGCAGAGCATCGTCATGTCCGACGGCCACGCCTCTGGGGTGATCGTTCTGAGTAATGGAAAGCCAAAGCGAATTAAAGCGACCGGAGGCATTTTGCTTGCGGGCGGTGGCTTTGCGCATGGCGATTTTCGACAAAAGCATCAAGGTGTCGATGGCGGGCTCTCTTCGGCGAGCCCGGACGATACCGGCGACCTCGTGAAGATGGCGACGGACATCGGTGCCATGACCGCGCTTCTGGAACAAGCTTGGTGGGCGACGAGCTTTCTCTATCCGGGCAACGTGCCGGGATTTTTCCAATGGGAACGTGCGTTGCCTTTCAGCCTCGTCGTGGACTCTCAAGGTCGCCGGTTTGCCGATGAATCGGGTGACTATGACAGCTTTGCCAAGGCGATGATCCGCAACAATTTGAAAACGGCCTGGTTGATCTTGGATTCTCGCCATCGATCTCGCTACACGTTCGGCGGGATGCGGCCGGGCCATACCCCCCAGGCAATGTTCGACAGCGGCTTTTTCCTCAAAGCGGACAGCATCGATACACTCGCCCAGCTGTGCGCCATCGACGTCTCGGGCTTGAAGGCCACCATTGACCGCTTCAACCAGTTCGCTGATTGCGGCGTCGATGAGGATTTCAAGCGCGGCGACAAACCCTATGACCGATATTGGGGAGATCCCACGGTCAAGCCCAATCCGACTCTTGCGAGGGTGGAAAAGGGACCATTCTTGGCCACGAAGATATATGTCGGCGATCTTGGAACTCGGGGCGGTTTCGTGACCGATGCCAATGCCCGGGTGCTCGATCGTAGTGCCACACCGATTCCGGGCCTCTATGCGGCTGGAAATTGCACGGCAGCCGTGGTGGGTCTCTCCTATCCGGGTCCGGGCGTCACGTTGGGCCCAGCAATGACTTTTGCATATTTGGCGATGCAGCATGCCGCGGGAACCAAGCGCAGCTCGCAATCACCCGCTTCGTCTTGACGAGCGGCGGTCGAAGGGAAGAAACAAAGGAGAGCGAGATGTCCAGCGGTGAAACCAAGGCGAGATCGATTGAAGACCTGATGCGGGCGCACGTCCGATATATGGTTGCGAGTCTCGACAAGTGGCTGGAGTTTCTCTCTGACGATGTGACGTTTGAATTCCCCTATGGGGAGGCGGTAGGCGCAAAGACGCTGTCTGGCAAACAAGCAATCGTGGAGGCGCTGAGTCCGTTCGTCGCTGCGTTCGAGCATCTGGAGCTAGGCGAACCAAAGCTATTCTCCCTACGGGACGAAACGCAGGGCTTTTGCGAGTTTGACGGAACGGGAACTGTGAAGGGCAGCGGCCGAAAGTATAACCAGCACTACCTGACCCACATCCGATGCCAGGGAGGAAAGATAACGCATATCAAAGAGTTCTTCGACCCGTATCAGGTTCTGCGAGCGTTTGGAAAGGGAGAATAGTTTGGCAATCATCGGCGAAGCTTACGATGTCGTGGTGGTGGGGTCCGGGGCGGCTGGCATGCTCGCGGCGATTCGTTTGAGCGACGAAGGCCTGCGCCCGATAGTAGTCGAAAAGTCCCCCTACTATGGGGGAACATCGGCGATATCGGGCGGTGAATTCTGGATTCCAGGCAACCATTTGATGGAAATCGAGGATAGCGATGCGCTGGTGACCACCTATTTGAATACCATTTCCGGCGGTGAGATCCGACCGGACCTGCTGGGTCGTTACTTGCGGGCAGGGCGCGCGATGACCCACTACTTGGAGAAAATCGGAATCAAGCTGGAGCCGCATACGGGCACGCCGGATTATTTCTCGGAGTATCCCAGTGCCATCGGTGGTCGCTCACTGACGGTCGTGCCGTTCGACGGCGCGAAGGCGCTCGGCGACGAACTTTTCAAAATGCGTGAGGCTTCCCCGCTCTTTACACTTATGAATCGCTATGCGATGACGGCCAATGAGGGCGGCACGTTGGCACTGCGCCTGCCGGGCTGGCGCCGTGTGCTGATGCGGCTCCTCGCCTCGTACTGGCTCGACATCCCGCGGCGGCTGAAGACGCGGCGAGATCGGCGATTGACGCTCGGCGGCGCGCTGGTCGGTAGTCTTCGTAAAGCGATGATCGAGCGGTCGATTCCGCTCATGCTCAATACCGAACTGGTCGAACTCACGACCTCGGAAGGTACCGTGACAGGTGGCGCATTTCGCCATCTTGGCCAGAATTGCCTGCTTCAAGCCAGATGCGCGGTCATCCTCGCGACGGGTGGTTTTGAGCACAACCAGACCATGCGCGACCGCTACTTTCCTTTCCCCACGCGGTCCGAATCAAGCATGGCGCCGGGCACGAATACCGGCGACGGCATCCGGGCGGCCGCGGCGGTGGGCGCCGACACCGAGCTGCTCGACCAGGCCAACTGGTGGCCGACGACATTATTGCCCAACGGTGTAGCGAATTCACTGACGGCCCATTTTGTCTTCCGCAATCCGCACAGCATTTGCGTCAACCGGCTCGGCAAGCGCTTTCTCGACGAAAGTTGCTCATATGACCGCTTTGGCCGAGCGATGATCGAGGAGCATCGGAAAACGGGCGCAGGCATACCCGCGTGGATCATTTTCGATGCCGAATGCCGGCGCAGATATCTATGCGGCGGATTGTTGCCGGGCCGCATCAAACCAGACGAAAGTCTGCCGCTCGAATGGTGGGATACCTACGTCTTCCGCGCCGAAACGTTGGCCGAACTCGCGAGCAAGATTGATGTAGACCAGGCGAATCTAATCGAGTCGGTCAAGCAAATCAACGAATATGCCGCCTCGGGTGTCGATCCGGATTTCGGTCGCGGCAACCATGCGTATGACCGCATTCTCGGCGGCGGCGATCCATCTATTCATCCGAATCCTTGTCTGGCGCCGCTGTCCAAGAGCCCTTTCTATGCGATGCGGATCAATCTCGGTGATCTCGGCACGAAAGGTGGGTTGCGTACCGACGCCAATGGACAAGTGCTTGCGTCACAGGGATCTCCCATCAAAGGCTTATACGCCGTAGGCAACACCGCGACCTCGGTCTTTCGCAATTGCTACCCCGGCCCGGGAACCACTCTCGGACCTGCGATGACATTCGCCTTCGAATCCGCGGGACACATAGCAACCGTAGACCGGCAAAAATAGCCGGTCAAACAGGCTCACCGGCGGCGCGCGCCCGCGAAACGAGCGACGCTTCGTCCGAAGGAAGTACTCGGGCCAAGTATATGAGAGCGAGGATGCTGATCGGCGCGGTGAAAGCGATGGTTGAGAGCACGGCAAAGCGCAAATTGCTCGTGACATCGCTGATAAGGCCTACCGTATACGGCCCGAGCCCGAGTCCGAGACTGGAGCCGAACGCGCTGACGGCGAGACCTAAACCTCTCATCCTCGGCAGAACGAGATCCTGAATCGTCGCGTTGACGAGAGGCGACCACATGATGATGAACGTGCTCGTGAAAACCCAGCAGATAAAGAAGACCTTGGGAGAGGTGGTGCTGTATTGGATCAGAATCGATACCGTTGCGGCGGCGAAGCTGCCGATGCAAAGATACGTGCGGCCGGCCGGGTTCTTTCTGCGCCAATGGTCACCGAGTACTCCGGCCAGGAGCATTCCCGCCGCTCCAAAAATCATCGCGATGGAACCCAGCATGGCACCGTCTCGCGGGCCTAATCCCACGTATCGGACACCATAGATGAAATTAAAGGAATTGATCGAGTAGAGTGAGATGGACATGAAACTGCAGGTCAGAGCGAGAATCATGAAATTTCGGTTGCCGGCGACCAGGCGGTGCGACACATTGTCGCGCGAGCGAATTGCTTGGATCCAACTCAAGAATGCATAAGATGCGGACGCCATGGCGGACCATTGCACGACGTTGCTGGTGACGGCGTAATCACCCAGCCGGAAGATGATGGGCCGTCTGGCCACCGCAAGAAGGTTATCGGTCGCTCGGGTTATGAGGATTGCAAACACAATCAATGACATCAGCGCCGCGACGTTAACCCACGCGGCTCGAAAATGCCTGCCGCGGCACAGGGCAACCAGGCTCCAGGGGGGGATCATCGTTTCGAGTTCGCCCAGGACGGCGGCAAGCGGTCGTGTGCTCAGCGGCATGGGCAGTCCTTCCAAGACGCCTCGGATGGGCTCGCGAATCGAAACGCGCACGAGAAGGGCGAGGACGAAGCCGGGCAGGCCCACCGCGATGAACACGGCTTGCCAGGCCGACAGCCCGAAGGGAGCGCGTACGCCCGGCGGAAAGTGCAATTGCCATGCGGCAACGATCGTCCCGCCGACGACGAGCGCCACGCCGGCACCGACTGTGATCGACATTGCGTAGATCGCGAGGGCGGTGCCGCGTTTGCTTTTGGGAAAGTAATCTCCAATCAATGAGACCGCCGCCGGCGACGCCGCGGCCTCGCCGATTCCGACGCCGATCCGGGCAAGACTCAGCTGCACGAAGTTTGACGAGAACCCTGAGACCGTGGTCATCGCGGTCCAAAAGCACAGACTCAAGGCGATCGTCTTGGTCCTGCTCCAGCAGTCGGCGAGCTTCGCGAGGGGTATCCCGAAGAGACCGTAAAAAAGCGCGAAAGCCGTACCGTAGAGAAGTCCGATTTGAGCATCGGTGATTCCCAGGTCGCTCTTGATGTAGGGCGCTAGAATCGTGATGACGTGCCGATCGATCATGCTGCAAAGATAAACCAGTGTCAGCACGATCAAGACGTACCAGCTGTACCAAGCGGTTTTCGTGTCCTTCGGCATGTTTTCCGAGCGCCTCCCCAAGCGTGTCTTTTATCGTTGAGTGGGGCGCACCGGATCGCGGCGGGTCAAACCGATGCCACCCCTTACCACTATCGGTCGCCGGCCCCGCACGGTGTCAATGCACACAATTCCCCATGGACCTTAGCGTGTCGACTAATCTTTGGTTATCGGGAGATCAGGTTCGATGATCGATCGCCATGAGCGATCGTCGCCACCGCGAATAAGCAGACGGACGCATAACAACGCCGGTTCGTAATTCTCGCACTCCAAAGCTCGTCGTTTCAGAGCGCGATGCGCCGGCCCGTGCAAGGCGAACGACTGGGCGTCCGCTCAATTCTCGGGCCGATTACTATCCACGATACCCACATCATTATAGGTTATTGGACCGACCCCCGGTGCGGCGCATACCTTTTTGATGAGGCTGGATTGTGGGTGAGGCGAGTTCGAAGAAATCGGTGCGGTATGTGGGAGCTTATGGATAGCCGAGTAGTCGGCCTGAGATAGCTCGCTCAACCGTCGGATCAAAAGCCGTAAAAAAAATGGGCTCGCAATTAAGGGGGAGAAATCATGCTTCAGTCGGGGAAGTGCGCGCCGCTTTGTTTTGCCAGCATATGCGCGTTACCGGATTTGGCATTGGCGCGGGATTATATAACAGATGAGGAGGAGTAACCGCCATGGGTAGTGTCTCCAACGGGCTCGATCCGCTTGAGCGTCTTGTCGCCATCGAAGAGATCAAAACCCTCAAGGCTCGTTATTTTCGGTTTGTGGATACCAAACAATGGGACGACTTGCGCTCGTGCTTCACTGCCGATGCGACACTGGAGTATGTGGAGACGAGAAAGCCTCCAATGGGGCGAGACCTCGCGATGACAATGCTCGACTATTGGTTGGTCGGCACCGCTACCGTTCATCAAGGATATATGCCCGAAATTCAGATTTTATCCGCGACGACTGCGAGCGGAATTTGGGCAATGAACGATCACCACCATGCGCCGACCGGTCCTAACCTGGGATTCAGCGAACTCAAGGGATCGGGTCACTACCACGAGACTTACGAGTTCCTCGAGGGAAAATGGCTGATCAAATCGCTGCGGCTTACCCGTCTATATGTGTGGACTTCCAACACCGGCACTCTATGGCCCCAGCCGCGCCAGGACGGGACTTGAGGATAGATTATTGGACGCGGCGCCGAGTCGTCGACATAAGTACCGCCCATCTGGTCGGAGAATCGCCGGGCTTGAGATCGAAGGGGAGTAACAAGTGAAGCTAGCAAATCGTACCGCCTTTATTACGGGGGCGGCGAACGGCATCGGACGTGTCGCCGCGGAATTGTTCGCGGGCGAAGGCGCTGCGGTTGTATTGTCGGATATCGACGGCGAACGAGGAGAAGCCGCGGCGGAGGCGATCCGCGCGGCGGGTGGAAATGCGTTCTTCGTTCGCACGGACGTCACGGATCCGAAAAGCGTCGAAGCAGCGATTACCGAAGCGGTCCGTCGCAATGGCCGCCTGGACATTCTATACAACAACGCGGGCGGATCCGCCGTCAAGGGAGGATCCGTCACGGAGGCTGACGACGATGATTTCTGGCGCGAGATCAGCCTGAATCTCTATGGAACATGGCTATGTTCGAAGTTCGGCGTGCGGGAGATCATAAAAAGCGGTGGCGGCGCCGTGATCAACACCAGTTCGATAGTGGCCGTGAGCGGTTCGCCCAGCGGCAACGACGGGTATACCGCATCCAAGGGCGCAGTCGCAGCACTTACGCGCTCGATGGCGGTGCGATATGGGCGGGACCATGTGCGCGTCAATGCGGTGATGCCGGGAATTACCCTGTCTGAACGGGTGGTGGGAAGAACCCAAGGCGTGGTCCTTCCTCAGGTGTGGGTAGATCGACATTTGCTGGGTTTTCAAAAGCCGGAACAGGTAGCACGTGCGGCATTGTTCCTCGCTTCGGACGATGCAGCCGGAATTACCGGACAAAATCTCGCGGTGGACAGCGGCTACAGCATCAGCTAGGGCTCATCGTGGAAAACCGGGGCCCATACGTTTTGGCGTGTCAGCAAGGGCGCCCCATTCGCTCCAGGATGCATTGTAGAGAGCGAGATCGCGGGCACCGAGCAAATGAGCGGCCAGCAGCACCGTAGCCGCCGACATTCCCGAGCCACAGGTCGCGATGATGGGAGCATCCAGCGTCACCCCTTCCGCGGCGAATATCGACTCCAGAGATCCTAGCGCCCTGTAGGTTCCGTCGGCCTCGAATAACAGGTGATAAGGCACGTTTTTCGATCCCGGTATGTGTCCCGACGCCAGACCGCGCGGGTCGGGTGCGATACCTTGAAAATGTTCCCGTCGTCGTGTGTCGACGAGCTGAGCGTTGCCTTCGATGAGATTTCGCCTGATGTCGTCGAGCTCGCGAACGAACCCGCGATTCAACGACGGTGTAAATTGCCCGCTCGCGGGTTCTGGCGTGCCGGTGTCCAGCGGCCGTCCCTCGCGAATCCATTTCGCTAAGCCCCCGTCCAATATCCCAACATTGCGCACTCCAAACGTGCGCATCATCCACCAGGCGCGGGCCGACGAATGCAGCGGGCTATCGTCATAGATCACGATACGACTGTCCTCGCGGATACCCAGGGCTTCGGCGGCCTGTTTGAAACTTTTCGGGGTGGGTAACAGGAGCAGCAGCCTCGATCTCTCATCGATGTATGCACCCAGAGCCATGAAAACAGCACCCGGGATGTGGCATGCCTCGTACGCCGCTCGGTCATCCTTCGTGGGACTGAGAGAATTGTAAGTCGCGTCGACGATCACCAAATCAGGTGCGTTCAATGAATGGGCCAACCACTGGGTCGAGACAACTGATTCCATTTTCCCACTCCTCGCACCATCGGTGAGCGCGCGTTGGCCCCCAATTCAAGTGCACTGTAATTTCCGATGCGGGAATAGTGGCCGTCAGTCCCGACTCGTTACTTGATCGAGCCGGGCCATTTCGAGCTTACGGATCTGCGCCACACTGTCTGCAACCGTGCGACTCGCGAGTATCTCAAGCACGCGGCCCTCCGCCTCGCCCGCCAGACGTTCGAAAAATTGAGCGATGATGGCGCTCGCCACGCACTAACACGGAATTCCCTCGCGTGCGACGCACAGTTTCTTCTCATCCGTGATTGCGAGATAAACGTCTCGCAGAGTGATCGCCGCCGGCTGGCGCGCCAAGCGTACGCCGCCGCCTATGCCCAAGGTAGCGATGATGATGCGCTCGCGGCTGAGCGTCACCAATAACTTGCGCACGAAACTCGCTTTGACGCCGAGCGAGTCAGCTAGTTTCTGACTTGTGCAGCGCACGCGATCCTCCTGGGCGATTTGAATCCCCAGCACGATCTGCAGCGCGGTTGGAAAGATCATCTTGATTCAGCACGCTCGGGGAGTAACGGGGTGCACCTTTTCAAACACAGAACTCAGGTTGCCTAAGTGTGTCGATAACTAGCACATTCTGAAAGAAAGGGGAAATCCTTACGTCGGTCGTCCAGCGGACTCTCTCCTGAGCACGACGCTCGAAGATACCAAGTTGTATTTCGCTTCTCCGTTGAGGTGGGATGAGGAAGATTGGATGTATTTCGGGGGCGCCCTGGTCGCTATCGGCGCTGCTCACTCGTTTGATGAGAGAGTGCATGACCATTTCGCAACCGGTACCAAAGCTATTCTGAACGGGGGCAAAGACTAAGAACAGCCTGCGCGATGCAACCCCAACAGTTGCGCTCGTTGCAGGCACTGGACTCTATGCTAGGACTCGGGTTGCGTCATGCAGGGTCGCGCGGCAAGGTTTGCATGAAGTCGATCCAAGATAACAAGAGCTTATTGTCGGATTACAATACATTACTGGACTCCCATGCGCTGCATCGAACAACATAAGTCTGGTCGGGAAGTCGGAGTGCGTAATTGTGTAATTTCAAAAACACGATGCGGGCGGTTCATCGTTGCCATGCATCCGATTGTGGGGAAGAGAAAAATGACTAACAAGTTTGTCGAACTGATGTTATGCATAGGCGCGCTGGGTTTTGCATCGCTTGCTTCGGCGCAATCAGTTGCAACGGCGGAATCCGCGTCTGAAGGACACCTCGAGGAAATTGTTGTCACCGCAAATAAGCGGGCCGAGAACGCGCAGAAAGTTCCCGTGGCGATTTCTTCGGTAACCTCCGCTTCTCTTGAGGAAGCCGGTGTCCATTCGACAGCCGACTTGGCGCAGACGGTGCCAGGTCTTACCATTCAGAATAGCTTCGACGGCATGCAGCCGCATTTGCGAGGCATCGGCACGACGGCAATCTCCAGCGGCAATGAAAGCTCCGTCGCCACCTACATCGATGGGGTCTATGTCGCGAATATGAGTGGAGCCTTGCTGGAACTCAGCAACATCGCACAGATCGATGTGCTGAAGGGGCCTCAAGGCACTTTATTTGGACGAAACGCCGACGCCGGCGTGATCCAGGTCAGGACGAAGGATCCCGTTCAAGATTTTCACTTTGACGTTTCAGCTACTTATGGCAACTATCAGACCGCCTCGACAAATCTGTATGTGACTGGCGGGTTATCGAGCACTGTCGCTGCCGATTTTGCGGCCTACGGTCTTATGATGGGGCGAGGTTATGGTGTTAACAGAGACTCGGGAACTGACATCTATAGGACGAAGAACGACTATGGGTTTCGAACAAAATGGCTCATTACTCCGAGTGAAGCCTTAACGCTAAGGATAGCGGCTGATTCTTCTACCACCAACAACAATGGGCTTGCCACATTTCGAGCGGTTCCAGGTCATCCGGTCAACATTCCCAATGGTTCGCCGTATTACGAGCCGGGTGGGAATCCGTGGAATGCAAGTGAGAACTCCTACGATCCGTACTATGTATATCGCCAAAAGGGCGCCAGTATCACGGCCGATTACGACTTCGGCATCGCGAAGTTGACCAGTATTAGCGCTTATAGGGACTCCGCCAAATCGACTTTTTTCTCGGTCTTTTCGCTACCTGTTCATATTGAAGGCGCCGGTTGGAACGACCTGGGACGTCAGATCAGTCAGGAAATTCAGGTCGGTTCATCGTCAAGTAAGATCAACTGGGTAACGGGTCTCTACTTTCTAGATTCAGAAGTAGGATACGACCCATTTTCGATCATAGGCCCTGCCCTGGCGCCACTTGAAAAGATAAATTTTACGGATCGGCAAACTGCCAAAGCGGGGGCGATCTATGGCCAAGCCACTGTTCCGCTCACGGATCGGACGAATTTAACCGTAGGACTGAGGTACTCGATTGAGAATGTGGCGATTGAGGGAAACACTCAACTGTTCTTTTCTCCGCCTCTTGAGTCGCTGGGCGGGTTCGTTAGCCCGACGGATTCCTCGAAAACCTTTAAGAGGCCGACTTGGCGTTTCGCACTCGATCATCAGTTTACGGATGACGTGATGGCATATATTTCCGCCAATCGCGGTTTTAAGAGCGGTGTCTATCCGACTATTCCGACCGGAGGTCCCGGAGCACAACCGGTGGAACCGGAAATTCTTGATGCTTACGAAATCGGCCTCAAGACCGATTTCTTCGATAATCGTTTTCGAATCAATCTCGCCGGATTCTATTACGACTATAAGAATTTGCAGGTCAATGTATTTCGAGCTACTAGCGCGCTTCTCGAGAACGGCGCGGCAGCGCGAATTTACGGCATCGACCTCGATCTTGTCGCCAAAGTAACGAACAGTCTCTCGATTGCGGCGGGGGCTGAAGTCATTCATGATCGCTTCACGAGCTTCCCGTCCGGGTCCGTCACCCTGCCAGTTCCTGCGTCTCAAGGCGGAGGAAACGTTGCCACATCTTACAGTCTCGCCGGCAACCGCATTCCGTACGCACCGGATGCAGTATTTAATGTTGGACCGACATACAAACTTCCGGTGGGCAACGGTAACATTACATTCAGCGCGGACTTCTCCTATAATTCGGGCTGGTATTCAGGCGCAGAGAATTTTCTGCGTCAGCCATCATACTCTGTGATCAATGCTCGAGTGCTCTGGACCCCTCCGGCGGCAAGCCATCTTGATGTCACCGTTTGGGGTAAAAACCTTGGCAATAAGGCCTATAGCACCTACTTCATTACTCAAGTCAATCCTTACGGGCTCGATGAGGAAACGCTTGCACCTCCGCGTACCTATGGAATTACTGTGCACTACCGGATGTAGTCGAGTCACCGGTGAACTACGACGAGCTCATCAGCGATCAAACGAAGAAACCAAGAGCTTCTATGGCCTCCTCCGGCAGACTGCGCTTGCCGGAGGATTTGGTTGAAGGCGAAGTCAGGAAACTAAGACGATAGACTGTCCACCGAAACGGGGCAGGTCCATGGTGAAGAACGGACTTGAGACTTTCACGCAGCGGCGTGGAAGCCGCTTGCCAGTTTCGCCGGTGAATGCCAATTGCCGAGTGAAATGCAATGATTCGAAGCGTCGGGACCGTCTAAGCCATGCTGACACAGGCGCAACGTCGCGGAGTTTGACAGATTTTCATCTGACGTCGTACGAGCTCTCAAGCACGTATTGTGCAGTCCAAAGCATAGACCGATCCGCGCCTTTCGGCCAGGAAAATCACGCGGGGTTGGCACCGGACTCGAGGCTTGGTAGAGCTCGCACCTGGCTGACTTCGTAAACGTTGACGTCGTGGCTTACGATGCCGCCGAAGGCGGCAACAAACTCCTGAGTGAAGCTCTGCTGATGATGGCGTATGAGCGACTCCTCGTCTTTCCAAGCCTCTGCAACCGAAATCAAACCGGTGGCGCGATTCGACACACCGAGCGCGAACATTAGACAAAAATCCTGAGCGAGCGTTTTCTCGATATGGGCAGGTAGGAGCTGCTCAAATCGGGCCAATTCGGAGGGTTTAATCGTCATGGTTCCAGCAACGACAATCATCTCGATATTCCTTTCACCGACTGTGCGGTAGTCTGAGTCAGCAGCCTAGTTGCGAATCTGAGTAAGGAAGCCTCAATCAGGCGCCTTCGCCGAAGGCAGCCTTTATGGCTGCGGGATTGAAATATTCTCGCAGCTTGGTGATTTTCCCGCCTGCGGTTTCGACGAAGAGAACATATTTGTTGGCATAGGTTCGGCCGTTGGCCGTGACAATTCCTTGGCCAGAAAATTCTGCCACGGCAGAAGATCCATCGGGTAACAAATGAATAGAGGGTTCTCCATAGGCATAGCTGC
>WNFR01000568.1_pt1 | contig 37734 bp, 26 predicted proteins | sample 5400221 | NCBI WGS metagenome assembly WNFR01 (sample SAMN13153357, study PRJNA577476) | soil metagenome | isolation source: 40 cm soil under Madrone tree | place: USA:California | collected 2016-06-14 | reverse complement strand
GTCGGCGATGTCGATGGGGCTTTCCGCGATTCCGACTTAATCGTCGAAGAGGAATTCTCGACCCAGCGTCACTCTGCCGTGCCGCTCGAAAATCGCGGCCTGGTAGCGGAGTGGGACGAAGGACGCGGTCTTCTGACCATGTGGGGTCCGACCAAGATGACTCACACCAATTGGCGCATTCTTTCCGAGCTCATCGGTCTGCCGCAGAGCTACATTCACTTTATAGAGCCGGAAGTCGGCGGCGGCTTTGGCGCGCGCGGCGAATTCTATCCGGAAGATTTTCTAATTCCCTTCGCCGCCATGCATTTCCGCAAACCGATTTGTTGGATCGAAGATCGCTCGGAAAATCTCAAGGCGATGAACCAGTCGCGCCAGCAAAAGCACCGGGTAAAAATCGGCGTGAAAAAAGACGGCACGATCACGGCGATGGACGCCGAGATCTTATTCGACATGGGCGGCTACACGCGCACCCACGGCGGCGTTCCCGCCATCGCCGCATCGGCCATGCTGCGCGGCCCGTTTCGGGTAAAAAACTATCGCTGTAATGTTTTCTGCGTTCTGACCAACAAGACGCCCGTGGGCACGTACCGGAGCCCGGGACGCTACGAAGCGAATTTTGTCCGCGAACGGTTAATGGATATCATCGCGCATCGTCTCAAGCTCGATCCCGCCGACGTAAGAAGACGCAACCTGATCCGCCATGAAGAAATGCCCTACGATCTCGGCAAGCATCCTTTTCACTACATGGTTTATGACACCGGCGATTTGCCGGGCCAGTTCGAGCGCGCGCTGGAGCGCTTCGGCTATGAAGATCTCAAGGCTACCTGCGCCGCGGCAAAACTCGAAGGCCGCGCTGTCGGCGTCGGTATCGGCTGCTTCGTCGAAACTAGCGGCATCGGCCCGTGGGAGTATGCCCGCGTCGAAGTCGACAATGCCGGTCAGGTCGTCCTTTACTCCGGTTGCAATTCGGTCGGCCAGGGCATCGCGACGGCGCTGAGCCAGATCGTTGCCGATGAGCTGCAAGTTGCTATAGAGAATGTGCGCGTGGTGCATGGCGATACCGCCCAAGTTCCTTACGGCAACGGCAGCAACGCCAGCCGTTCCACCGTAATGGCCGGCAGCGCCGCCGTCGGCGCGTCGCGTAAAGTCAAAGACAAACTCTTGCGGCTGGCATCGGCTGGTTTGGAAATCGACGCGGCGGATTTAATTCTGCGCGATGGCCACGTCATCGCCCGCGGCGCACCTGAGCGCGCTCTCAGCTTTAAAGAGCTCGCGCGCTTGGCCTTGCCCGGTCCGGCGCTCAAGAGCGGCATGACGCCCGGCATTACCGAAGAAGATTTTTTCGCCACCGATAAGCGGCCGTTTCCTTACGGCGTCCACGTCGCGGCGGTGGAAGTCGACAAGGAAACCGGCAAAATCAAAATTCTTGATTATCTCGTGACTGAAGACGTTGGACGAAAGATCAATCCGATGATCATCGAAGGCCAAATGGCCGGCGGTCTGGCGCAAGGAATCGGCGGCGCGCTGCTGGAAGAATTCGTCTACAATGAAGACGGCCAACCGTTGTCGACGAACTTCATGGATTATTTGCTGCCGACGGCGATGGAGATGCCCAAAGCGCAGCTTATCTCCACGGAGGATTTTCCGAGCCCGCATAATCCGCTCGGCGTGAAGGGAGCCGGTGAGGGCGGCATCACCGCGGCGGGTGCGGCGTTGGCAAACGCCGTATCCAATGCGTTGGGAGTCGAAGTGAAGAAATTGCCGCTCAAGCCGGACTATATTTTGCAGCTAATAAAAGACCGCGAAGCTACCGGTAAATCCCGATGACTGTTCAGCAAATGATCGACGTTCATGCCCATGTCTATCCCGCCGGCTGTTTCACGGAAGTGATCAAGACACGCGCCGACTTCAAGCTCGTCGATAATCCGCGCGGCCAGTCGCTCCTCTACCGGGGTAGCCACGTTATGTCGATGCCCACGGACCAGGACAACTTGCCTCAGCGACTGGCGTCGATGGATGAAGCGGGCATCGCTATGGCGATACTTTCCGTGGGCGCGCTAAATATTGGTTGGGCCGGCTCCGGCGACGCCGCGGCGGCGCGCTTTGTCAACGACGGGCTTGCCGCGGTTTGCCGGCAACATCCAAGTCGGTTTCGCTTTGTTGCCGTACTACCGTGCACGAAGCAGAACGAGATGATGCAAGAGTTGGATCGCGCTCTCGGTATGGGCGCCGCCGGCGTCGGCATCGCAACCAATGTCGGCGACTTTCAGTTACAGGCACCCGAGCTCCGAAACTTTTGGCGCGAGATGAGCCGCCGTAAACTCATGGTGCTCGTGCACCCGACTTGTCCCTGCGACGCGCCGCAGAATGATCCGGGAACCTTTCTTTCGGTAGGATATCCGGGTGAAACAGCGATGGCGGCAACCAAGCTCGCTCTCTCCGGGACCCTCGAAGAGTGCCCCGACGTCAAGATCGTTTGGTCGCACCTCGGCGGCGGTTTGGCGATGATCCTGGACCGCATCGATCGCGGCTACCAACGTTATTCGAATTGCCCGCACCCGCCCAGTTACTATTTACGCCGCTGTTACTTCGACACGGCGTGTATTCATGGTCCGGCGTTGGAATGCGCGCGCGCGACTTGGGGCGTCGACACACTGGTTTTCGGCACGGATGTGCCGCATGTGCCGAATGCCGAGAAGGACACGGTCGACGCATTAAAAAATACCGGATGGTCGGCGTCCGAGCTTGATGATATTTTTGGCGGGACGGTGCGCAAATTGATGGTTTAAGAGCTTTGTTCAAGGTTCAAGGTCAGAATCCGCCGTTGAACTTGGAACTTTGAACCTTGAACGAAAAAGTCACTCCGCGGCGATATTGGTCGCGGCAGGACTTGTGAAAATGTTCCGCGACGAGGATGGAGGTTAAGTTTATGATGGTTTGCCCCTATGATGAGAACCGATTGTTGCTGATTCTCCAGGTCGATCACTCGAGAGTCACCGGCTGGTTCGCGGCCCATTGGGGCAACGACACTTTCGCGCGACCTTCTCCTTACGCCGCGATGGTCTTGGCCGCTCAGGAGCACGACACCGGCTGGTGGGATTGGGAGATCAAGCCGAAGATCAACGACGAAGGATTGCCGCCAGATTATATCGGCAGCATCAAACATCTCGGCGGCAAAGTCTGGCTCGATTTTTACCGCCATGGGATCTATCGACTCGCCGAACAGGATCCTTATGCGGGCTATATCGTTTCTCTCCACTCCGACGGCCTGCTCACTCAAGGCCGGGGGTTGCTCCCATATATGCCGGACTACGCAGTCTATCCCGAGGTCAAAGAATTTCTCACCGAACAGGAAAGCTATCGCGCCGAACTGATGAAACAATTGAAAAGCTCGGAACAATATCGCGCTTTCGTATCCGAGGAACACTTGTGGACGAACTTTAAACTGATGGAAGTCTACGATCAGATGGGCCAATTCGTTTGCAATCGTTATCCGTTCAACAGCGCGCAACGAAAGAATGGTCCGAGCAAAACGATGAGCAATGTGCCTGTGCCCACCCGACCCAGCAAAGAGGACACGATTCTAACTTTCACGATCAAAGACGAAAGCCGCGCCACGGTCACGCCTTACCCGTTCGATGTCGATCCGTTGATCGTCTCGTTTCAGGGCCGGCTCATAGCCAAGCGCCGCTATGCGAATCAGGACGAATTTTTGCTTGAATATTATCGCGCCGAAAAGTTGCCGATCAATTATTTGCTTTCTTCAAATTAGCGGATTCCTTGGGAGGAACTCTTAGTGAAACACCGCAGTAAACAACTCGGGTTGGTCTTGCTCGCGTATCTATTCCTTTTAAGTAGTGCTTCAACGCCGGCCATGGGACAAGCGAAGCCGCTGACCAAAATAAGATTAGCGACTTCGACCGCCGGCCTCGATTTCGCGCCGATCTGGATCGCTCAGCGCAAAGGATACTTCAAAGAGGAAGGTATCGACTTCGAACATATCTTGACCACCGGCGGAGCGGTCACCATGGCGGCGGTCATGAACGGCGACGTTCAATTCGTTTCCACGGCCGCTTCTGACGTGCTGGTGGCTCGCTCGAGAGGGGACCGCATGTTTTCCGTGGGTATTTTTCCGGCTTCGCTGGAATGGCATATCGCAACCAACAACAAATGGTTGGAAAGCCGTGGACTGGCGAAAAGCCAAATCGCTAAAATGACCGTCGCGCAAAAAATCCAAGCGCTCAAAGGCACGACCATCGGGGCGGTAACGGTCGGCGGTGCCCCGGCACAGGTGGTTCGTTATCTGCTTCGGCAAAATAATCTTAAACCTGACGCGGACGTGCGTTTTGCGGCGGTGGGCGCCGGCTCAGCGCGTGTGAACGCGCTCAAAAATGGCCAGGTCGACATGATCGTCGGCGGCATCCCGGACACCGAGCAGCCGGAATTGGAGGGATGGGGTTATACCTTTATCCGCTTGGGTAACGAGATTGAAATCTTCAAAGACTACCCGCATGAATCCGTGCACGCGTTGGACAATTATATCAAAGCCAACCCCGACGCGACGCGCGCTCTGTTGCGCGCGATTGCGCGCGGCAACAATTTAATCATCGAGAACCCCGCCGAGTCCGATGATCTCCTGGTCAAACAGTTTCCAAAAATCAGTCCATCGGTTCTTAAAACCGTAATGAGCCGCAGCCGCTCTACCTTTCGTCGCAACCTGAGGATGACAAAATCGGGATGGGACAATATGAACAAGGTTTTTGTCGCGGTCGGATTGCTCAAATCCGAGCTTAATACGGCTGAGGGTGAATTCTGGACCAACCAATATTTGCCGTAGAACCCAGCTGAATCCATCTTAACAAAGAAATCCAGACCCAAAAAACTCTATGGAAGACCGCACCGCGAGAAGCTCAGCGCCGACCGAGTTCGAAGAAAAAACTGCAACCGAGTTGCGCCAAAAAACCAGCCTTTTCCCGAATTGGCGCAGCTTTCTTGTTCTCCTTCCCGGTCTCTGCACGCTCGTGCTCTGGGAAATCGCCGCCTGGCAATGGCCCAGCGTTGCGCGGCTGGTCAGCCAGCCGGTGGAGATTGGGCGCGGTATTGTCGAGGTCGTAGCTACGGGGACGATCTGGCCGCACTTCGATGCGACGCTAAAAGAAATGGCGGCGGGTTATGTGATCGGCGCCATCACCGGCGTGGCTCTCGGCTTTCTGTGCGGACGCATCAAACTGCTCGGTGATATTCTGAATCCGTACATCACTCTCTTTAACGGCATCCCAAAAGTCGCACTGGCGCCGGTGTTCGTGATCTGGTTCGGCATCGGCTTGATGTCGAAGATCGCCATAATCTTGACCATGGTGTTCTTCGTCGTGTTCATCAACACGTTCGCCGGGCTGCGCTCAGTGAACGAAGACTACGTGGCGATCATCCGCATCATGGGGGCTTCCGGTTGGCAAGTCGTGCGCGAAGTCTTCTTGCCGGCCACCTTGCCATTTATCATCGTCGGTCTGCGGGCGGGCATTCCATTCTCAGTCATCGGCGCGGTAGTAGGAGAATTCATCGCCTCCACCAAAGGGCTGGGGTTTTTTATCAACTATAACCAAGGCACCTATGACACCAACGGCATCTTTGTCGGCGTGACCATTCTGGCTCTTCTCGTTGTCGTGCTCGACGGATTGTTGTCTCTGCTCGAACGGCGCTTGTTGAAGTGGCGCCCGGAAGTCGAAGCAAAAAGCGTCGGCGCCTAAGCAGGATCGTTGAATACTTTCAGGCGGTCTTCATAAGATGGACCCGATCATCGACCTTACCCACATCACCAAGACCTATCGCTCCAAAGGCAAATCCGTTCTTGCGCTAAAAGATGTGACCCTGCCGGTGGAAAAGGGCTCGTTTACCACGATCGTCGGACCGAGCGGCTGCGGCAAAAGCACTTTGCTCAAGATCATCGCCGGCATCTCGTTACCCTACCAAGGACGGCTCAATTACAAAGGCCGCGAGATCACATCGATCAACACCGATGTCGGGTTTGTCACTCAAGACAGCAATCTGTTTCCCTGGCTGACGTTGATTGAAAACGTCGAATTGGCCCTAAAAATCCGCGGCGTGTCGAAGGAGCAGCGGGCGCAAACTGCGCAAAAACTCATTGACACCATGCAGCTGACCGGGTTTGAAAGCCATTATCCGTTCGAGCTTTCCGGCGGCATGCAGAAACGCTGCTCGATCATCCGCACGCTGATCTACGATCCCGATATCATTTTAATGGACGAGCCCTTTGGCCCGCTCGATGCGCAAACGCGTTTGGTTCTGCAAGACGAGCTCTTGCGGATTTGGGATACGAACAAGAAAACGATTCTGTTTGTCACCCACGATCTAACCGAGGCGATCGCTCTGTCGGACAAAGTCGTTTTGTTCACCGGCCGGCCAGGGACGGTCAAACGGATCTTTGATGTGCCGCTGCCGCGGCCGCGAAATGTGTTTGAGATTCACAATGAAAAAGGCTTCACCGATCTTTACCATGAAATCTGGAGCCACTTTAAGACAGAGATCAAAGTTTAACCGGGCTGATGCAGCCCGGTTTGAACATGAACCTGAAACTGCATCAGCCTGCGAAAGGAGTTACTCATGATCATCTCGGAAAACTCTGATTACTATCGAATGATCTCGCAAAACGACCACGGCGACCTCGCGGGGCAATTCGCCGCCCACTGGGGTAACGATCGATTCGACCAGTTGAAACCCTATCAGTCGATGGTGCTGGCGGCGGAGACCCACGACAACGGCTGGTGGGATTGGGACATTTATCCTTCCATCGATGACAATGGAGTGCCGATCCCGTTTACCCGCACTCCGCGTGAATTTCGGTCGAATTTCTACGGCAAGGGCATCGACAATGTGATCGCACGAGATGCCTACGCCGGTCTAATCGTAAGCATGCACGGTGTCGGATTGGGGCAAAAGCGCTATGGTACCATGCCCTCGATGGTCGAGCGCGACGATCCTTATTCGCAACACTTCATTGCCAAGCGCGAACCGACGCACAAGGACATGATCGATAAACTAAGCCGGCTGGAACAATACGCCGGCCTCACCAGCCAAGAGCGGATTTGGCACAACTATCTCTTGATGCAAGTCTTCGACCGGCTGTCGCTGTTTTTCTGCTCTAATTTTGACATCACGACCGTGGCCGCCGCCGGCTCGCATACTAAAGAAGGCAAGGCTTACTACGGCTCGACCATTAAACCGACGCCGATGAAACCAGGCGAAGAAGACGGACAGATTCAACTTCGGGTCCTTGATCGCCAAACGTGCGTTATCGATCCTTACCCGTTCGACTCATCACCACTGCGCGTGAGCGTGCGCGGCAAGCTCATCCAGAAGCGCAAGTATGGTTCACAGGAAGAATTTAGAGAAATTTACGGCAAAGCCCAACGGCAAGAGTTCACGTTCACTTTACTCAAGAATTGAATTTTCAATTCGGTAAATCACTCAACTGCTTGGCCCACTGGTCACGACGGGGCATCCAGGTTGATGTCGCCATGAAGGCAACCGGGCACACATCGGTACAGATGCACAAGCGCTATGTTAATCTTCAAAGAGAGGGCGTAGCGACAGCGTTCGGAACCGGACCAAAGATTGAAGTGGTAGACAGGAATGCTAGACAGGAGGTTGCTACTCTCCCGCAGTAAGCACGCGAGTGCATGATTTTACTCATGGAGAAGGAAGGTGCCCGGTGGTGCCGCTGGTCTTCAAAACCAGTCTGGGGGCCGTAAGGTCCCCGGAGGGTTCGACTCCCTCCCTTCTCCGCCAAGAAAGTTTCTTTATATTCAGCAGTTAACTTTTGCACTTTGTGTTTGTAGCCCATCGGTAGCCCAAAATCCCTTAACCGTAGCGTCATTATTCACGGCAGTATTCGCGATATTACGATTTGTTCCTTGGTAATGACGGCGTCACGTTTTTCCCTTTTGAACAGACCCCACACCTAACATTCACGATTGATTCACTAGGAAAGATCAGTCAGTCGCTGCTATTTATCTAGATGAGTTTTTAGTTCGCTGGTGATAAAGTTTCAGCTCAATTTGTGTCGCTACGCAAACGAGGGACACAAGCCGGTTACATCGCTTTTCCATTGGGGCGGGGGAATCGAATACCGCGCATAACTGTTTATAATATTGAATTATTGTGAGTTACGAATCTAGCAGCTGCCCCCAAAGTTGCCCCATTTTCTTAGCCTGAACCTTGGTCGTTTCCCGAAACTGAGCATGCGATCTCATGCGCGGTCAGCGCCGAGCGGAGAAGAGTCGTGCTAGTTCTTCGGCTCAGATTCCACTGATATAGCGCGACTCGCGAAGTGGCAGCCATTAGGTTAGTACTCACGAATGGCACGACAACTAAACGGTCCATCAGTAGGTCGTTCGTTATAACGTAAGTCGCGCTGGATGCATAGAGCTGGGCAGGGTTAGAAGGTCAAAACCTTTTTTCATCATGCTTCTTGCTGGTGTGAATTCCGCCCGACATGCTTCTGTGTGCGGACAGTTCTTTTTATTCGGTGAAAGGTTTCGACCTAGATTCAACTGTCGCCAAACACACATCGGACAGAAGTGTTTGGGTTTTTTGATAACTAAGCCCTCTTACGTGGTCGTCGAACCCGCGGAGACGTGACAATCGTTTTATCTGCTGGTGAACGGCCTCTTCTTTTACCCATTTTTCGTTCTTCTTTGAATTTCCTGCGCCAACGATGATAGAACTATTGCGGGCAACGTCATGAAATACATCGTGGGTGTCGATATCGGTGGAACATTTACCGACTGTGTGGCGCTGGATGAGCGGGGCACCGTCACATTGGGCAAGGCCCTCTCGACCCCCGATGATTTTGCCGTCGGCGCCGTCAACGCCGTAGGCGATGCGGCGCGCAATCTTGGCCTTGCCGGCGAAGACGAACTGTTAAGCGCCACGCAGTTCTTCTTCCATGCCTGCACGGTTGCGGACAATACGCTTATTACCCGGACCGGACCCAAGACCGGACTGCTAACGACCGAGGGATTCGGCGATACCTTGCTGATCATGCGCGGTAGGACGACCGAAGGACTTACCGAAAGCGAGGCTTTTCGCGCGTCGACGCAAAGTAAGCCTGATCCGATCATCCCGCGATCGGTAATCGAAGAGGTGGCCGAGCGCATCGATTACAAAGGCTCGGTCCTGGTCCGATTGGAGGCCGAAGAAATTGCGCGGGCAGTTAAGTCGCTCATTGAGCGAGGTGTAGACTCTGTCGCCATCGTGCTTCTCTGGTCCCTTGCTAATGATTCGCACGAGCGGGCACTGGCCGATTTCATCAGAGAACATTATCCGTCGGTCTACTTGAGCCTCTCGAGCGAAGTAGCGCCGTATCTTGGTGAATACGAGCGGACGGCGACGACCGCCTTCAATGCCTACGTCGGCCCAAAGATCGCCGCGTATCTCAAGCGGCTTCGCGACCTTCTTAAGTCGAAGGGTTTGAGCCGAGAGCCTCTGGTGATGCAAGCGTACGGAGGTGTGCTTGGTATCGACGATACATGCAAAAAAGCTGTCGGCACCATCGAATCCGGGCCCGCCGCGGGGATCGTGGGCAGTCGCTACATCGGCGAGGAACTCGGCGTTACGAATGTTTTAGCGACAGATATGGGCGGGACGACGTTCAAGGTCGGTGTCATCCGCGATGGGTCGCACGAAAAGGACCATAAACCTATCCTGATGCGCTATCAGCTCTTTCTCTCCAAGATCTGGGTGGAATCGATTGGAGCGGGCGGCGGCAGCATCGTCTGGATCGATCCCGAAAGCGGGCTAATCAAGGTTGGGCCGCAGGGCGCAGGATCAAGCCCGGGACCGATCTGCTATGGTCTTGGTGGCACCGAAGTCACGGTCTCTGACGCCGATCTGATACTCGGCTACCTCAACGAAGACTGCTTCTTAGGCGGCCGCATGAAGTTGGCCAGGGAGCCAGCGCTCGAAGCGCTCAAGGAAAAAATCGCGTCTCCCATGAACATGACCGTCGCCGAAGCAGCCCGCGGTATCTATCGTATCACCAACTCGCACATGAGCGATCTGATCCGCAGAGCAACCGTGGAGCGCGGCTATGATCCGCGGGAGTTTACGCTCTTCGCTTACGGCGGCGCCGCCCCGGTGCATGCCGGGAGGTACGCCGCTGAGCTTGGGATCAAAGAGGTAGTGGTGCCACTCACGGCCGCAGTGCACGGCGCAGCCGGTTTGGTCAGCTCGGATGTCATTGACAATTTCGGCAGATCGGAACGTCTCTCCGTGCCGGCAGATGTCAAACGCGTCCGTGAGATTTTCAGCGGATTGATCGCGCGCGCCACGGCGAGTCTCGGCGCGGCTGGATTCAAAGAGAGCGAAACGAAGATCGTCCGTAGTCTCGATATGCGATACCGCCAGCAGGTCCATGAACTGAACGTTCTTTTTCCGCCCGGGATCGCGGAGCTGACGGAGCAGGACCTTGAGACGATTTACAATCGATTCGATGAATTGTACGAGCTCACGTATGGTCCCGGCGCAGGCTACCGCGAAGCAGGCAAGGAGATCATGGCGTTTCGGGTGGTCGCTGTCGGCGAACTCAATAAACCAAGACTTAGAAAGTACTCGATGCAAAAAAATGGCGCGCATGCAGCTCTAAAGACCGAGCGCAAAGCCTATTTCGAAGAACAGCGGGATTTCATCCCCACAAAGATCTACGACTATGGCCGGCTTGCGCCGGGAAGCGAAATTTTTGGACCGGCCATCATCGAAACACCGATCACAACCATCGTAATCAATCCAAATGATCGCGCCATGGTCGACGAATACTACAACGTCCGAATGATCCTTGGGAGCGAACGATGCTGAACGAAAACATCGACCCCATCACCTTTGAAGTGCTATCGCACAGACTGCATCAAATTACGCGAGAAATGGGCATCGCCTTAGAGCGCACCGGCGGCACCGTGACGACCACGCAACAGCATGACTACAATGCTTCCCTCTACCGGCCCGACGGCGACATCATGGCAGCGGGCGAAACCTACGGCCATCACGTCGTGTGCGCCGGTTTCGCGGTGAAGCGGATCCTCGAAACATTCGGCAAAGACGAAATCTTTCCTGACGATATCTTTTTGCTCAACGATCCCTATGTCGCCGCAATTCATAATCCCGACGTCTATATTATTTCGCCGATCCACTATCAGGACGCGCTCGTCGGTTGGAGCGCGACCTTCGTTCACGTGAGCGATGTGGGTGCGATCACGCCCGGTGGCGATTCTCCGGACGCCACGGAGATCTTTCAGGAGGGGTTTAGAATTCCCGGCATCAAGCTCGTTGAACGGGGAAAGCTGCGGCGAGATGTCTTCAACACAATCACGCATATGACCCGCCAGCCCGACGCTGTGGGGCTTGATCTCAAGTGCGAGATCGCCGCCAACAATGTGGCTAAAGCGAGGCTTCAAGAGATGTACGACCACTACGGACCGGAGTTGATGAACAGCGTATCAGTGGAGACGATCCGATACACCGAATCTGTTTTGCGCAAGCGGTTACGCGAGATTCCAGACGGGGAATGGCATGAGACGCTCACCATCGAAGCCGATGGCCCGGCTAGGCTGGTGTTAGCGCTCCGCAAAAAAGACGATCGGCTCACGTTCGATTTCACCGGCACCGACCCGCAGGTGAGAAAAGGAATCAATCTGCCCTTCCACGGCACCTTCGGATTTTGTTTCGGCGCCATTCTTTACTCCATCGCCTACGATCTGCCAAAGAACCAGGGCGTGCTGAAGCCCATGGAGGTGATCGCTCCCAAAGGAACATTGGTGCATGTTCAGTTCCCCGGCCCGATTTCGATGAGCACAACGTCGTCCGGTTTCGGCGTCGGTTTTCTCGCCAGTTCGGTTTTGATGCAGATGATCGCGACCAGCGAAAAGTGGTGCAAGGAGCTCGTCGCGCCGAGTGCCAGCCACCGAAACTGCCGTCATTCCGGCGTGAACCAATACCACCGCTATTCCGCCTTCATCAACATGGCCCACGGCGCAATGGATGGAAACGGCGCGCGCATCGACCGCGACGGCGTGGATTCGGGCGGGAGTTACATGAGCTGCCCAAACGTCGAGTGGATGGAGCTACAGTATCCGTTGCTCTACCTGTTCCGGCGCCACGCTGTGGACAGCCCGGGCGCGGGTAAATTTCGCGGCGGGGTTGGCGTCGAATCGGCTCACATGCTGCATGACGCGCCGGAAGGGAAAATTCGCGGCGTCGCCTACGGTGTCGCGAGCGCGGAAAATTCCGGCCACGGTATGTTCGGTGGCTCTTCGGGAGCGCCGAGCGTCATGGTGTTGATGGAAAACACCAAGGTCGATGAATTGACCGCGAGCAATAAACCGCCGACAAAAATTGCCGCATTGGGCGGCGAGGAAAAGCTTCTTCCGTACTGTAATTTTGAGCTTAACGAAAACGATGTGCTTTATATGCGGGTTGCAAGCGGCGGCGGCTACGGTGATCCGCTGGAAAGAGATCCCGCACTGGTTCAGAAAGATGTGGCGAACTCGATCGTTTCCCTGGATGCGGCGCGGGAGATCTATGGCGTTGTGCTTCAGGAGCCCGGATTGCAAGTGGACGTTGAAGCAACGCGGCAGCTGCGCAAAAAGATGAGCCGGCAAGAAACCGAGTAGTGGCTGCGGACTGATATCTGAATAAACCGCCCCGGGGGGCAGCGTTTATCCGAACGAGAGTTTGATAACGTGCAATTTGTTGACGGATATTGCGGCTGATTTTGCTTTTTTCAGATTTCCAGCTCCTGAATAACTCTCCGGAAGAGCCGGCAGTTCACTTAATAGCAACTGTGTTCGATTTCAAGGAATCTGAGCAACCACCGGACGCCACGGAACACGATGTCTGAGCATCGCATTAAGGATGACCAGCAGTTTGCGCATGCAGGCAACCAGGGCAACGTTTGGCGCTTTGCCGGCGGCCCGTAGCCTTTTGTAAAAGTCTCGGATCACGGGATTGCGCCTGCTGGCAGTCAAAGCGGCCATGTAGAGAGCAGTGCGCACATGAGATCGACCGCCCAAATGACGCGGCGTCCCCGCAGCAGGCCGCTATTCCAGTTCAGTGGTGCCACACCAACAAGCGCAGCAATTTGTTTGCGGTTCAAGTTCCCCCGCTCAGGCAACTCGGCCAGCACGGTGCGACTAACAACAGGCCCGATGCCAGGCACACTCTTGAGCCGATCTTCCTGCTCACGCCAGACAGGGCTTTGACGGATTGTTTGGTCAAGATCCTCGTCGGCTCGCTCCAGTTCCGATTGCAGCCAATGGATATGTGCCTCAATGCGTTTTTGTACTCGTCGAGAGATTCAATCCGTACTCGGCGTTTAGCCGTCGAACTGCGTCTTTCATAACTAATCTGTTTATCGCTGTTGAATAGAAGCTGTCAATAAAGCGCGAGAGCATACTTGACAGTCATTAACGAACTATATTAAAGACAGCACGGCTGACGCATAAAAACGCGCATCAATGGACAATGGGAAGCGCGTCGCGCTCCGTTCGTCGTGACCCCTTTTCAAGCGCCCACAAAGTAAGCTCGAGGGGCTTTAACTTTCAGGAGGTTTCATAATGATTTCCAATGCCCCGGTGATTCACAAGGGTTTGCGCCACGTGTTGTGCTTCTCGACTCTTATCCTTGCGCTTCTTAACGGTGTCGTCTATTGCGCGGAGACCAATACGGTCAATGCAGCGAAGAAGGAAGGAGAAATTATCCTCTATACGGTTATGAGTGCGGACAATGATCGGGTCATCGTGGAGGCTTTCCAAAAGAAGTACCCGGGTATACTGGTGAAAAGTTGGTGGGGGAGTACGGAGACGATGCTAAGCAGGGTTTTGACTGAAGCACGTGCTGGTGCTGTCCAGGCCGACGTAATATTTTCCGGAGGATCCGAGATGCAGGTTTTCAAGAAAAGAGGCCTGCTGCAAAAGTACATTTCGGCTGAAGCGAAAGCGATTCCCGAAGACTTCAGGGACCCCAGGGGATACTGGACCAACGTGCATCCTCTGTCGATGGTTACTGCATACAATACGGATCAAGTGAAACCCCAGGATGCGCCCCGGACCTATGAGGATCTATTGAAACCCCAGTTTAAAGGCAAAATGTCGATGGAAAGACTGGAATATGACTGGTTTGCCACGCTCATAAAAGTCTGGGGAAGAGAAAAGGCCATCGCTTATTTTAAAAAATTAGCTGCTCAAGATATAAGATTCGACTCAGGGCACACGAAGATTGCTAGCATGGTAGCAGCGGGTGACATACCTATCGGCATCAATATGTATGAATATCGGATTGCCTCACTTAAAAAAGACGGAGCAAAGGTAGACTGGGTAGCGCTTGAACCCGTGGTCTCTATACTCGAGGTGATCGCGGTGACATCGAAAACGGCTCATCTCAACGCGTCAAAGCTGTTCGTCGACTTCATGCTATCCGTGGAAGGACAAAACCTGATTCGAGGTTTTGGAAGAATTCCAGGCCGGCGGGGGATGGAACCCTTGGATAAGGATATCGCCAAAATTAAACCGATTCCCACTGACCTCGCGACTATCTATAACGTTGGATTGGACGTGTTCGGCAAAGAGTACAGAGAAATTTTCGGTCTCCAATAGGTGAACCGAAGCTCGGAAAGCTTTTTGGCATTGGGCAAAAGTCGCTTGGCTCTTCGCGCCTGGCACGGGGTCCAATTCTTCAACTCTCCGGTGCGGCACGATCCCGTTGCACCGAAAAACATAGGTTCTGCCGTTGATTCCTTTCTCAAAGCCGCCCCTAACAGGAAGATATAGTGATGGCCTGGAGTGCATCTTCACCTGGTATTGGCGCGCCGACCTGTTTGCCAAGGGGAAGCTGCGGATTACATCACGGATGATGTAAAACGTTGGACTTCGCTCTGGCGATCCTTGACCCCATCGAGGAAAACTTTGCGCGAATCGCTTCCTCATCAATGCCAGCGATTTCTTTTCCCAGCATAACCGGTTTTCCGTCGATGAAAACGCTCTCCACCGAGCCGCCATTCTCGCAAAGAGCCAATTCATCGACGATGTCGTTGTTTGGCAGCAGCGAAATGGAAGGCCTCAAAATCGCCAGATCCGCCCTCTTCCCTTCCTCGATCGAGCCGATGATTCCATCGAGAAGCAAAGCCCTAGCTCCGCCCTGTGTGGCCATGGCAAAAGCCTCGGAAGAGAGGACCCAATCGTCAGCTCCCCAAAGGCTTCTTGGCAACAGCACGGACAGCTTCATCTGCTCAAAAATAGAATAGATCGTCCCGGCATTGACGCTGTCCGCCCCCAGCCCTATCGACAGACCCTGATTGAGCATTTTTTTCACGCGCGCTACACCGCTGCCTAATTTCATGTTGCTCGACGGATTATGGACGATTCTAACGTCATGTTTCCTGAGGATATCGATCTCCTGATCGTTTAACCAAACGGCATGGGCCACGGATAAGGTGGGGCTAAGAAATTTAATTCTTTCCAAATGGTGGACTATCGGTTCGCCGTATAGTTCTCTCCCGATCTCCGCATGTTTTCTCGTCTCGGCAAGATGAGTATGGAGGACAACATTGAACTCTTCCGCGATTTCTCTGCAAGCAAGCAACAATCTGTCGCTGCACCGTTGCGGAGCCGAGGGTGCCAAGGCAAACGAGACTAGCGGGCCGAAACTGCCGACTTGCATGGATGCCTCTCTTGCCAGAGAAACCCAAGATTCCACGTCGTTAATTTCAGGAATCATCCCGGCATTGTCCGGAGACTGGTCCTTTAGCGAGAGAGCCAGAATTCCTCTGATGTGCGTATCGGCAAGCGCCCGGCAGGCCGAGTCTACGGATTGAAGAGGATCCTTCGCGGGCGCAGTGAACATGTTCAGAACCGTTGTCACGCCGTGCCGGATAAGCTCGATGCAAGCAGCGCTATGAATGACATAGATATCGTCAGGCGATGGATTAAAAAACTTTTCAGTCGCCGCCGATTTTCGGGACCAAGACTCGAACGAAGTCTCGTCCCACAATCCCCTCTGAAACATTCCGGTGAGATGAGTATGGGCGCTCACAAGTCCCGGGATGATGATCTTGCCCTTACAGTCCACGACATCATCGGCATCATTTCCGCGATCGCACAGACCTTGGGACACCGACTTGATTCGATCCCCCTCTATAAGAATGTCCGCTTGAGGGAAAATCTCCCGCCGCGAATTCATGGTTATTATAGTGCCGTCTTTTAGTAAGGTTTTCATGCTATGCAGATCGGCGCCTTAGATAGGATCAGCAGAGAAGACCTGCTGCCTTGTGATGGTTTATTTTGGCCTTTTGGAAACTTTTTCTATAAACCCCTCATTCACCAACTCCTGGATCACCGAGTTGTCATAAAATTCGTCGACTCTTCGACTGCCGGTCTTATCCGCCGAGATACTATTTTTGATTGCGGCAGCGTCTGTCCAAGGGACTAGTGACGTATTCTTGACGAAGTAATCATGGGACTTCGACAACACCTCTGCGTCGCTTAATTTTGTATATTTACGCATGACCGACTGCGCGAGTTCCTTGTTTTGCGCGTAGAGGTGGAGGCCTTCGATGTAACCCATAAGAAAGTCTTTTACGGCGGCTCGATTTTGAGCCAGATAGGAGCCATTGGTGGCCATGACCGAAGTCGGATACTTCACCCCTAAATCACCAAGATCTACGAGCACTTTGAGACCTAGGGATGTAGCCGCAAACAGCCCTGGCGGCGCAATAATGGTGGCGGCCACAGCGCCTGAATGGACCGCAAAAACTCTTTGCGAGTCCGGGCCCGCTTGGACTAACGTCATATCTTTCGGCGCCAACCCCAACTTTTCGAAGGCAAGCAACGCCGCCACCTCTGTGATGCCTCCCAGGCGAGCAATCGCCAATCGCTTGCCCTTGAGATCCGCCGGGGAACGAATGTCCTTATTCACTACGAGACTATAGGGCATGTAGTTATAAGACGAAGCTATGATCGTGATATTGCCGCCCTGAAGCTTTGCCTGAATGGGCGCCGATCCGGCGACATTGGCAACGCGGACTTCATTGGCAAGCAGGGCTTGAATATTTGTCGAACCTCCGCTGATAAGGATGAGTTCTTCGGCCAATTTGTATTTTTTAAAAAGACCAGCCTCATCAGCCACCCAAAGAGGAACATTGTAACCGGATATTCCGGCATAGCTTATACGAACCGCCTGTGCAGCAACCCTGCGTGGGGCAACAAGCCAAATACCTAAGATAAGCGCGATAAGCGGAATAAGCCTGTTTATTTTCGAGCGCATAGAACTGCGCCGGTCCTTTCCGACCAACTTTTTATTTTAGCCCGGAAACCAAGGAACAACGGACCCTAGTCGCTCCTCAACTGCTGAGAGACCGAGGCAGGTAGCGCCCGAAAGGCTTCGACGTGATTTCAGGCCGTTTTCCACCGTCGCCCCATTCCGCGATTACCTTGCCACGGAGAACAGTCATGACGGGCCAGCCTTTCATCTCCCTTCCCTCCCACAGCGTCCATCCTGCTGAGCTGTGAACCATGTCGTTGGTGACTTTAACTTTCCGATCCAGGTCTATCACCACGAGGTCCGCATCGGATCCGGGGGCGATGACACCTTTCTTCGGGTAGAGCCCAAATATCCGTGCTGTATTTTCCGAGCAGACTTGGACCATCCGAAGTAGTGAAATACGCCCGCGATTCACACCATCACTAAGCATGACCGGTAACGCCGCTTCCCCCCGTGAAGGGAACCCTGTTCTCGTTGCCCAAATATCACCAGGTACCTCCATTTCCTTGCGTGGCCTGCCCGTGTTGGTGTGATCGCTGCCGACTGTGTCAATGCGGCCGTCCGCTAGAGCCTGCCACAGGATTTCGATTGTTTCTTGGCTCCGCAGCGGCACGTTAATGCGCCACATGTCCTCGGCTAGGCTCAGATAATGAGGGCCCGTTTGCGCATACACAGTGGCGCCGTCTGCTCTTGCCCGGGTGATCTCGTCGATTGTTTCGGGAGTGGTGGTGTGCTGGATGTAAAGCGGGCATTTCAAAATGCGGGCGTAATACGTATAGGCGTGCACGTGCCCCGCTTCGCAAAAATGTGGCGAGCGCTCGTTCCAGACCTTGTATTCCTTGCGCCCGGCTTTTAAAAGACGCTCCTCGAAAAGGCGAGCGATTTCCCAGTTCTCGCAGTGCATGCAAATTATTCCCGGCCGTCCCAATTTGGCGACCGCTTCCATCCCGAGATAAATGGTTCCATCATCAAAGCCGAAATAACCCTGGCTCTTTCGTTGGGGCCAGTACGTTGCTGTGCGCTCCGGACTCATGAGATGAAGCTGATATTTGAACGACGTCATGCCGAAGTCCCGGGCGAGCCGCGGAATTTCTTGCGCGTGCTCGTCTTTTAGAATCTTCGGCGTGAGAAAAAAATCGACCATCGAGCGCGTCTCACCCAACTCCTTAAACAAACCGAACGCATCGGCATAGAGCGGCACTTCATCTTCGGTTTTTTCAGCCTTGTAGGGCTGTCCCATATTGGCACTCGGCTGCATGAAACCCCAAGTCGTGATGCCATAAGCGGCGGCGCCACGCGTCTCCGAATCGAATTCATCTCCGACCCAGCGGTGGCTGCCAAAATGAACTTCCGGGTCAACCACTCCGGGAATTAACGTGCGGCCTTTAAGATCGATCGTCTTGAGCGCCTGCGGAGCCGTGTCTCCTTCGCCGACGGCGACGATTTTTTCCTTATCGACAGCGACAAAGCCGTCGATAATTTTTCCCGCAGTTACAATCTTTCCATTTTTAAAGAGCAACTCCACTTGGGCCATGGTCACCTCCACAGTTTTGAATTGTTAGTCCGTACTTTTTCAAACCCCGCTTCCTACGTAACCCCAAAGGGAACATTCGTGCCGGCGGTGCCAGCACAGTCACAGAACTCCTCGCATGCACTCCGGCTACTTTACTTTTTTGTGATGTTCTTGACGAATCCCTCATCTACCAGCTCTTGAATCAACGAGTTATCGTAGAAATCCTCCAGTCTTCGCCCCCCGGCCTTATCGGCCAGGGCATTCTTGATCGCGACGGGATCAGTGAGAGGCACCAGCGCCGTATTCTTCACAAAATAATCGTGGGCTCTTGCCATAGCGTCGCGGTCTTTCAACCGTGCATATTTCTGCATGACGCCAAGCGTAAAGTCCTTGTTTTGCGCATAAACATGGAGCCCCTCGGTAAGCGCCATAACGAACTTTTTTACGGTCGCCCTGTTCTGGGCCAGGTAAGCGCGTCTGGCCACCATGACCGATGACGGATATTTTATGCCGAGGTCGCCGAGATCGGCCATCACCTTTAATCCCAGCGATGTGGCAAAGTAGAGTCCTGGTGGTGCAAGGACCGTAGCGGCCACAGACCCTGACTGCAGCGCGGCAATTCTCTGCGCATCCGGTCCTGCCTGAATCAGCGTCATGTCCTTTGGGCCCAGACCTAGTTTTTCAAAGGTCAGCTTTGCGGCGAACTCGGTAATGCCACCCAAGCGCGAGACGGCCATCCGCTTGCCTTTTAAGTCTGCCGCAGAACGAATGTCTTGATGAACCACGAAACTGTATGGCATTAGGTTGTAAGATGAGGCTATGATTGTGAAATCAGCGCCTTGAAGCGTCGCCTGGATCGGAGTGGTCCCAGCCGCATTGGTAAAATGGAGTTCGTTGGCCAGCAGCGCCTGGAGGCTCGCTGCATCCCCGCTGATCAAGATCAACTCCGAAGTCAGCCCATACTTCTTAAATAGACCCGCTTCCTGCGTCACCCAGAGAGGGGCGTTGTACCCGGAGGTTCCTCCGTAACTGATCCTCACCGTCTGGCCATAGGCAAACCAGGGAGTGATCAACCACACCAAGAAGAGAACGATCATTTTGTATCGAAGTAACATGGGAAGCCTCCTGTGTGGGTTCATGCATTGCTATCTTATGGCCATCGTCAGGGCTCCTCTATTTCCAAACTCTTAACATAGGTGGCGCTTCATTGAGCGGTCGCATCTATGCGACCGAAACTCTGGCATTTACCATAACTTGCCTTGTCGTAAATTCTTCGATCAAGATCACGCACGATTTTCTTCCATTCCCTTCGTAAGACCTCACGAGTTAGAAGTCGCGTTAGGATCTGCACAAGCCGGACTAAATCGGATAGAGCTGATGGCCCGGCTTGCGCGGAATGTAGCGCCCTCGAGGCTTGTCTAACATGATTTTCGCCCGGGGCGCTCCCTCGGGCCATTCCATGATGACTTCGCCTCTAAGAATGGTCATAACGGGCCAGCCTTTGAGCTCCTGTCCTTCCCATATGGACCACTTGGCCGAGCTGTAAATCATATCTCGTTGCACCTTCATGGCTCGTTGAAGGTCGACCACAACAAAATCGGCGTCCGAGCCCACGCTAATCGTTCCTTTTTTTGGATAAATGCCGAAAATTCGAGCCGGGTTCTCGCAACAAACCTCTACCAGCTTTTCCAGAGAAATCTGGTTCTTGTGAACCCCTTCGGTCAACATGACCGGCAAATAGGCCTCCACGCGGGAAGGGAAACCGCTGCTTGTTTCCCAGACGTTCCCCTTATCCATCTGTTCGCGTGACATTCCCCAATCGACATGGTCGGTCCCCATACAATCCAGGTTCCCTGCCCTGAGAGCTTCCCAGAGGTATGCCATTGTTTCCTCATCACGCAGAGGAACGTTGAGCTTCCACACGTCGTGAGAGAGAGTTAGATAGTGATGCCCGGTTTGGGCATAAATCTTAATCCCTTCCGCTTTGGCTTTGAGAATTTCGTGGATCGACTCCCTGGTCGTGGTGTGGACGATGTAGAGCGGGCAGCCGGTCACGCCTGCGTAATAGGCATAATTTCTAACATGCCCGGCTTCGCAGAAATGGGGAGAGCGCTCATCCCAGGCCGCCGTATCGGTACGTCCGGCCTGTTTCAAACGTTCCTCGAATACGCGCACGATCTCGTAATTTTCCGGGTGGATGCAGATCAAGCCGGGAGGCCCGATTTCGGCGGCCTTCTCCATGCCAAGGTAGATTGTGCCGTCATCAAAGCCGAGCCATCCTCCTTTTTGCCTACCGGACCAGGTGGTGTGAGTCGCGGGGCCCTGCATCATGTGGAGATAGTATTTGAACGAGGTCACACCGAATTCCTTAGCGACTCGTGGAATGTCGAGAGCCTGCTCGTCCGTGGTAATAAAGCCTGTGAGGAAAATGTCAACGCAAGAATGGGTTTCAACTTGCTCGATGAACTCTGGCATCACCTGTGAGAAGGGAACGACATCCTCAGGCCGGGGCTCGTCGATATGCTTCTTGCGCAATTTCGGGCTTGCTTGCATCATTCCCCAAGTGGTGACACCGCCGGCCGCCGCCGCCTTTGTTTCGCTACTGAGGCTATCTTTTAAAGGCCGATGCGTGCCGAGATGGTTTTCCGGGTCAACCAGCCCAGGAAGAACATATTTGCCCGTGGCGTCGATTATTTGTCGAGCCGAATCGAGAGCTCCATCGGGACCGAGAATGGCAATTTTACCGTCCTTAATTCCGATGGACAGTTTCTGCACCCCTTCTCTGGTTACGACTTGTCCCCCTTTGATAATCGTATCCAACGTGATGTCCATCATGAATCTTTTCTCCTTTATAAAAATTTAGAGCGTCGTTCTTACGCGCGAAAATTCCGTTCGTCGTCTTTGAAGGCGTTACGATAGAGCCTCTGAAGCGCTAATTTCCCGTTTCCGGCTTCGCTTCTTAGAATGGCACCGTAGCGCTTGCGCATTTTCTCACTGATCGGCTCGACTTTTCGCATCAGCATTTCCTCGCGGACACGAGTCAGTCGTCCACCTCTAACCACGACCTTACCGTCCACCAGGACAGTGTCCACTGAATGGCTCCCCTCACAGAAGACCAATTGATGAATGACGTTATTTAATGGACTCAAACGAAGGTTGGGTCGAAGAATAACCAGATCTGCGCGGAACCCCTTTTGAATCTTCCCAATCTTCCCTCGCCAAGCTGGGATAGCCTGCGCTCCATTGATGGTACCCATACGCAGCGCATCGAATGCTGTCACCCAGTGGTCCGAATCCTCCGTCTTGATGCGTGAAAGAAATGTTGCCAGGCGCATCTGGTCGAAAATGGAATAGCTGTCGCTGGTATCTCCCCCGTCTGTTCCAAGCGAGACATTCACGCCGCGCTTTTTCAATTCGACAACCGGTGCGATACCGCTTCCAAGTTTGAGATTGCTGGCCGGATTATGAACCGCGCTCGCACCCGAGGAAGCCATAAGATCCATTTCCTTCTCATTCAGCCAGACACAGTGAGCCGCCGAAAGCCGTCGGGAAAGAACGCCGAGCTTATGCAGCCGTGTGCCTACCCCATCCCTATATAACTTGTGGGCTCCCCACCGTTGCAGCCTGGTTTCAAGCAGATGCATGTGAATCCCGAGGTCATATCGCTCAGCCATGTCAACGACCTCACGCAAAAGGGAATCGCTACAATTGAACGGCGACGATGGACCCAGCATCAGGTCGGAAGTCGCTGAAGATTTTCTTACGTAGTGTAAGACCGGAAGAACCTGATCTTGCCAGCGGTCACCGCCTGCCGGCTGAGAAAGTCGAGATCTGGAAGACTTGTCGGAGATCATTCGAACGAAATCCTGATCAACCAGAGAGGGAGTTAACACCCCTCGAATACCCGTGGTCTCGAACGCGGCGAGGATCGCCTTCATCTTAGTTTCCGAAAGTCCAGGGCGCGTGGAAAAATGATCTACCACCGCCGTGACACCATTCTTTAGCATCTCGGCGCACGCTAGTTCGGCGGCCACCCCAATCTCGCTCGCCGTCGGATTGACCATTTCCTCGGTCCGCACCCGGTATCCACGCCAGATTTCCATCCTAGCGTTGTCACGGAGGCTCCTTTGCAAAATTTCCGTCAGGTGGGAGTGAGTGTTCACCAGTCCCGGCATGACGATCTTCCCCGAACAGTCGATGCGCTTGGATATGCTAGCACCATCTGTCCTGATCCGCTTCCCGATCTCGGCTATCGATCCTCCGTCGATCAAAATCTGCTGTCCCTCCAGAATCGGCCGCTGCTTTTCTAACGTCACGACTAGAGCATTTTCACAAAGAATCGCCATGCGTCTTTACACCCGATATGGTTATTTGGGAGCCAAATTATTCCGGTTGCATTGAGTTTCTCTAGAGCCTAAAAGAAGGCTCTCGCCTCGGACCACGATTTTCTGCCTCAGGCAATCTCAGTGTGAAAGATGGATATTTTTTCTGTGGCCTCGACATACCTCACGAATCGTGTGAGCGCCTCCCGCGGAGGTATTCTTTTTCGCGGCCCCGGAACTTTAGAGAGCTCCACTTTCGCCACGATGAACGCCAATCCCGGTGTCGTTAGCGCTGCCCGCGCGAGTTTCTGAAACGACTCCAGGTCGCTCACAGTTTGAGCATCCCGCACCCCCGCACCACGAGCGATGGCGGCGATATCAGTCGGGCCGGCAGTGGCAGTCGGCTGGCTACCTGTTCCCTCATAAGCCTCGTTATCGAAGACGAAGATTTTGAGATTGGGCGGCGGATACGATGCAAGGGTGGTCAAAGCCGAAAGCAGCATAAGCACGCTGCCATCGGTATCGAGAACGATGACCTCACGATGAGGCAGAGCCGTCGCTAGCCCCGAGGCAACCGGGATGTGGTGGCCCATGCCGGAGTCAAAAAAGTTACCGTCGCGGGGACATTGATCGGCCCATTCCTCGGCCACACGGCCCAGAGACAGAACAACGAATTGGTCTTTGATGAAAGGAAGCAGAGCTTTAATGCAGTCTACACTGTACATCTGTTTACTCCTGTTTCGAGTGCAATTGCACGGATCTTTAACCGGTGACAGCAGCGGAGGGGCGAAGCCGTCGTCCCAGAGCGTGTGTTCGAAGCGTTTTCAGAAGGCTGCTAAAGATCCTCCACACAAACTTCGGCGCCCATGATGAGAGCGACATGATAGTTGGTGGCGCTCAATGTCGTGAGGCAGCGCCGGATTCCCTGACGGATCTGCCCCTCGTCCCTCACGATGAGATAGGGTATCTGTAGCGCTTCAAGGACCGGCAGCATGGTTTTGCCATGGGCGACAGCGTAGGTTGGTTTGTCACCGATGTCGCCGCGATAGGGTATGATCATGAAGCACGGCAGTCCCACACTCATGCCCAAGCGGGCGAGTTGATCGCACGCCATTCTGACCCCGGTATTCTCCATCAGCATGACCGCCTTCATACCGCCCAACCAAGCCCCGCAGCAGAGACCTACGCCCACCCCTTCGTTGGAGACTGGCCGAGTAATAAAATCCGGGTCATCGAGAAAACGGAAATAAATTTTCTTAAACCAGCTATCCGGCAAGTAAGAGACAAATTTTACCCCGGCCTCTTTCAAACTGTCGACAACCTCATGTACCACACTATCCTTCACAGGTTCTTCCTTTCTCGTTTGTTGTTCAGGATCCCAGCTCTCTAGCAAAAGAAAAATCAACCAGCCGATTAGGATCGGGCGGCTTGCTTGTCAACCCGCGCTCCACCGCACTATCAACGACAAGTTTGATCTTGTCTCTATCGACAACTCCGCTCGTGCTTAATGACGGCATCAGCCTGCGGTAAAATTCTTCGGCAGACGCCCTATCGAGTTTGAAAAGGGTGCCGATATAGTCGACGACGTCGTCCCTATTCTGGGGATTCTTTATGGCTCTTGAAGCTCCGACAACAGCGCGAACGACTTTCCTGACTTCCGCCGGATCTTCACTGATTCTGCTTACGGTAGTGCTGACCCCGCCCATGGGCGCCCGGTAGACTGAGCCGACGTCCAGGAGGATTTTAAAGCCCTCCTTTGCGGCCAGGATGTCGCCCGGCGCGGCAATAACCGCCGCATCGATTGCGCTCTTTTTCAGTGCGGCAATGCGAGTCAGAGTGTTGCCTATTGCCAGGAACGTAACGTCTTTCGGGTTGAGCCCAAAATGCTTGAGGACATAGACGGCGCCGCTGTAAATTGTGCCCCCGAATGAACTCACACCGATTTTTAATCCTCGTAATTCGGCTACCTGATTGATGCTTTTGGGCACCACCAGGCCCCACACAGGCTGCTCGTTGGCTACGGCAACCAATCGGAACGGCATGCCTATCAGGGTCGCTTCGACAGCAGAGGTGCTGAACGTCGTGTAGCCAAGCTCGCCGGCAAAAAGTGCGGCCAGGATCGCTTCCGCTTTGACAATGATCATTTTGGGATCCAGACCCTCCCTTTCAAAAAACCTGCGATCCTTGGCGTAATAGATTGAAAAGTTAGTAGAGGTAACGTCGCTCGTGCCGATGCGGATTTCCTTGAGCGCCTGGGCTTTGGCGGGTGGGAAATCGGTCAAAGATAAAAGGAGAATGCCTAGGATAGAAATCCAGTTGACCGCAGAGTCTTTTTTCTTCAACGCTCTGAACGTAATCCCTCCTCTAATGGGAGACAGATTGTCGCGGGTAAACTTCTTTCGCTTCTCTGAACGGCGAAGTACTTACTCACTACCTCATCATTTCCCACTTCGTCAAACAATTCTTGCTTTCATTATAAAAATTTTAAACGCGGTCCAGGGACTTTGGGTTGACAGCTTTCCTGACCGAATGTAGAAACACAATTTTCACAGGAAGGAGGGTGAAACCCCATGAAAGACGCGGTACGAAGACTGAATCGCGAATACGGTTTTAATCTGAGCGACCATGAGATCGATCTGGTAACGAAGCAAGCAGAAGAGGCCGCGCTGTTATTTCAGCCGCTGTTCGAAGTGGATGTCACAGGCGTAACGCCGCTCACGAAAATCGACAAGAGGAATAAGAAGACCGTCGCGGGCAAGAAGGGAAAAAAATGAAGGCATTCGACCTGGAAGGACTGACAATCAGCGAGATCGCTCCGCTGATCCGGAAGAAACAAATATCTCCGCTAGAGCTTACCCAGCGTTATCTTGAAAGAATCAAAAGATTGAACCCCCGGCTCAACGCGTACCTCGCGATGACGGAAGAGGGGGCCCTTGCCGCGGCTAGAAGAGTCGAGCGGGAAATCAGCAAGGGAAATTACCGCGGGCCGTTGCACGGTATTCCGTTTTCCATCAAGGACAATATCGCCCTCAAAGGGGTAACGACAACAGCCGGATCGAAGATCCTGTCGGATTGGGTGCCGGACTTCGATGCGACCGTGGTCGAGAGACTTAAGGAAGCCGGGGCCGTCATTCTGGGCAAAACCAACATGCACGAGTGGGCCAAAGGCAGCAATAGCATCAATCCGTTTTACGGCACGTCTCATAACCCTTGGGATACAACCAGAATTCCCGGAGGGTCGAGTGGCGGTTCCGCTGTCGCTGTCGCGGCCAGCCTTTGTCTCGCATCTCTGGGCACCGACAGCGCCGGATCAGTCAGAAATCCCGCATCTTTGTGCGGGGTGGTGGGGCTCAAGCCGACTCTAGGCAGGGTGAGTTCGTTCGGCGGCGTCGCCGGAACTGGCGGTTACACGGTCAATCACTTCGGGGTATTTACCAGAACCGTCAAGGACTGCTCCCTCGTTCTGGGACATATCGCGGGATACGACCCGAAGGATCCACTGAGCTCAGATGAGCCGGTCCCGAATTACACAAAGCTGATCGGAAGGCCGGTGAAAGGAATGAAAGTCGGTATCATCAAGGGATACTTCGAACAATCTTTGGTCGGCGAAGTGCGGATCGCATTCGAGGAAGCCTTAAGAATGCTAAAAAAGCTCGGCATGAAAATCCAGGAAGTCGCTATTCCCCATATGGATTTAGTTCCGGCACTGCAAGCTGCGAGCACGCGACCGGAATCCAATTCCGATCATGATCACTATCTGAGAACGCGGCCCCGTGATTACAGTCCGGGACTGCTTTACAGTCTCATCGCTGGTCTTTTGATTCCCGCTCCTGTTTATGTAACGGCCCAGCGAGTCAGACGACTCCTCTGCCAAGAGTTCGACACTGCCTTCGAGAGCGTGGAAGTGATCGTCGCGCCGACCCTATTCAGCACCGCCCCTACCATCGAGGAGTGCAACTGCGGCTATATCGAAGTCGACGGCAAGAGAATCGAACTCCAGGATCGAGCGGGAAATTTTTTAACCCGGTACACAATCCCTTTCAACGTGACTGGGCTTCCGACCATCAGCATTTGCTGCGGTTTCTCGTCTTCGGGTTTGCCGATCGGCATGCAGATTTCCACGCCGCCCTTCCAGGAGGGCAAGCTTTTTCAAGTGGCGCACGCGTACGAGCGGGCCGCTGAATGGCATAAAAGAACCCCACAACTGTAGCGGTGTTTTCTCGCTAATGACCTAGCGCGGTGAGTACAAACCTTACCGTCTAGCTCGAATTACTGAGCGTCAGGTCCCGCCGGTGTCTTGTTGCTGTTTCTCCACGAAGTCAGTATCCACCAGCGCCGCGCACGAGGGGCAATATAATTGCCGCAGCAGATACCGGCCGTCCAAAAGGGACATGAGATCGCCCGCATTGTGCGATGGCAATAAGCGACTCTTACAGAACTCCCGCCAATCTTGGTCGGCGCGGCAGTATTGAAAGCCACACCTGCGACAACAAATCGTGTCCGTACCGCTTGCGTCGCTGATTTCGATATTTTCTCGCAAGGGATGTCTCATATTTTCTCCTGCAACCGTTCCTTGCGCAGACCGGCACGCAATTTTTCCGTCGCGCCCAAATTCAACGCTGGCTCATCGCCATCGATCGCGACGCCGTAAATGTCTCGCGCTTCCTGCCGTGAGACGACACCATCTTCAACGTCGCGTAACACCCGTTGAGGTTCGCGTTCCAGTGGATCGCCATAGCCGCCGCCGCTCGCCATGCGCATGTAAAGAACGTCGTTTCTACCGAGGTCGAATTCGCAGTACGGCAGGAGACTGCTCCTGCCGCCAAGATCGTCGAGCTGATCGGGAGACATGTCCTCAGCGATGGTTTCCTCGACGCGGGCTCCTTCGGTAAGCATCAGCAAACTCGGAGCGCCGGGATAACCGCCGAATAGTCCCTGACCGGAGTTTCGGAGCCCGGCAACTCCAAGAGCCACACCCTTGATCTTGCCTTCGGGAGCGTCATGCACGGTCAGCGCCGATTCGCTGCCGGCGCCGCCGCGGTATTTGCCCGCTCCACCGCCGCCTTTGATGTTGCGCCTGAACAGATAGAGCAAAGGAAAATTTGCTTCGAGCCATTCAATATTATGGGAGCTGAGGCCGTCACCGGTATCGTCCCCATCCCTATAGGAACGAGCTCCAGTGCCGTCCAGCGCGCCTTCGGAAAGCGTGGAGACGTAATAATTGCCATGCTGATTGACGCCGGCGTGGCGCGCTAGACGATGGCCGACGTTGAGCGCCATGACTTCGCCTCGCCACTTCTCACTGGTGGCTAGCATCTGCGTGATCACCGCGTTGGCGACAAACTTCGCTGTCGAACCGCCAGAGGTCGTATTCAGGGACACCGGCGCCGGCGGTATCGAATTCACCACGGTTCCCGGTGGTGCAATCACCTCAATTGGATTCAGCGCACCGTGATTTTTCGGCAGGTCGTAGGCCATAGTAGAAAGAATCGCCTCATAGCACGCGCCAAAGGTCGCATGGTAGGGCAAGTTGATGCCCTTTTTGGCTTGCGGGCTGCTGCCGGTGAAGTCGAACAGCAATCGCTCGCCGCGCTTGTTGAGAGTCACGTGGACGTTCCAGGTATCGCCCGCGTGAATGCTTCCCGTCTCGCTCCAAGTCCCGTCAGGAATCTCCGCGATTCTTTTTCTCAAGATTGATTCGGAGTAATTCAGCATCTCCCGGGACACGGCGGTTACCAGTTCGGGGCCGAACTGCTCAAACAACGCATGCATTCTCGATTTCGCGACGTTGTTCGCCGCGATCTCGCATTTAAGATCGAGACCGACCATGACCGGCTGCCGCGTCATGTTAATGAAAGCCTCGAAGAAATCTTTTCTCAGTTCGCCCCGCTCCACCAGCTTGATGCCGGGAATGCGGATACCTTCGTGGCAGATCTCGGTGGCGCCGGGGGAATTGCCGCCGGGCGACATGGCGCCGATGTCCATCACGTGCACGAAGGTCGCGCTCCAGCCCATCAGTTTGGCATTAAAATGAATCGGCGAGATCATATAGACATCGGACTGGTGAATCGCCGCCACGTAAGGATCGTTGAGCAGAAAAATATCATCGGGATTGATGCCGCCGTCATTTTCGAAACGCTCGATGATACGCTTAACGGCAAAACCGGCGCACGCGACATGCCAGCCCATGGCATCACCCGCCGACAAAACATCGCCGTTGGCTAAGTACAGAGATGCCATATAATCATGCATCTGCGTGGTGTTCACCGTGCCGCCGACGCGCTCCAGTGTGCTGCCCATCTCCTTGGCGATCTGGTAAACACGGTGCGACAGGATCTCGAAAGTAATGGGGTCGACGCTGCTGACGATCGGATTGACAGCCATTGCTACGTTCCTAAATGGATTCTGATATTGCGGTATTCATCCATGGCCGCGCGGTCGCCGGGATTGACCACCACCGTAGTGACCGGAGTTTCGATGATCGCGGGACCGCCGAATTCCGTTCCTGGCCGTAACTTGTTAAAATCGTATACTCGCGTTGGAGCGAACTTTTTGTTTTCCTCGAAGTAAGCATCGCGCTGGCCTTTGAGCGCTTCGGCGTCGCTCGATTTCGACAGCGGCTCGGCTTTGACGTCGGGCTTTTTGAGCAACCCCGCAGCGGTAAGACGGAACGTTAAAATCTCCTTTCCCGCTTCACGATAGCCCGAGCCTTGGCCAAACGCCTTTTCATAGAGGTCGTCGAATAGAGCGGACAGAGTTTCCATATCCGATTCGGTAATGATTCGGCTGCCGGGGGCAAAAGGCACATTAAGCTCATGGACCTGGTAGCGGTAACGCATATCGACGCTTCTCATCGCCTGAATGTCGTTTTCCAAAAACCCCGCAGCGCGAAGATCTCTAAGCGCTCGCTGTAAAAGGACCGAGAAGTTCTGATTGACCAGGGCAGGGTTAACGGGTAAAACGACGTGGTCCGACTTCCCATACTCATAAACCAAATCGGAACTGATGAGCCCTGTCGCGCCGTGCACCGAGGCGGTCAGAGGAATGACCACCTGCCGCACACCTAATTCCGCCGCATACCGGCTGGCATGCACTGGCGCGGCGCCTCCGAAAGCAAACAACACGAAATTTCTCGGATCGTGACCTTTTTCCACGGTCGCCTTGCGAATCAGATCGCTCATGTGCGAGTTGGCGATGCGGTAGATGCCGCTGGCCGCTTCCACCTCGGTCATCTTCAGCGGCTTGGCGATTTTCTCGCGGATCGCCGCCAGCGTCTTGGGCTTGTTCAGTTTCATTCTGCCGCCGAGGAAATAATTTTCATTAAGATAGCCGAGAACCAAATCGGCGTCGGAAACTGTCGGCTCTTCGCCGCCGACATCGTAACAGACTGGACCCGGCGATGCTCCCGCGCCTTGGGGTCCGACTTTAAGCAGTCCGGTTTCCGGATCGATCCAGGCGACACTGCCGCCGCCGGCGCCGATGGATTCGACCCAGATCTTGGTCGACAAAATATTGTAACGCAGAATAACAGGCTTGTAATCGCGCTCGATTACGCCGTCGCGCACAACGCTGACCTTGAAGGTCGTCCCGCCCATATCGGTGGCGAGAATGTTTTTTTCGCCGATATGCTCGCCCAAAAATCGCGTACCGACGATACCCGCCGCGGGACCTGATTCAATGATACCGACGGCATTTTTGCAGGTCGCCTCGACGCCCAGCACGCCCCCGTAGGCTTGCATGATCAGGAGCTCACGGCTGAGCCCTCTGCTTTTAAGGATGAACTGCAGGTTTTGCAAGTAATGGGAGATTTTCGGGCCGATGTAGGCGTTGAATACTGTGGTCGCCGACCTTTCATATTCCCCGAGATAAGGCGCAACTTCGCTGGATAGAGTAAAAAACAGTTTGGGATATTTTCTGTTTATGATTTCCGCGAATTGCTTTTCATGGACATCGTTCATGATCGACCAAAGAAAGCACACCGCGACAGAGTCCACTCCTTTTGCAACCAATCTATCAATTGCCTGTTCCGCCGCCTGAACGTTGAGGCGAATCAGCTCATTACCTTTGTAATCGATGCGCTCCGGAACTTCTTCCACGAGCCTACGCGGCACAAATGGCTCGGGCTTATCCAGAGCGGAACGGTGCGCGAGTTCGTTTTCCGTCAGGCCTTCGGCAATCTTGCCGCGCATCATGTGCAGACTGTCGCCGAAACCTTTGGTCATGATTAAGCCGGTTTTGGCTCCAGCGCGAGTGATCAGAGTGTTGTCACCGATGGTGCAGGCGTGAAAAAACAGGCGGGTCGCTCGCAAAAGCTCGTCGGCGTCTTTGAGGCCGAGATTGCTAGCTGCATCCGCCGTGGAATTCAACGCTCCCTCGGAAAAATCGGCCGGCGTCGAAAGCGATTTGCCGATCGTCACCCGGCCCTCTTCGTCCATCACCACGCAATCCGTAAACGTTCCGCCGATGTCCACACCAACAACATAGTTCATAATCTTTCCACTCACTCCTCTTCGTAGAGGTATACACTAACAAGCGTAGCCTCCTGTATGATGAACGCTTATTGCTTTGCACTTTCTCCTAGAAAACTTAAATCTAAGGAATTGGGAGTTAGCACTGTGTCGGGGTCAACACCTAATTTCGACGTACTCTCATGCAAAACAATAATCATGCCTTTTCCGCTAAAGTTATCGGGATCATCATCACCGCGAAGTGCGCCCTTGAACCAAGAGGAACTTCCAAAATTCGATAAACACAACGGCCGTGGCAACAAGAATTTTCTGTGCCGCAACGCGCTTCATGATCGAATCATACCAATCATATATAGACATCCTAACGCAAGTAGAACGTCGGTCTAACTGACATTGGCGGTAAAGATTACACAGATGCAATATAAGACCGGCAAACGCTATTAACAAAGAGGAGATGCCGAATGCCGCGACATGAGTTCCGGCGTGAAGACATACGTTTATTGCCAGTAAGTTTAGGTTTGTCTCAATTCGTAAGAGTGTCGTAGATGTATAGTTCTCCAATGCCGCCAAAGGCATTAGCGAAAGCAAGCTCATTCCGGTGGCGCCGGCGATTGCCAACGCAATTTATAACGCAGTGGGCGATGGAAAGAAATTTCGATGTACGGCAAAGACATACAGAATGCCCATTGCATGGTCGCTTTGCCAGCTCGACCGGCCTATGGCAGTTCGATGTGACACCCATCTATACTCCCAGCCGGGGGCACGCTCAACTGAGAAGCAAAGTACAGCAATGATACAGCTTAATTTAATGGTATGCTGGAAGCTATCTATCGAATACTAGCAGTTGCGAGAAGATCACACTTGTGACCAGATACCAAAAATCGGGGATAGCGTTGATTGTATGTGTGGCCTTATCTCTGATTCAATATTTTGTCTTGCTTCATTTCGGGATTTTCTGGTTCATTGTTATCATGATTTTGATGACCCCGGTCGCAAAAAATCTCGCTTCATGGGTGCTTTCCGCGGACAATGTTTTTCCCAAAACCAATGACTTGCTATCCGAAGGTGATTCAACTCCAACACAGGACCCCACCACATTCTGTACCAAAGAAGAAACAGAATAGAAACAGTGTAAACTTCGAATTTCGCGGCAAACCTAGATTGTGAAAAGAGGTTTAAAGCTTCGACGGCTCTTTTTCGTTTCCGAAATATTCTGAGCGAATGGCAGCTCCGAACGGTCAAACACGATCGAATCAAACCCTGCTCCTGCCGCGTCCTCCGCAGTGACCAGCGAGTGGGTATGATCCGCGTTCAGGAAAATCGGATAATCATACCCCTGGCGAAGAACTTTCACTGCTGCAGTCGCCTCGCGCACGCCCATAAAGGCACGCTCGCCCTAGGAAAGCCCGACTATAACGGGTACGTGCAGATTCGAAGACCATCGTAACACTTCAGCCCAAATTGAGGAATGAGCCAATCTCAACTGAAAACAACGGTTTTCGGCGTCAGAGTAATCGTTGCGTTAACAGGGTTAGTGCTAAAGCTAACCGGCGCGTGGCGGAGCCCCTAGTTAAGTGTAGCCCGCCGACAGAACGCGTACAGCAGAGTCTTGCCTTCCGCCGCAGTGAATGCTGTAGGCCTGATAGAGCCTACCCTTTTGATTGACTGTCCTATAAGCGTCCCGTCGCATCAGAAAGTACGTGACGAAGAGATAGGTTTTGTCTTGACCGAGGAACAGTGAACCAGAACTGGCCGTTGAGCTTTGATATGGCGGTAGCCAAAAACCTAGGCTTCAGGACTGCTCAAACGACTCTCAAAATCACCAGGGCTTCGTGGAGCGTTTTTGGAAAGCGGATGGCATGCATAGGAAATGCCTTCACGCAAGAAATCTTCCGGATAGCACAATCCTTAACGGACCACGGCACGAATATCCTACGAAGATCGACAACGCGTCGTGGTTGCCTATTCGGGCCTGCGTCACGACCCGCGCAATAAGCGGGCAGGACTGAATTTGAACGACGCAACGAGCAAACCTCATAGGATTTGTTACTGGGAGAATTCAATTTGATTAAAGGATGACGTGTGGGATAATTGGAAATTCGAGGAGAGGAAACGAATTGGCGGAAAGGAGAGTTGATGAAGAAAAACAAGTTCCTCCGGCACGCCGTTGCGTTTGGCTTGCTGTTGTTCCCTTCTCATCTTTTTGCCCAAGTGAAAGATCTACGAGAATTCCGAGTGCCCTCTCAGATCGGAGGGTCAAACAGCCCCTTGTGGGTAGCCGAGCGTTCCGGCTCCTTTGAGAGGCATGGTATTAAAGTATTGCCGATTTATGTGCGCAGCGGCATTCAAGTGATCCAAACACTTCTTTCGCGCGATGTTTACATGGGATTCGCGGGAGGTTCAGGTGTCATTGGCGCTTGGGCACATGGCGCGAAGGAATTGGTCGTCATTGGGGCAGCCGTCAATCGGCTCGACTATGTTTTTGTCACCAGCGCAGCCATTAAGAAGCCCTCGGATCTCAAAGGAAAGAAGATCGCAATCAGCCAGTTCGGAGGCACGGCTGATTTTCTCGTGCGCCAGGCCGTCCGTCAGCTCGGATTGAATCCAGAAAACGACGTTGCAATCATTGGGCTCGGTCCACAGGCAGAAAGGTGGACCGCTCTAGCCGGAGGCCAGGTCGATGCGACGGTTTTTCAACCACCGGTCACGTTGCGTGTTAGGAAAGCCGGCTTCCCGGTCTGGGTGGATTTCTCTAAGAGCGATTATGAGTATCTCGTTGTTGGCCCTGTTACGACCCGCTCTTTTATTCGGTCGGAGCCGGAAACAGTGATGAATTTTCTGCGCGGATTCGCTGATGGCATGGACTTTTATCGCGACGAAAAAAATAAAGCGACAGTTCTGCGATTCCTAGGGGAATACTATAAATCCAGTAACGTCGAAGAGCTGGAAGAAACTCGCCGCGTCTACAGCCAAATCATGCGCCGGCTCCCTGTTGTCACAGCCAAATCTCTTGAAAATATAATCGCCAATGACAGGTCTTTAGTGAAGATGAACATAAATACGGCAGAAATCCTTGATCTCTCATTTCTTCAGCGCCTTGAGGAGGAACGGAAAACCAAAGGAGATTAGTAAAAACCCGCCGTTCAAAATCTACCAGAAACAACTGAATTGAACCACCCCAAACTCACGCGATTTGTCAGTAGGAGAATACAATGAAATCGTAGGTCTGACGTGTCAACGCTGAGCAGCGCGAATGCAGTGAGCGTTCCGCTCCAGCGTGTGAAGTTAGGCATCCGCAGTCCGCTCTCGATTGCGCGTAAAGTGAGATAACCGCATGCTTTGCCATCGTCGTTTTATCCTTTATTTTTTAAACGTGACTCAATCTCGACGGGTCGAACATTTTTTTTTACTGACGGAATGGGAAAACCAGGCATTAGTTTACGGTACCTGTAAAAGTTTTTTGTAAAGTTCGATATTGTCGTTCAATCGATCCGCCAGCTTAGCTTGACTGGGGTAGGGTTCGACGCCCCGAAGTATTTCCTTTAGCCCAGCGCCTGCATCCTTGCGCGCCGGCAGTTGGCCGCTCTTGGCGAAAGATTCCTGCACCGGTAGAGACAGCAGATAGCTAATAAAGAGTTTGCCGGCGTTGGGGTGAGGTGCCTTAACGGAAAGTCCTACAGGGTGAAGGTTGGCCACCGCGGGTTCGAGCATGACCCAATCAATTGGGGCGCCTTTATTCCTCATATCTCTAGCCCGATGAAGATAGAGCGCAATGCCAAGGGAAAATTCTCCAGCGGCTAATAGCTCGGTGTTAAGAGTGCGTCCGCCACGGTAAACGATTTTTTGCTCCCCGAGTTTTTTCATAAAAACTTTGCCGTTTTCGTCCCCCATCACGTAAAGCAGATTGGCAAACCACTCGTAGGCGTATTGCTCCATCCCCATCTTGCCCTTCCATTTAGCGTCGAGGAGATCTTCATACCGTTTCGGGACGCTTTCTCGGGGAACCAATTTTGTGTTGTAAACCACTACGTTGACGTTGGAGAGTATCGAGGTCCAATAAGACTGGTCATCCAGATGGCCCTCGCGGATATACTTACGCTCTGGGGCAGAGTACTTGGCGAAAAAACCTTCTTTCGCCAGTGAATAGCCGGGGTAGGTCGTCATGTCCAGGACATCCCAGGCGTAGCGGCCGGCTTTCGCTTCCGTTCTTACTCTGTTCAAAAGTGCATAGTCCCCGGATCGGTAGGAGCTAGCGTTAATAAATGGGAATTGCTTGCGAAAGCCGTCGACTAGGTTGCGGACCTCTTCCGTGCTAGAGCTGCTGTAGACAACCAACTCGCCCTCTTTTTTTGCCAATTCAACGAGCTGAGGATCGAACTGTGTTAGCCCGACTGCGGGGAACAAGAGCACAAGGATAAACAAGAAAATGATTGGCATTTTGATTCACCTACAAGCAGAAACATGTCAGCGCAAACTGACGGATCCTAGATCTCCAATCCAATCCCGGCGTTGAGTGCTTTGTCATGCGCCAATCGAGCCAGCGCCATGAAACCCACTCCCTGATCGCTGTTTTGTTTAAATAGGGTGATCTGCTTTGCGCTTGTGCGACCACTTACTTTCCCGGCTAGCAAGGAACTTAAATCGTTGACATCGTCCCATCGTAGCAGTCCTTTGCCGATCGGTTCGACGAAGTCACCCTGCTCATCGTGGATGCCCTGCTGCCGCAAAGTCGCAACGATCACATCGGCGCGGGTGAGTGCTTTGTCGTCCAACTCACGCCTAGGGCTCGTGACGAGGCCTTCCTGTAAGAGTTCTTTGTTACTGCCGACGATGGATGTTACATGCTGGCCTTCCTCCAACCACTCGCCGTATAAAACCGGAACGTTACTGCCGGTAGCGCAGACCACCAAGTCCGAGCCCCTCGCTACATCGCGTGGTTCGTTCACCGCCAAAAGCTCGGCGTCAATATGAGGCTGCATCATCGCGCAAAACGCTTTGCGATTCTCCGGGTTTCGGCTGAAGACTTTGACCTTTTCGATCGGCCGCAGCGCGCACATTACTTTGAGATGGCGGCGCGCCTGCCGGCCCGTACCGTAAAGACCTAACACCCGGCAATCTTCGCGCGCCAAGTGTTTGGTTCCCACGGCGCTCGTGATCGCAGTCTCGGTCGCAATATCATTATCGTCAAAATCGTACAGCGGTATCGAGCCTACGATAATCGTCAACAGGGCGGCGCTCTCGCTATCATAAGCCATATAGACGCGTTTGCCCGCAGCGGCGTAGGTCTGATCTTCTTTGGTGTAACGATGGCGCTCATAATGAATGAATGTACCGGCAACTTTCAAATCGACGCAGCCCCCAGAATGGATATTAATGCGCCGGTCGCCCGCCATCATGCGTTGGCGCGGCAGGCTGAATTGCGGATGTCTTGCCTGATCGCGAAAACCGCTCTCGACGGCATCGATCGCTTCCTCGATTGAAATGAGGCCCTTGATATCTTCGGCTTTGAGCAGCAGTGCCATAGACTCCTCAAAGATCATGGGCGGCTACGCGTAAGGCGCCATGAATAACGCTCGGTAAACGCTTCCTACACGCTTACATGGCGTCCTGTTGACTTGTCAACTTACGATTACACAAACATGCGGCGCGCAATCCGGCTGAACTTGATCATGCCGAAGGCGTTATTTCTAGTACCGCTCACACGATTCCCAGGATTCGTGTGGCTCATTGTCACTGGATTTGTCTTGCCGAATTCGGTCAAGCACGTCGCATCACCAACGGTCGCGCAAAGTCTTTAACGGTGTCCGGGCCGCGAGAAGACACGGAAAATCCTCGTTGGCCTTCGCTGCAGGATTAGACTGAACGACGCCTCAGTCAAATCTCGCAGAATTGAGTCGATGGAGAATAAGTTCAATCCTAGCGTGGTCGTGTGGTTATCTGGGCACTTTATCCGCCCGTGCCAGCATATTAGGCGGAATCGTCAGGCCGATCTGCTTGGCTGCTTTCAGATTGATGATGAATTCGAACTTAATTGGCTGCTGCACCGGAGATCGGCTGGCTTCACGCCTTTGAGAATCTTATCCACATACATCGCCGCTGCCAGGAA
>WNFR01000567.1_pt1 | contig 37793 bp, 45 predicted proteins | sample 5400221 | NCBI WGS metagenome assembly WNFR01 (sample SAMN13153357, study PRJNA577476) | soil metagenome | isolation source: 40 cm soil under Madrone tree | place: USA:California | collected 2016-06-14 | reverse complement strand
CGGTTCGCCGCCAACCACGACCTGATCCGCTCGCTCTGCGCGGTCGCTTGGGCTCCGGCTTCGCCCGCTCTATAGGTGGCGCCTGCTATGGCCTGAGATCGAAGGCACACTCATGTCCGGAAATTTCCGGAGATCCGTATAAGCGGTAAGCACGTGCATCGCGGGCGTGTTGAGCGGGCTGGCCGCGCTTGCCTTGATCGAGCCAAGTGCGGGCGTCCGGAGCCAATCACGAGGGACGGAAGAGCGTGCGCGCTCTAATTGAGATGATCTCCCACCAATGACCAATAGACCATGCAAACTGCATTACTATCGCAATGTATCCGGACGCCGCGGCGCAGACATCTTTTTGTCTGATCCCGAGAACGAGCCCGTACGAGAGGCAAGTGAACAACCATACCGAGGCGGGCACGGCCACCGGCCAGTAAAGCGGCGCGAGAAATTCGAGGGTCACCATGGGTGCGATAAACGGCAGCATAAAGTGCCTGATGCGCTTTCTGCCTCCATGGCGAAGAAATGTGCGAGCCCGTCCACGACCATGCTTCACGTACTGGCGGAACAGTGAAATTGTGTTATTTCGTGGAAAGTATGTAATAACTAGGTCATCCGCCAGCCAAATCCGGCCGCCACTTTTGATCAGTCGTTGGTCAAATTCTGGATCCTCGCTCAATGTATCGTGGTAGCCCCCGAGTTTGCGAAACCACGCCAAATTAAATATTGCATGATGGCCGTGTTCCACCCAGCCGCCCCGGTCAAGAAGCCGGTGGTCCGAGCCGCCCGTGCCGAGGAAAGAGTTCTGCGCTGCAGCTGCGGCGCGCTGGAAGCAGGTATGGCCGCGGGTGAACATGGGCGTGACGACGGAACTCGCCCCCGTTTCGATCGCCTTCGCTACCAAGCGCGACGCGTAGTTTTTGGGGTATCCGGCATGCGCGTCAACCCTTACGAGCCAGGTCCGCCCGCGTCCAAAGCTTTCGACGGCGCGATTGACCGAAGCGCCGGTGCTCAGCCGCTTAACCGTCATTAGCACGTGAACACGCGGATCGGTGCTTGCGATGCGTTTGACAATGGCTACGGTCTGGTCCGAGCTGCCCCCATCGCTGACCGCAATCAGGGCCTCGCTACACCGGAGGTCCGCCTGTAGGCCGGCAATGACACTCTCGATATGGGCCTCTTCGTTCAGGCTGGGGATCACGATCAAAACGTCGGCGCCCGTTGTTGTCTCGGATTGATCGATTCTTTGCGGCTCAACCGTCTTAGATTTCGTCCTCATCCGCTGACCAATCTATGTGCACGCATTAAAAGCTAGTGGTGTGCAGCAGACGGCTTGTTTCGGCAAGCCCCTCGAAGGAGCCGATTTCGTAGAATCTGCGGGTCATCTCGTAGCCGGCGAGGCGCCCGGAAGTCGACAACTCTTCGTAAAGCTCAGCCAGATCCCAAGGCTCGTCGAGCGGCCGGGTCGCGACCGCGCTCGCTTTCAGCATGCCGAGCCCCCAATCAATATGGTGCATTTCCGTCAGGTGCAACTTCTTGGAATAACACCGAATGACATCATTCTCGAACTGGACATTACTCGCGTCCCAGCGGTTCTCGTTACGGAAGACACACATGAGGGCGGGGCGGCCGCTCGCGTGAAACGCCTCGACTACCGGCGCATAAGGCGCATCGAGCCAGCTGTCGCAATAGGTCACGAGAAATTCCGGTCCCAGACGGTCGATAGCGCGGCGCACCGCGCCGCCGGTGCCGAGCAGCGTTGGCCCGTCGACAATGTAATCGACCTTCACGCCGAATCTGCTGCCGTTGCCGACAAAGAACTCTATCTGCTCCCAGCAGTAGCCGACCAGCAGCTTGACGTTTCTGATGCCTTCCCGAGCAAAAAGCCTCAGCTGATGTGCGATAAAAGGTTCGCCGGCGACTTCGAGGAGCGCTTTTGGAAATTGCACGGTCAGTGGCCGCATCCGTGCAGCGAGGCCGCCGGCGAGAACAGCGATGGGCGGCATCCCTGTCATTGGATCATCGTTTTGGAGCCCTCGAAATCGAAGCGGAAGCGTACCTCTTCGAGCCCCTGGTCAAGCATAGCGTGCAACAGACGTCGCTTGTTCTCTGTGTAGAACATGAGGAACCCGCCGCCGCCAGCACCAATCAACTTGCCCCCAAGCGCACCGTTGCGCATGGCGGTTTCATACCATTCGTCGATCTGGCTATTCGACATGTCGGCCGAGCGCTGTTTCTTCCGCTGCCAATGCTCGTCCATGAGCTCGCCAAAGCGCGGAAGGTCGCCTTGCAGAAGTGCCGCGTGGCTTCGCCGACCAAGGTCCTTGATGTAATGCAAGTTGTCGATCACCGACCCGTCCTTTGCCTTCGATTTGTCGTCTTGATCCTTCAGGATAGTCGAAGCCGACCGCGTATAGCCGGTGAAGAAAAGACAAAGCCCGTCCTCGAGGTTGTCGAGTACTTCGTGGCTAATGGCTGCGCCGGTAACCGCGACGCTGTCGTCTTTGTTGAATTCGAAACAGGTAACGCCACCGTACGAGGCGATGAACTGGTCCTGCTTACCGACCGGTTCGCGAAGTAAATCGATCTCGATGTGGCAGGCTTGCTCGGCAAGCGTATGCGGGCTGATGACGTTGCGCTGGCGGGTGTGCAGCGCGCGAAGCAATGCGGTTGTAAAACTGCCCGAGGAACCGAGGCCTGTCCCGGCCGGGATGTCGGCCATACTGGCGATCTCGACGCGGTCGTCCGTGCCGACGAGCTCGACCGCAGCGCGCACGATCGGATGTCTGATGTCGCCGGCGCGCTCGACCCGCTCCAGCTCGGAATATTTGACGATGTAACCAGGCTGAAAGGTGTTGTGCAGGGTGATGTAGACATATTTGTCGATTGCCGCCGCGACGAGAAAACCGCCATGGTCTCGGTAGTAGGAGGGGAGGTCGGTGCCGCCACCGCCCAAGGTGATACGCAATGGACTACGGACGATGATCATCGCGAAACTCCATGATACACGCGCTCGATGACAGACATACTACCCACGGCTTCAGCGGCATCGCCGATCGGCTGCCGCCCTTCGTGAATCGCTGCAATGAATTCAGCGGTCTCGGTTTCCCATGAACGGTCTGCGAACGGATATTCCCAGCGCGTCGTTTCGGGCGGACCCATGCCCGGCAACATACGGTAGAAGGTCAGGCTTTCAACGCCGTAGGAGCCGCCAAGTCCATTGATCTCAAGCTTGCCATCCCGGCCGTAGATCTCAAGAGAGAACAAATTCTTCCACTCGGTCCAAGTCGCGTGCAGCCATGCCACCCGCCCTTCGGACGTGGACAAGGTAAGGAACACATTGTCCTCGACCTCAGCGTTCCAGAAAAAGGTCCTGAGCGCGGCTTGTACGCCGGTGAATTCGCCGAGAAACCAGTGCGCGAGATCAATGAGATGTGAGCCCTGATCGATCAGCTCGCCGCCGCCCGATACTGAGCGTTCGAAGCGCCACTCCTTTTCATAGCCCGGTCGGCCGCCGTGACCGTAGCGCCCCCGGATAAACATCAACTCGCCGACCTCTCCGCGATCGACGATTTCGCGCGCCTTCAGCACCGCCGGATGGAAGCGGTGATTGTAACCGACCTTTGCAACCCGCCCCGCGGTTGCGGCTGCGCCGGCGACCGCGGATACCTCGGCGAGGTTGCGCCCACCAGGCTTTTCAACGAGCACATGCTTACCTGCGTCGAGACAGGCGATGGCGATCGCCGAAAGTTCGACATGCGGAGTCGCAACCACGACGGCGTCGATATCGGCCGCCTCGACCGCAGCGTGGAAGTCGGTGGCCGAACGCGCGCCAAAAGGCTCGGCCAATTCGATCGCACGGTTTCCTGAAGGATCGACCGCGAGAAGCGTGAGATGGCCTAGCGTGGAGATGGCAGCGGCCCGCTTCTGCCCGATAAGGCCGCACCCGACAATTGCGAACCGCATGTCACTCATCCAGGCTCAGATTTCGCTCTTCCGGCACGATTCGGCGGAGCGTGAAAACGTCCTTATGCGCTACTACCTCCGGGTAGCGATGGAAAGAGTCCCAGCGGTCCCAGATGGCACTGATGAGCTTGCCCGTCACATCACGACCTTCGCCGACCGTTAAATAGACGACGAGCCGGGCGGCTTTCTCCGCATTCGCCGTATCCTCGCTGTCGAGCAGCTTCTGCGCCGTAGCGGCCTCAGCCTCGCCGGCATTTTCGGCGGACGAGTGCACCACTTTCGTAAGGCCTGACGCGAAGGCGCCCGGCGCCACCGCGTTAACGCGGATCCCATCGCGCGCCGTCTCGATCGCGAGCGTTTCGGTGAAGCGTACGAGAGCGGTCTTCGCCGCCGCGTAAGCCGTGAACATCGGCCGCGGTCCGGTCGCTCCCCCTCCCGAAATATTGATGATCCAACCTCGGCCTGTTGCCTTCATGCTCGGGATGAGAGCTCGGCACAGTGCAACCGGTACAAGGAAGTCGAGGCGGAAAGCCTCCTCGAACTCGCGCCATGGCACCTCCCAGGCCGGCCCGATCGGTCCCTGTATCGCAGCGTTGTTGACAAGGATGTCGACCTGTCCAAGCTGATCGGCGGCCTCGCGCACGCGTTGCGGCGCATCCGGATCACCGAGATCGCAGCCGAGCGTCGTCACTTCACGGCCCGGATATTTCACCTTGATCTCGACGGCAGCGTCGGTGAGCGCCATCTGATCGCGCGCGATGAGCAACAAATTGGCACCATGCGCGGCCAGCTCGCGAGCACATAGCTTACCTAGGCCGCGGCTTGCTCCCGTGACGACAGCTAGCATCCGAGCATCCTTCGGGATCAGTGACCCTTCGCAAATACCCAGCGATTGGCATCGAGCCAATCGACCGTAAGTTCCACCGCTTCTCGGATGCTCCTCTTTGGCCGCCAGCCGAGGCCGCGGATGCGGGAGGTATCAAGGTGAATCAGCGGGTTGTCGCCGATCCATCCCTTGCGTCCACCGGAAAAGCTCAACTGCGGCGAAAGCTTTAGCCGCCCGACGATCCAATCGACGCTGTCCAATACTTGACAGACTTCATCCGCGCCCAAGTTGAAAATTGCAATGTGCTCATCATCCGCATTGAGGGCGAGTAGCGTGGCTTCGATGCAATCATCGACGTGAAGATAGGATTTGCGCTGCTTGCCGTCGCCGAGGATGTGCAGCCTGTCTTGATTTTTTGCAAGCTGCATCATGAAATCAAAAACGTGTCCGTGGCTATAACGTTGCCCGAGGATCGATACAAAACGAAATATGCGGGCCTTGATGCCGTAACCTTCAGCGTAGGCCGCAATCATCCCCTCGCAGGCGAGCTTAGAGGCGCCGTAAAGCGACGTCTGTATCGGAAACGGTGCGTCCTCGGGGGTCGGCACGACCGCTGCCTCGCCATAGATCGAACCGGTCGAGGAAAAGGCTATCTCCCTCACATTATTGGCGCGCATCGCTTCGAGAACATTGAATGTCGCGATGGTGTTTTGCTCGAGGTCTTTGCGAGGGTGAGCCAGCCCGAACCGCACGTCAGCATTCGCTGCAAGATGCACGACGCGGCGCGCACCGCGCATCGCCTCCGTCAAGCTGCGCGTCTTGAGAAGATCACCATGGACGAATGTGAAATTCCGATGTCGGCTTGCAGACGCGATAAATTCCGGCCTGCCTGTGCTGAGATTGTCGTAACCGACAATCACCTCGCCATCGCCCAGCAGCCGGTCGACCAAATTGCTGCCGATAAATCCGGCTGCACCTGTCACGAAGGTAGTCAAGATGATGCCGCTTGCTTCGCTATGACACAATCGCAACGCTCGGCGCCGCGGCGCCTGGCCGCTCACGCAGCTGTGAGAACCGCTGATTCACGCAGGCACGAAACAGGGACCCTAAGCCCGCTTCAGAGCGCAAATCCCGCGGCCCTTCCGTCGTTGTAGAACATTTTCACGGTGTCGAGCGAGTAGTCGCCGAGATCCTTGCCGACCAGAGCCAGCTTTTGCAGGATGTCGTTGGTCACGGTGATGATATGGCAGCCGATCGCATCTGCCTGGAAAATGTTGAGCAGCTCACGCGGGCTTGCCCAGATCAGCTCGGTATTGGGCGCAGCGCCGAGGCGGCGCACTGCCTCGGCCATCAGCGGCACAGGGTCGACGCCGCTATCGGCGATGCGACCGGCGAACACCGACACATAGGTCGGCGCACCTCCCTTCACCGCGTCCACCACGGCCTGCACCTGTTCGAGTGTAAAGAGCGCCGTGACGTTGAGCGGAATGCCTTCCTGCGTCAACTGTTCGCACAGCGGTACGGCGCTTTCTCGACGCGTGTTGGTGATCGGGATTTTGACGCGAATGTTTTCCCCCCAGGTCGCGATCTTGCGCGCCTGCCTCGCCATCTCGCTAAAGTCGTCGGCGAAGACCTCGAAGGAGATTGGCCGGTCAGGGATCTCTCGCAGAATCTCGCGGGCGAAACTCTCATAATCGCTGACGCCGGCCTTGCGCATCAATGTCGGATTCGTGGTAAAGCCCTTGATATACGGTTTGGCATACATCTCGAGCATGCCCGCCTTCTCCGCCCCATCGGCAAAGATGGCGACCTTCAGGTCACTGACCGTTTTCATCTGATCTCCCGCTTGTTTGTATGATCCAGGAGGCCGCCCCCGGCAATGAAGCGAGCTTGATGGTCGGCGCACAGAGGAAGGTTTCACCATAGCCGTCACCGATCAAGATGGTGCGACAACCAGCCCGTCGACCAGCCTCTATATCGCGCCAACGATCACCCACCATAAAGCTGCGGGCCAGATCCACGCCAAGCTTCTTCCGGGCGCGCAGTATCATGCCGGGTTTCGGTTTGCGGCAGTCGCACTGCTCCTTGTCGTCATGCTCGCAAACCTCGATCGCGTCGAGCGGCAAAATGGCGGCGAGTTGCGCATTGATCTTGTCGACATCGGCGCGGTTCGCCCTGCCGCGCGCGACATCGGGCTGGTTGGTGACGACAATCAGCAGAAAGCCTTCGCGCTTCAATTCCTCGAGCGCTGCGCGGGCGCCGTGTCTGAGGACGAGCTCACTCAGATCACGTGGCGGGTAAGGCTTGCCGTGGCGGACAATTGCTTCGTTCAACACACCGTCGCGATCGAGAAAGACGGCGGGCCTGGCAGGAGGCACCGTTAACGCGTTCCTTCCCACTTTGTTTGCCGGATCTTGAGAAGCGGATGCGTCACGATCAGATGCCAGATCACCGCCTGAAAGGCTTCCGAATGCGGCGTTACAGCGTCGGGATTGACCGTCGGCACGATCGAGACGGCGTCGCCGACTTTTGCCGTGTAGCCCCCGTCCCGGCCGACGACACCGAGCACCTTCGCCCCGATCTCTTTGGCGAATTGCAATGCGCGGACGATATTAGGACTGACGTTCTTTTCGAGGTTGCCGCCGCCCACCGAAAAGACGAAGACCGCGTCGTTTGACCCGAGCCGGCTCGTCTTTAACCATTCAACGAAGACTGTCTCCCAGCCTTCGTCATTGGTTCGAGCGGTCAGCTCGGAAACATTATCGGTCGGCGCATAGGCCTCAATGCCGACGATCTTGCGGAAGTCGTTAACCGCATGCCCGCAATTACCGGCGCTGCCGCCAACACCAAGAAAAAATAGCCGCCCGCCGGCATCGCGGACCTGGGCGAGTATGGAAACCATACGTTCGATAGGAGCAACGTCGATTGCGTCGATGATTTCCCGCGCTTCCTGAAGGTGACGCTCGGAAAAGGTCATAAACCACCTCGCTTCGGGTACGCGACGATCGCATACGGATTGTCAAGATTCAAGCGGCAAACCCCGGGCGATCTTTCCTTTACCTTACGGTTCGCGATTTGTGCCGGCGCGCGCCTTGGAATATGAGATTAACCAAATATTGCCTCCTTGTGATAACGCTGTTGATGTAACGTCAATCCGCGCTGAATGGCTTGATCCCGAAATCGCAATAATAAAACGCATTGGCTGTTGACTCTAATCGCGCTTTGACGCAGCGGATCAATTTTTGCCCAGCGATCGAGCACCGGCAATGTCTTGTCGGCTCTGGCGGCAGTGTGGCGACGATCCGGGCCACACGCTTATCGCCTCGTGTGATCGGCGGAGTGCCATAATCCCACGGGCGAATTGCAACAACCTTCCCCATGCAGAATTTTGCTGAATGGGTCGGGTAGTTAACCCTATGAGGGCGTCAGAGAGAGGATCGAAGATGGGCGTTGATGTGCTCTGGCGAATTTTACGTGGCGGTGTTCTGGCGATTTCACGTGGCGCCCTGGAGATCGACGAGCGATCGGAACACGCCTTGCTTCAGTCGACACTTCTTTGGGTGCTTGTGGCTGCCGTAATTGTCCAGGATTGCCATGGATGATCTTGCCGGCCGGGATCTCGCCCTCGATCGCGTTGAGGAAACGGATGAATTCCTGATGCCGGCAGCGCTGCGTGCAGCGGACGGTGACCTGCCGTCGAGAGCGGCGAACAGCGTGGTCGTTCCGTCGCGCTTGTAGTGATGGATGGTCGTCCCGCAGCGGCCAGGCTTCAGCGGCAGGGCGGTCTGGGTCCGGTCGAGCGCCTAGATCTGCGTTTGGCGATCGAGGGCCGCACTACCCGTCATTCCCGGCTAGGCTATCTCTCCGCGCATTCGCAAAAGCGCGGAAGAAGCTATTGGCTACCGCCCGCCCCGGACTATGGCTCGGCTCCGCGATGACTTTTCTGGACGTGGTGCTCGCTGTCGCAGGGAATCTCCTTGCGCGGCGCGATGGCAATTTGACCCATGTGCTATATGCTGGAATGCAAAATCTTGGATCAATACCTTGCGGTTCGAGAGGGCGTGCGGCGCCAGAAATTGTCGAGTTGGGGGAAGTTTCCGTGCTGGGCTTGGGCTGCACGCCTGGGGTCCTTGATGGTGCCTCGCACACGTCGCGAAATCCTCTCGCTCGTTACGGCCGCGGCGAATGCCGGCATCACCCTTTTTGATACCGCGGATATCTACGGCCAGGGGGAGAGCGAACGGATTTTGGGAGAGGCGTTGAAATTCATTGACGCGTGCATCGTCACCGTGGCGGGGCTAGGATTTCCATTTACCAAGAGTTTCTATTTCCACTACGTGGCGTGGCCATGAGCTTCTTGGCGCATTCGTGGGGCGGGCGGTGCGTGCCGCTGGACGAGCAGGATTTTCGAAAGCGTCGCCATGTTCCATTGAGCGGATGGCCCTTCGACCGATCTGTGCCCGAACCCTTTTACGAACAATCTTTGCTGGAGGTGGGAGAAGTCAACTCTTCAGCCTCGACGGCCTTGCCGGCCGAGTTCGTCAACGGCTTCTGCGATTTCGCTTCGCCGCCGCTCAATCGCAAGCAAGTAGCGTGTTTGACCACGATAACCGCTGCCGACTTGGCGAGTTCCGCTCGATATCGTTTCCAGAAATTCGTCGGCGGACTGAAACGCTCCACCGTTTCCGTCAACATGTCGCTGTGACGGGCCTCGAATGCGCCGGCCGGGGCGACATGCGTTTCAGGGTGCATCCTCGCTTTTTTTGTTCTGGCGGTTGGGGGGCTCGAGTTCGTTCGCATGCTGGCGCATTCCGGCTATGGAAACCATTCCGGGATGTTGGGGCGCACGTATATGTGCCATATCGAGGCCGAATTGGGGCAACTGCGCCTTTTGCCAGCGAATCGAGGCATCCAATTCGGCTTCGAGCGAATGAATGACAGAATCTATTGCCTCAGACGCTTCACCTTGCGGGCCGAGAAGCAGGATGCGCTGGGAATCCTCAACGTCGCAATCTGCCTGCATCACCCGAACGTCGTCGATCCCTCACATCGTCATCCCGTGCTCTCTGCGGTATATCTAACCAAGACTGTCATCATCCCGGAATACGCGCGAAAGTTCGCCGTGGTCGAGCATGAGGCAATGCGTAGCTCCAAGAACGATTTAGGACTTTGGCTCGGACACGTTCGCAATGTGATGTTTGGTGCACCGCGGCTGGCTAGTTTCGCTTTGGACTGGGTATTTCGGCGTCATCTCGCGTATCGGCGCATTCCCTCCGTGGCGCTGCCGAACGCGGCCGGGGTCTATTCGCTCGATTTCAACGGCGAGCAGGTGCCGAACCCTGAAAGCCGCGTGTCGCTCGCGCATGAGGCCGATCGTTATGGCGTACCAAGGCCGAGGATCGATTGCCCGGCCTCAGAGCTCGATTGGCTTACGCCTTCGAGAATGCCGCGCGAGCTCAGGCGCGCGGTTGAAGGCTGCGGCTGCGGAACTATAGGATATGACGAGGAGCGGTTAGATCAAGATGCACGCGCCAGCGCGGTGCCAGTTGGTGGCCATCACATTGGCGCGGCCAGGATGTCGGAGAGCTCGAGCTCAGGCGTCGTGAACGCTGATGGTCGCGTGCATCGTGTAGACAACCTTTATGTCGCAGGTTGCGCGACATTTCCCACTTCCGGGCAAGCCAACCCAATGTTGACCATCGTGGCGATGGGGCTGCGGTTGGCGGAACAACTTGAGATCAGACTTGATGGCCGATTCATTTAGTCTACAAGAAGGCCTGCGCTGCCTTTGGCTGGCGCGTCAGATTCCTCTGCCGCTAAGGTCCGGAGATAAGATATACACGGCGCGGCTTGCTCAAGCGCTCGCGGCCGCCGGAGCTTCGGTGACGTTTGTAGGGCTCGCGACGTCCGCCGCCTCGTCGCTGCGGCCGGCAGAAGCGTTCGAGCGTCGGATCGAGTGGAGCATCGTGCCGGGCCGGCCAAATCCGACTGTTCGTGCGCTGGCCAGTCCATTGCCGCTCGTTGCCGCCCGGTTCGGCACACGCGATTACACGCGGCACCTCAAGACAATGCTGCGCGCACGCGATTTCGATGTGGTCATACTCGATAACTATGCTATGGCGTGGGCGATCGCTTTTATTCAGAGAAGCGAAAGGAATGGCACAAGTCCGCTCATTGCGTACATCGGTCATAATTTCGAAACGAAACTCTCAGCGGATATAGCGCGGGACTTCCGTGGCAACCTATTTCGCAAAGCCGCTTTGCATGCGAACGCCTGGAAGATAGCCAATGCGGAGCGCAGCCTTGCTCGCCTCGCGGACATCATCGTGACGCTCACAACCGAAGACGCCGATAGTCTCGCGCAGCTTTCACCGTTGAGCGCGAAGCTCGTGCTTCCGCCCGGCTACAACGGACCACGTGCGCCGGACCGGCAAATCGTGCAGGCCACGCCGCGACGAGTCGTAGTTGTTGGCGACCTCCGTTGGACGCCCAAGGAAATGAATCTGTCGGGCTTTCTCGAATCGGCCGATCCCATCTTGCAAAACGCGGGCGTCGGCATCGATATCGTCGGCGAGGCGCCGAATTCCTTGCGGAAGGCCTGGGAAGCAAGGGTCAAGGCGACGCGATTCCATGGCTTCGTCGAGGATCTTGGTGAGTTCCTCGCCGCGCGGCGCATGGGGCTGGTCGTCGAGCAGACAGGCGGCGGGTTCAAGCTCAAAACACTGGACTATATTTTTAATCGAGTTCCTATCGCCGCAATGAAGGGCAGCATGGCCGGATTGCCGCTGACACCGGGGTTGCACTATCTATCCTTCGACTCCATGTGGAAGCTTGCGCAAGGCATCGTTGCCGTAATTGACGACGTCGCCCGGCTCAATTCCATGCAACAGGCCGCTTACGAACAATGCGACACCGGTTTTGATTGGAGCGACCGCGGTCGGACTCTCTACGATGCATTCAGGCAAGCTGTGAACCGGCAATGTGATCCCCGCGCAGAAAGGAGGTCGGCAGTATGAGCGAGCCGTGGGGTATCAGCATCATCGTCGTGAACTTCAACTACAAGTGCTCCCTGCCGGCGGCGATCGACAGCGCTCTCAGCCAGAAGCATCGATTTCGCCGCTTTGCGAATCGTCGGACAACCCCGCGACCGGATAGTCGCCCGCTACGGCGACGGGTCAGATCCGTGAGAGGCGAACGGCACTAGATCGCTGCGCTGGGGTGCGCCTGGCCGCTAGGCACGTGATCCCATCTTGATTCCCTTAAGACCCCGTCGCAAGAGCACAAACACTACGGTGAAAGCGAGCTTTCGGTATGCGCCGGCCATTAGGCAGAGACATTTATCGAACGCAGATAATCCTCCCCTTAACGCCAGGCACGCCAAATACATCGCTGGGGTCGGTTCCATCCCAAGCAACATAAGCGGTCGTAGCAATGGGGCAAATCGGATCAGTTTGATATTGCTCGCGGTAGATCGAATATTCAAGGTGTTGTAGGTCAAACAGGTTAAAATCGGCGCCCAGGCAGTAGATGATGCCGTTTCCAAGGGAGGCCGCGTAAAGCAGTAGTCCATAGCCCAAACTAAGCGAACGCATGCTTGAAACGCCGAAAAGGAGTACAATCGACACCGCGAATGGCGCGATCATACTAGCGTAGAGTTCGTCAGTTCTGACAAGTATCATTGGCGCGCAAGATGCAGCGACGACGAGGAGTGGTAAGACAATTCTCGGTTGACTCCGAGACTCGCGCAAGATAATCCTCATAAAAAGAAAAACCGACCCGAGCGCGACCGCGACCCAGAGTTGTCTCAATAACTCGAACCCTATAAAACTGCTTGGTAGGGGAGTTACAGGAAACGCCACGGTAATGATAAAGTTTTTTGCCCACGTGATAGGGCTTAGCTGTAGACTGTAGCGGTCCCCTTCGTTATCCAGATGCAGAAGCGACTGAAATTCGAGGTTTAGCCAAACCCAGCCACAGGCAGCTGCAATTGGGAGAAGCAAGGAAAAGAGGAAGATAGGCGAGAGTCGCCTCGTTTTGGAGCGGATCAGGGCAGTGGCGGCGGGTATAACGATCGCGGCTGCGACGCCTGTCTCCTTCGTGAAGAACAACGCTGCTGCCATGAAATTGAGGAACGCGGCTGCACTTTCAGAGCGCCGGCCCCAGGGTGCTCGATCCCATAGACGACGAAATTCAGAGATAAAGGTAAGCAAAGAACCGGCGAACAAAAGATTGCAAAGGGCTTGGGACACGGTGTCGGGTTGGCTTACGAGGTAAAAGAAAAGCGGATTGGCCAGACCGAGGACCCACCATCCCACTTTCGAAAGCTGACGCGCAAAGAGACGTTCGCAGGCGAGAGCCGACAGGATGGTCGCCCCTACCACACAGAGAAGCGATGCTCCGAGCCAAAGCGGTAAATAGATGTAGTTAGCAGCCAGTACGATCAGATATTGGAGAGGCCGAACGACGTGCCAAGGGATTGCAGTTAGACTGTGCACGGCAACCGAATGCAACACATAAATATCATCTGAAAAGTAATATACACCGGACCGGAGTACCAGTGCGTCAAGTAGCAAAATACCGAGACTCCCCACAAGGGCGCACCCAAATATTGCGCGACCGCGATCCCGTATTCCTGCAGGATGATCTGCAACTCTCATGCGCATGACTATGCCCTCAAAAGACCGTTCCGATGTAGTCGGTTTTGCTTTATTGTTCCAGGCTATGGCTTGCGTCGGATTTCTGCCCAGATGTTACGAAACCTATCGGGCAGACCCGCCGTCTCGCCGTTTCTAGTCCGGCTCGGAGGTGAACCTCCGGGCCCCATTTCGGCAGCGCTTCTGGCGGAAGTGTATAGCATTCCTGGTTTAGGACTTGAGGCGCGTGAGTATGCCGACGGCCAATGGCCGGATCAAGAGCATCCCTCTCCACCGGAACGGGACATAGATGGTTGCTGCTTTGCGGTGGGTTGCCTCGAGGGCCGGCCCGGGCGCATTGCTCCCGCGTCCGCCAGCAGCGGCGGTGAAATGCCCCGGGTCAGGGCTGTGTCGACAAGCCGGGCTTGACCATCGTCACCTTTGTCCCGCCTAAAACGGCCGCGCTCCCATTCCGTCGACATAGAGGTGCAGCGGCGCTTCGGTCGAGCCGTGGAGGTAATTCCTGAGGCGCCCCACGGTCTCTCGCGACCGAGGCGAGTACGAAGATGTGCGCCTTGATGAAGAAAAAGCGGCTAACTTCAACCCTGGCGGGCGGGCGATCCGCCGCATCGGCCGTCCACGGCTCCGGTTGTGCCGATTTTCGTGGCCAAGGAGGCCCAAGAGTCATACCCTGCTCGCCTACTACCTCGGGCATAGAGGAAATGTCGGTCTTGATGAACTAGCTTGCCAAAGCTCTGCGGTGGCAATACTGCGGGTCGCAAGAGCTTTAATCGCCTCATGCAACTGGGAGCTCGAATTAGATGCAGTCCGCACCACTTTTAAGTATCGGATTATTTGTATATAATGGGGAACGCTTCTTAGAGGAGACGCTTGACTCGATCCTGAGCCAGACATTCACGGATTTTGAACTGATTATTTCCGACAACGCGTCTACAGACCGCACGGGCGAGATCTCGGAAGCTTATGTTAGGCGCGACAGTCGAATCCGTTATTACCGAGGCGAGAAGAACATGGGCGCCGGCTGGAATGTGCGCCGCGTCTGCGAGCTTGCAACGGGCAAGTATTTCAAATGGGCCGCCGCAGATGACATCTTAGAGCCGGAATTCCTGCGGCGGTGTGTCGCGGCCCTCGAGAGCGATGTTAGCTGTGTGGTGGCATACGCAAGAACAAAAGAGGTCGATGAAAACGGGGCCTTCATCAAAAATTATATCACGCCAATGATGACCGACTCGGACGATCCGGTCGCACGGTTTCGCGAAATGTTGCTAACCTATCACATGTGTTACCAGATCTTTGGCGTGATGCGGATGTCGGCTCTGCGCCTGATCCCCCCGCAGGGCAGCTATGTCAATAGCGATGGAGTATTGCTGGCGCAAATGTCTTTGCTCGGCCGGTTTTACGAAGTGCCGGAGCATCTTTTTATCAGCAGGCGCCACAGCGGACAATCTATGGCAATTCTCCCGGTCCGCCTCACACAGTCGCGGTTTCGCCTCACGAATCGGTACCCTACTCTTCCGTGTCCCGAATGGTGGGATCCCTCGAACACTCGAACCGTCACATTTCCGGAGTTTCGTCAGTTGCTCGAATATTTTCTGTCGATATATCGCGCGCCCTTTGGCGGTGGGAAGAAGCTTCGGTGCTATTTCATGTTGTTTCCGTGGATCAAGATACACTTCTGGCACATGTTGAAGGACTTACTTATTGCTGTCGATCAAGTACTTTACAACCTACAAGTGCCGAGAACAATATCCACCGATTTGCAGAAAGAGGTGAGGCCGCGTGAAAGTTAAGGTCCTCAATAATCCCCGGGAAGATTAGGGGATAGCTGACTTGCAGCGAGGCAGGCAACTGCATGCGGAAGATCCGTGATGATCAACGATCAACGCGAAGCCGGCATTCCCGAGCGCGCGTGACCGCTTTGACGGTAAAAAAAACGCTATGGGACTTAGAAGGTATCAACCTTAGGCTACCAACGGCAAAGATGGGGACTGCGTTGGTGGCCACGGCACACGTCCCCCTTGATGCCTTGCACCCACCCTATATCCAAAATCTTTAGATATAGTTCCCCGGAATCAATGAGGGCGAAGCGGCATCTTGTCAAGCCAGTTGCGGAAGGTACGCGCTAGACATAGATATCCGTACTTCACGACGCCGACCGGTTCCCACAAGACCATTCTGCAGCTAAATTTGGACCGGCGACGAACCTGATAGACACTCTGAGCAAACCACAAGAACTCGTGTCCATTCAACAGGAGCTTCAAATGATATGCGCCGGCGCCCATCCCATATAATTTCATTAGACGAGGAATGTCAGACGCCTTCCGTCCGTGGTGATGTCTGACGATCACTTCCGGACAGTATCGACCCTTCCATCCCGCTGCACTGGCTCGGCCCGCAGCGTCCAGATCCTCGCCTGCAAACTGAGTACCTGCTCCAAATACCGGATCAAATCCACCGATACCGCTGAGTACTCCTCGCCGAAAAGCCATATTGGCACCCTGAACCGCCCCAACCGTGACCAATGACCTTGCGGGAAATGTAAGTGGCATGGTAGTTTCGTTGACTGTCACCGGATAATCCGTTGGATCATGGAGCATGATACGCCCGGTTATGTATCCGACCGACGGGTCCATGAAGGCCGACCACACGCGATTTAGGAAATCCGGTGCGGGATAGCAATCATCATCAGTGAATGCCAGAATTTGCCCGCGAGCGATTTCTACTGCGGTATTCAAAGCATTTGACTTTCCGAGCTTAGGCTCAAACACGTAGACTGCCGAAACTCCAGCGCTACCGATAAATTGTCGGACAACCGCAGCCGTTTCATCGACGGATCCGTTATCCACAATAATTAACTCCCAGAGTCGCTCGAATGTGATACCCTGAACCGACTGGAGGCAGCGGACGAGCTGTTGGCAGCGATCGCGAGTGCAAATAATCAGCGAGATATCCATGAGCAACGGGGCTACCAAAAAATGGATCCTAATCCAAGGACCGCGACTGCGTGCTAGAAATGAGCCCTGTTCGGTCCTCTAAGTCTAAGGAATCCCGAATGCATCACCTGTTGATAGCACCTGATCGGCTTTTCGGCCACTCCAGCACGCAGTGTACGAGTTAATATGACCCAGCGGAAAAAAACGTGGCAACTCATTGGTGCGTCGGGCCATTCGCTTCCCCGCCGCAGCCCTGATCTTCCCGATTCTGGCGGCTGGGCTCATGGTGAGCGTCGGGGTTGCTGGGGGCGTGGATCACACGGAGGATGCTTCTACGGATCAAGTCGCACCCGCGGGCTGCCGGCTGCCGGCCAACTGGGTCTTGCAGGACAAGATCGGAGATCTGCTCAAGCGCCCGGCGCTGATCATTGCGCCAACCGGCGCTCAGCGGCAGGCGCTCCTCACCGAGCGCTTACGCTTTCTTTCTACCAGGGACCAATTAATCGGGTATTTCCCGGATAGCGAGTTCACGGACGCACCCAATCCGGTCGACGCTCACGTCGAGCCAAAGAGCCAACTTGAACGACATCTATGCGACTAAGACGGATTTGCTCGCTTGGGGAGATCCTACGCCCACGACGTTCTGCAGGCGGCTGTGCTAGTCCATCCCCACGTAATATCTAAAGAGAAATGCGCCGCTGCGCGGCTCCGGGACCTTGAGCCGCTCAAGCATTGGCCCCGTCATCCAGATTGCGAGACTTGAAATCTCGTGAGAGCTGCGGAGCCGGAAGATCTTCCAGCCTTTCTTTCTGAGTTCCAGCAGGTACGGCATCGTTCCGTAACCGAAGTCCTTTTCTAGAGCGTCGTGCCAGCATATGCACGCGTAGCTGTCGAGAAGAGGAAGGGTCTTTTCAGTATCGTTGCGTATCCCTTCGTAACTATGGTCGGCATCGATAAAGGCGAACTGCACCTTGCTTTCAAGACGACTGTCCCATTTCTTACTATCTATCAGAATTTGGCGGACTCGGTCGGAACTTGGCAGAAATGGCCGCCTCTTGTTCGCCGCCAACCGGAGATCGGTCACACCACCGGGACCTTCATCGTCTGGCAGATCAATCGTGTAAATCGTGGCGTCGTGAGGGGCATTTTGATAAAGGTGCCATGTGGTGCCTCCCTTAAACGTTCCTACTTCCAGAATTGTTTGGCGACAAGCTCCACCCGCGATGGGTGCCGCCGGGAGCCGAAGCGATGGTTGCCGGCCCCGCGGCGCTGGAACTCGCTGCTTTGTCTTCTTCAAGGCGCACCTCTGCCTTACAATCTGACGCATTTTCATCCCAGCGCCCCTCACGCTGGTGCGAGGGGCGCCCGCAACCGGGCGATGAGCATCACGATATCCTTGAACATCTGCTGCGATACCGCAACTGCAGCCAGCTGGAACCTCACGTAGCGGCGATGGCTCATGACCTTGGCGCCGATCTTGATCAGCTTATCCCGCAGGCTGGCACCGGCTCTCTCACAATACCGATCGTAGAATCTACTTGGCAAAGACGTTGATAGCGGTCGTACATCGCAGCGACAATCGTGTCCCAATGGAAATGCTCAACCGCCCGCCTACGAGCCGCTCTTCCCATACTTTCCCGCAGGGGATCATTTTCGAGGAGCTTGAGGACTGCTTCGGCCAAAGCGTGACTATCATTCCGCTCGACGAGAAAACCGGTCTCGTGGTCTCTTATGGTTTCAACGATGCCGCCGCTACGCGTGGCGATGACCGGCGTACCGGCCGCCATTGCTTCGACCGGTGTGCAGCCGAACGCTTCGTTCCAGATGGGCGGGAACACGAACACATCCGCGTTGTAATAGTGATCGATGAGTTCGGGCCGAGGTAGAAAGCCGTGAAAAGTAACTCTGCCGGCAAGACCTCCTGCAAGCTTCTCCTTCAAGAAGCCTAGATAGGTCCCTTGATCCGAGGGTTCCAACCCCAGCTTTCTTTTAAGCAATGCGACGCGGTTTTTGGCAAAGAATGGGGCAACGTTCCGAAGCTGCGTTTGGTCTTTCAAATCGAAACATTCTTCCAAAGGGTAAAATCCTCCAGGGCCGACGATGTCCAGTCGAACCCATGGAAATCGTGCAGCGACAATCTTGAACGCATCCAGCAGAACATGGGGTCCCTTGTGCGGCCAAGCGCCGCCGATATACAGAAGCCTTTTTTCCTCTCGGCGACCGGCGGATTCATAATCCTTTTCGCGATCGAACTCCTGAGTATCGATGCCGTTGTACATGGTCTCGCAGCGGTCAGCAACCGCGCGAATCTGGTGCTGCGTCTTGCGTGTCACGTAGTCGCTTACTGTGAGCAGTAGGTCCAGTGGGCGAATGCGGCGCTCGATGACAGATAGATTGCTTTGAGAAAACCATTCGGCGTGGATGTGCAAAACAATTTTAGCCCTGGGATTAAAAGCCCGGATGATAGGCACGTACTGCGAGCAGTGTTGCACGTGAATGACATCGCATTGCTCTCTTTCAAGGTCCCTCGCCACCTGACGGCCAAAGGAAGGAAACAGTAAATCCGACGTGGATATCGGCGTAGCGATCTGCACGAGCCGAGAGAGACGATCCCGTGTCCGAAGGACCAGCCGATCCTTCGCGGAAGATCGAAAAAACCGATAGTGAGCTCCTTCATAAATTCCGGATTTCGCCCCTCTTTGCTGGTCTTCAACACCATACACCAAAACCTCACAAGATTTTGCGAGCGCGGAAGCGATTGCGTAGATGCTAGCTCCCATCGAACCGTGGTAAGGCGGCAGAAGCGGCCCCGCAGGATAGGCAACAAAAGCTATCTTCATCTTCTAATATGACCACCATGGGCAGGCCCCGGCACAATGGTGCAGACGGGCCGGTTAACAAAGCGATTTTTAGCGCATGGTTTGCCGCTGTAGATTCTGGGCTCTCGGTCTTGCCACTTTCGTGGTTCTAAGCAGGCTCTTGCGAGCCTATCGCAACGTCGGCCACTTGCCAATCATACTCCTGGAGCGCGGAAACGCGGAAACTTGCGACGGTTCCGGTTCAAGACGGTCAGGCGTGAGCCGTGGACCCGGGTCATGACGCTTTCGCGAACAGTGAAAGTATAGGCACCTATCGAAGAAAGACAGGCATCTATGGGATGGAGGTGATCCCCCCTCTAACGCCAGGCAGGCCAGGTAGATCGCTACCGGCGGTTCCATCCCAACCTCCCAACCAACATGAGCGGTCGTTGCAACGAGGCAGGTCGGATTAACCGATTAACCTGTGGACGATCCGTCGCTGCGGCAGTCCCGTTCGAGAAGCGGCGTGCCGGCCGCTTCGCGCTGCCCGATCACCTGCCGCGGATCGAGGCTTCTCCTTCTCGGCCTCGCCCCGCGGCGACCGCCTGTTCGAGATCCTCCAGCGCCAGGTCAAGCTGGTCGGGATCGAGCTTTTCCGAGCGTTTGCCGAATCGCGTGCGCTAGAGTTGGCGGATCAGGTGGCGCAACCGATCGTTCTGTCCGGCGAGCTGATCGCGCACATCGAGCGGAAAAAATCAACAAGCACGTAATCGAACGTGTGAGCGCCGTCGATGAAGGCGAAATCGATCCTCACGCGCTCCTCAGTTAAGCGCGATAGTACTGGTACGAAAAACCTCGTGAAAGTCTATCATATCGGCATAGCCAGCTCGCCTAAGATTAGCGAGTCCGATACCTTCCGACAAATCAGAATGCTGATACGGATCGATGATGATGTGTTTGGCGGCATTAACCTCTCGCAGCGCTTCACAGATGTAAATCGGCATGGCGCGCGCCCGGGCCAAGATCGGCCTCGCAAACCTCCCACCTGGCCTGGCTCCAGGGACGTACCGCACCTGCCTGATGGACGACACAGACCCGCGAGCTTTGAACCAACCCAAAGATCAGCCGCCCGACGACGGGCTCGATCGATCCAACCCACTCCTGAGGCTTGGCCTCGCCCCGAAACCCCGAAACCGTCGGCAAATCGCGTAATTCGAAGTGTCCGGTTGGTTGCAACTGCCAATACACGAGTGGGTCCTTGGACCGTAACGATACCGGTCGACGCCTCTTGGCCCTTCGAACAGCCTAAACGCAAACCGGCAAAGAAAGTTAGTTGGTCACGAAACGTCGCTCAGCCGCGCAGGCCAGGGACGAAAGTCTGCACAAACGTCCCGCGATCGAATTCGGCTAGGTGTGCGAATCGATCCATCCGCCCGTAGCTCAGGCGGACGATATCATCGTCCACATTCATTCCAGCCACGAACTGCCCGGGTTCCGCTCCACCGATTACGAAGTAGCGCCCGAATTGAAGTTTAGTCAGCGAGGGATTGAGCGTCGCACATCTGTGCACATAGATCCGTCGAAGCCTGTGTAGTCGCACGGTACGTCGATGTACGATCAGAAGCTGTCGATTGTCCAAGCTTATACCCGAGGCCGAGCCGCAGAGCAGAAACGTGAATGACGAGCGCGAGTACTCGGCGCAGCGTGGATCGACGAAATCAAGCCGTCCACTTGGTATCTCGCAACGCAACACCACGAGGGGCTCGAGAGAATAGACGAAATGAAGCATTCCTTGATGGACAATAGGCAACCAATTCTTCTCTCTGCTAGCGCCGTAAGGTGAGGCTAACGGTATCGCCTTCGCGCCGCGGAGGTTGGCGTCTAACTTCATCAATGACATGCCGCAGCTCAGCGCTGCCCCGGACATTGGCCGAGAGCAGACGCCCCACAGCGCTCCGTCAAAGGAAAACAGACGCACGTCTTCGGCCCCCTCGAACGCTGCGTCAAGATCAGGCAGCGCGCGAACCACCTCCCCGCGACTATCAAGAAGCACGAAGCGGTTAATAGAATGATAGCTGTCGCCGATGGTGAAAGTCGGTGTCGATTTGAAATCATAGCGCATACGGTAGTTGACCCCGCGTATACAAAGCAACCGACCGAGACCGGTATCAACAAAGCTCGGATTGGTGGGATAATATCCTGATGACAACACGACTTTTCTGCTCAGATCGAACTCGGAAATTGGCCGGGCAACGTCGAACCTCAGAGGTGCAAAACGGCGGATCTTTCTCGCGATGCTCATCGTGTCCTTCGCATGTGGCCGATCGACCGTCCGCCTGCCAGCAGAAGTCTACCCTGGATTTCAACAGTGAAGCATTTTTGATGAGCATCTTCAAATGCGGCACAGCCGCAGGCTCAGCGATGCGGCTACGCAGCTAAGCTCGTAGCTGGCGGGGCGGGGCGGGCGGAGGACGTTGTGGTGGGTACGAGCATGGGCTGCATGCCAAGTGGTTCGCCCAAAACCCACCACTGATCCTCGAAGAGCGCTTGCTTTACCTAGATCATGTATCCCGCTAGAGTTTTAACGGAACGTAGATGTATGCTATGTCGGGTGTTACAATGCGGCTGATACTAGACTATCTGACCCGGTCTCGCGATACCGTTCAGGCGGCGATCGACGACCCTGCTTTTTCCAGCGCAGTCTGGGATATCGCTCAAGTTACCGCGACTGCCCTCCGCAACGGCGGCAAGCTTCTTCTGGCAGGCAACGGCGGAAGCGCAGCTGACGCTCAGCACATTGCTGGGGAAATGCTGTCGCGGCTCAATTATGATCGCGCCCCCGCTGCGGCGCTCGCGCTGACGACCGATACCTCGGTCCTCACCGCGATCGGCAACGACTACGGCTATGAAAGCCTGTTCGAGCGACAGATCCTCGGCCTTGGCTGTGCCGGGGACGTCTTTATTGCAATATCAACCTCGGGACGTTCGCCGAACATCTTGCGGGCGATCGGAGCGGCTCGGCAAAAGCGGCTCACCATCGTGGGCTTCACCGGAAGAACCGGCGGAGAGATGGCATTGCGGTGCGACGTCTGCCTGCATGCGCCGTCGGATTCGACGCCGCTTATCCAACAGATCCATATCATGGCGGGGCATATCATTTGCGGCCTCGTCGAGGAAGACCTGTTCCCCCGAGCCATCTAACTTGAATGATTCGACAAGCGGTCATCTTATGCGGTGGTCTCGGGACGCGTCTCGGTGCGCTTACTGTGCAATCCCCGAAGCCGTTATTGCGGGTCGGCGGGATACCCTTTCTCGACGTGCTGTTATTCGAGCTCGGGCGCCACGGCGTGACGCGGATTCTGCTGCTCGCCGGTTTCGGAGCGCATCTGGTCCTCGAATACGCATCCTCAACGCCGTTGAAGGCCCGATTCGGCCTGGAGATCGATGTCTCGGTCGAGCCAGGTCCAGCCGACACCGGCGGCGCGCTCTGGCATGCGCGCGACCATCTCGATGATTTGTTTTTTCTGCTGAATGGCGATTCGTGGTTCGACCTCAATCTGCTTGAACTCGCCGGCCGGGTTGAGAGCGAGCCATCTGCCACTGCCGTCATTGCCCTGAGACGGCTCGCAGATGCTAGCCGATTCGGGGTAGTTGAGATTGAAAGAGATTGGATCACGAAATTTAGCGACCGTCCGCAACGCTCAGGATGCGGGCTCGTCAGCGGCGGCGTTTACGCGTGTCGGCGCGTTCTGATCGATAGTCTCGCCTCATCCTGTTCGCTGGAGAGGGACGTATTCCCGCTTCTTGCTCGCGGCGGCAAGCTGTTGGGAGCACCCCGCGACGGGTATTTCATCGACATCGGAGTTCCCGAAACGTTTGCCCACGCACAGCAGGAGGTCCCGCGTCGGCGGCAACGGCCCGCCGCGTTTCTCGACCGGGACGGCGTGCTCAACCACGATGACGGACATGTTGGTACACGCGCACGTTTCCGCTGGATCGACGGTGCCAAGGCGGCAGTCAAATCGCTGAATGATGCGGGCTTCTTTGTGTTCGTCGTTACCAATCAGGCCGGGATCGCCAGAGGGCTCTATACGGAAGACGATGTCCTGGCTCTGCATGCGCAGATCGCCGCCGAGCTCGCGGTGTCGGGTGCGCACCTCGACGATATCCGTTACTGCCCGTTTCACCCTGAGGCTGTGGTTTCGCACTATTGCCTAAACAGCGACTGGCGCAAACCCGCACCGGGGATGATAAAAGATCTTCTCGAATGCTGGCCGATCGACCGCGGCGCGAGCTTTCTAATCGGTGACCGACAATCAGATTGCGCCGCCGCCACGGCGGCCGGGATCACAAGCCATTCGTTTCCCGGCGGAGATCTTTCAGACTTCGTTTCCAATCTATTAATGTCCAAGACCTCGCAGTAGAAGCTACGGCTCAGTATGCAGTAGAAGCTACGGCTCAGTATAAGGATTTCGCCATTACCGCAGGGGCAGTGCAAAACGGCCTTGTGTGGACGCCTCTAAACGCGTTTTCCCCCCGCTCTCGCCGGTAGTGCCATCGGGTTGCGGGCCCCGGTCAGCAGCCATGCTCCCTACCGCCAGCAGCAATCGGCTTCCCCAGCCGGCCCCGTCGTCCAGACTGACAGCCGTCCACCATCCAGGGAGGTATAAAGCGTGCCTGCTTCCCAAACCATGGAGACGACAGTAGGATGTTATGGTGCCAGGCACCAATGGAGACGAAAGGTGAACAGGATTTTAAAAGTAATTGCGAAAGACTCGTCATTATTAGGACGAATTGCTAGGAAAACGGTGACCTCTATACCAGGAATTTCTCGATCAGTAACTTTGCAGGAAAGACTTGTTTTAGGTTCAATGCCACGGATTTATTACTCATACTGTGCAGCTAGAGCGGCAAATTTGGCCTTCAGCCTCGGATACAAAGAGGTTTCGATCTTAGAATTCGGAGTCGCCGGAGGAAATGGATTGGTTGCGCTTGAAGCCATCAAGGAAATTATTGAGCGATATCTGCCCATAAAAATTCGGCTGTTTGGTTTCGACATTGGCTCGGGGCTACCCATGGCGGTAGATTATCGGGATCTACCCTACCACTGGCAGAGCGGATTTTACGAGATGGACGTTAAGCTGTTGAGAAGCCGATTGAAAACTGCCGAATTAGTGCTTGGGCCCATTTCTGAAACTATTCCCACATTCATTTCACGACCAAATGTTGATGCTCCAATTGGAATGATCTCGTTCGACCTCGACTATTATTCATCGACGGTAGACGCCTTTCGAATTTTTAGAATCGATCTCGCGGCAATTTTGCCCCGAGTGATGTGTTACATGGATGACGTGATCGGAACAACCGAGTGCTATTCTGATTTCACCGGCGAACGACTCGCCATTGCTGAATTTAACCAACAAAACACTGCCCGAAAAATTTCTCCCTGTTACGATTTTGAGGATTTCGCGATTGAACGCTGGCAGCAAAAGATCATGATTTATCATGATTTCACTCATCCCCTTTATAACAGGTACGTTGGGAATCCGTCAACCGACGCGCAAATCCCTCTAAGCCGATAATGCAGCAGCCAAGAGAGGATCAGACCGGACGTTACAACAACGATCATCGGACTGCGCAAAACCGTTCCCTTTTGAACAGTCTTAAATAAAGACTAAAAGCCGCTGGAATACGTTTTGTACGCCTGATAGAAAGCATGTTTTTCGCGCGCCCCAGCCTTTACGCTCGGATAGCGAAGCGTTGCGGCAATGCGCTAAGCGTATCAAACATTGTTTGCTCGTACTCCAGAACCGCCTTTATGGTCTCGTCTATCGAGACAGTCTGTTTCCAGCCAGTGTGCGCCTTCAATTTGGAGCTATCGCCGAAGATGACCGGCTCGTTGGTGGGACGGAACAGCGTCGGATCCGGCGCCAGGTCGAAGGTCTGGTTTGTCAGCTTCTCAAGAATACGAATGAATTCGGAAATCGGATAAGCGGTGTCGGCACAGATATTGTAGGCCTCGCCGGACGCTCCCGCTGCCGCAAGCCGGACGAGCGCCTCGACCGTATCACGCACATCAAGAATCGCACGACGTGTCTCTATGTTGCCAACCCTCAACTTGCCGCCCTCGCGGCGGATGCGCGCAACCGACCGGCGAAATCGGACACCACATCGTCGCGCTTGCGGGGTCCCGTGGTGTTGAAAATTCGGCCGCGGATCCCGCGGATTTGGTCGCTCCTCCAATACTGAAAGGTGAGCACGTCCTGTGCCACCTTACTGACGCCGTAGGGGTGCAGCGGCAGCATCGACGCATCTTCCGCGATCGGGACGTTTTCCGACTTCATGCTGGCCCCCGTATTGCGTCGAGGAGCACGCTACCACGACCACGGGATCATAGCTCGAGTCGCTTGCTCGGACCGCCTTGATCGCCTCGAACGAGTTAACCGTCCCGGTCACATTGACATCTATCGTCTCCCACGGCCGCTGCCAGGAGAAAGTCGGCAGGCTTTGTGCCGCTAGGTGAAAAATTCTCCCGGGCCGGCGCTCCTAGAGCAGGGGTCGAAAAGGCTCGAAATAGCGCACATCGAGCTCAACCAGCTCACCGTCCGCGGCGATCTCTTCCAATGCCACCGTGGGCCGGTAGTAGCTGCCGATCACGCCTTCGCCACGACCGCTGAGGGCTTTGAAGAGGTGCGACCCGATCATTCCGGCGGTGCCGGTGATTAAGGTGGTGTACCCAGGCGCTTCGGCGGGCTTCAACGGACTCGGCGCGCTCGGCGGCGTTACCGTCGCACTTGCCATGTTTCGCATCCCCTATCGGTTAATTTCGCGGCCCCGGCAGCGCCCCCCGCCACGTCGAGCGCGGTGATCAGCCCCAGCCTATCTTCGGGCGGGACGATAAACATTATGAAGCCACCACCGCCCGCCCCCGAAACTTTCCCCGCAAGCGCACCGTTGGCAAAGGCTATCTCGCACAATCGGTCGATCCGGGCATTCGAGACTCCCGGAGCGGTCAGTTTCTTCGCTGCCCACGAATCCTCGAGGATGCTCGCCAGTTCGTTGACGTCACCAACAAGCAGCGCGTTCTTCATTGCAACGGCATCGGCCTTCAGCCGATTCATTGCCGCGATCGTGGGCGTGCTGTGATCCATCAGTCCCGCCGTTTGCTGCGTGATGATCGCCGTCGCGTCGCGCGACTCGCCGGAAAAGCAGACTACCAGCGACGATTCGAGCTCATTTCTGATATTGTCCGAGATCCGCAGCGGGTTGACGATAACGCGGTCGGGCCCTAGAAACTCGATGAAATTGGTCCCGCCGAAAGCGGCGGAATATTGGTCCTGCCTCCCGCCCGGCAGGCCAAGATCGAGGCGCTCGATCTCGAACGCCAGATGCGCCAGCTCGTATTGGCCGAGCGGTAAGCCGAGAAAGGTGCGGAACGCGTCGACGAGGGCAACAACGAGTGCCGAGGACGAGCCGAGACCCGAGCCGGCCGGTGCATCAACCGTGGTGGTGATTGTCGCCGAGATTGCCTGTCCGCCGTTGTAGTCGTGCACCATACGCTCGTAGACCCCGCGGTGCAGGAAGAGAGCGGCTTGCGGCAATTCGGGCGCGGCCGCGAGGATTTCTTCACGTCTCAAATCCTTAGCCCGGAACACGACGCGGTCGTCGTCGCGTGGGCTGATGAAAGCATAGGCGAAGCGGTCGATTGTGGTGTTGAGGACAGCGCCGCCGAATTCGTCGCAGTAGGGCGAGAGGTCGGTGCCGCCCCCGGCCAGGCCGAGGCGCAAGGGCGCGCGCGAGCGCGTTACGGTACGAAAATTGGGCGGCAAGGGTTTGGCTCCGTTCTCGGCGAGATCCAGGCTAAACTAGTACCATCGATGATCGCCTGTCCAGCAAGCTCTGAAGCGGTTCACTAGAGCTTCGACAGCTGTGTCCGCCTTTGGATAGAAGTTTCGCTCAATAGTAGATTGGTTTGACAAAAGCGCGTGATCTGTTCTCCGTGGGTCTGGAACGCTGAGGTCGAGGACAATGTGTTTCTCACCTTGTCAGTCCGAAAGGCGGACCGCATGGCTGGACGCGACTTGGACCGAGTGGAAGAACTTGTTCTCTCTTGAGATCTATGGCCGGAATGGCAAGCTCGAGATCAATGGACTTGGCGGCTCCTATGGGGTCGAAAGCCTGACCTTCTACCACATGTTGCCGAGATGGGGTCCGCCCGAGACAACGCGCTGGGAAAAGACTTCCCCACGGCGTTGCTCCTTTGTGGGCCCAGCACCCCGAGCCTACCGGCTCAAGGCAGGCAATGCCTAACTCAAATTTTCAGCATCAACCGTGACCTTCCCGATCGAGTATGCATCGGAGTAAAATTGCAAAGATAAGGCTATCGCGGGCACCCGGAAATGCTCAATTCATAAGTCGTTCGTAAAGTTGACGCAACCGCGGCGCGCCATGATCGAAGCTGCAATCATCGAGGAACGCTCGCAACCGCGAGTTTGCGTCCATGTCCACTACGTCATGCTGAAATCGCGAGAGTGCAGCCTCTAATTCCGCCGCGAGATCCTTTGCCCGGTGGTCGAAGACATACACCCAGGGGGGGCCAGGGCGATTCGCTAGATCTCTGAACATGGGCAGGGCCGAACAGAGCAGGCGTTGGCGGCAACTTAGGACGAGCATGCTGAACCCGGAATTCGAACCTCGAAGATAGGGCAAAAACACGACGTCTACAGCGCCAATTATGTCTGCCAAACGTTCATTGGAGAGCCGCTCTCTAATTCGTATCAGTTGCCTGAGCGGAATGCGACAAAGCGAGGCCTCAATCCTTCCCATGGCATCAAAGCTAGAATCAACGGCTCCCGCTACAACAATTCTAATTTCGCGACCGATCGAGTCCCGATGCGGCAGGTACGCAAGCGCCTCGGGATTTTTGTACGGTTTTATATCCCCAAGGAAGCCTACGAGCAGGCAATTTGCACCACCCGATAGCCGCTCTCGCAGTTCTGCTCGGCGCTGGGGCGAAATTGCTGACACGGGGTACGGGCCGTGCGGTACATGCCAAGCTATTTTTTTTCTCGCCCGCGGAAAAATTTTGATGAATTCCGCTTCCGATGAAGGGCTCATAAATACGTATGCATTTACCAAAACGCGTACGCACAAAAGATAGAGCTGGAGTAATCTGGCGTGCCGTGCTCTCCCCGGTATCACATCGTGTACCGTCCAAACTATTTTTTTGCGCAGCAGCTTAGTTACAATCATATAGACAAGGATAGTTGGCGCTAGGACCATTGCAACGTAAGCAGGTCTTTCTGTGACATAAAACTCTGGCCAATGAATGTGTAATACGTCAAATTTGAAAGATTTCGCCTGAGATGTATGGATATTAACAATAAACATACCTGCCTTTTCCAACGCTTCGCTAAACAGCTTAGTGTATGGGTTCCCCTCCCCACAATCCTTACCTGGCAAGGACAGTATTCGTAGTGGCGAATATCGTATCTTTGCGGAAGCTGTCTTCACTTAACACTCCCCGACGTTCTCTGCTTGGTACGCTAACCGTGAATCGATAAGGGGTTTCCGCGCCGTGGTCGACCGCCGCGCTGATATTCAGGATCGTAACCGTAGCCGCAACGACCGGGGGACGTCCATTGCAGGGCGCTTCTTCTCCACGTTAACATAAACATCCCACTCGTTTCTACTGGGATACCGAAGAACTAAGGGGCGGCACGCCCCTGACGAGAGCCAGCAAACGCCACTGCAGGGCGTGCGATTTTTGCTTATCCGCCCCGCAGTATCTTACTTATACGCGCACGAACCTTTCGGAAAATCCCGGGGGCCTTGTTGAAAGGCGAATTAACGGTCCAAGGCTGCATGTGCCAAGCCACATCCAAAATTTTGTCTCGGACCTTCCGAAACGCCAGCGTTTTACCTGAGAAGCTGCGAACAAACTGCCAGCCTGGTTCGGCCTCCATGAACTCGGCCAAGACAGCCACGCTCCGCATCTGTGCATCATCCAGCAGCATCAAGCCCCCACGCTTCAACCTGTCCGCAGTGAAGAACCAATCCACCGTTGGCCATGGGAACGCATGTTTCCCATCGAGGAGAACCAGATCGAGGTTAGACTCGTCACATCGTGGAAGATACAGCTCGGATGGCTCGGGGACGAACCTAACGCCCGCTAGCACAATGTCGTTATCGCTGGCGTACTCGCGGATGAGGCGGATCTCCGTTTCGGATGGGGTGATGGCCGTGTGCTGAGCCTTCCGGATGGCAAACACGAGCGTCGAACACCCGGCTCCAGTCTCGAGTGTCCGGCTCTCCTCCCCGACGCTATCGGCGATGAAACGCAGGACATCTTCCTCGATTCCGTAACAGGTCAGTCCCGACGTGGCCAACTTCCACGCCGCAGCTTCCGGAAGGAGGCTCTCACTAGCCTTGAATCCTCGTTGCACTTCGGTCTCAGTTGCATGAAAGCTGGGTCTTGTCGAGATGATCCGTTCGAGCAACTCCACGCTTACACTCCTATCATCGGCCGCCACTGATGATCCGCCCAGCCTCACTAACATGACCAGAAGTCACGGAAGGTCCAGATTACACACATAAGCGGACAGAACAAGAACGCCGCTACGCGGCGGTCGCGGAAATCCACGAGAGCCGTTTGAATCTCGTTTTCCCGCATGTCGCTGCACCTGTTGCGGGTGTTCGGACCCCGGCGACGGTGAAAGCCCAGTATCTTTTGGCGACCATCGACAAAGCGGGGCGACAGCTCGGCCATGTCGCACCAAAATACCCGCTAAATCTCGACAAGGCGACAACCCCGGGCAGAACTGCTCCGCACTGGGGGTCGCCCAACTCAGCGGGCAATGGCAATGCCTACTCGCGATCATTGCCGGAACGTATGAGTGCAGACGGCGGCTTCGAACTTGACAACCCTCGAGACTACCATATGGACGTCGTCCTGGAGTGCAAGCTCCGTTTATGGCGAGGTGGTGACCCTATGTGAACCAATGCGCGTTGCGCCAGCGATGGCCTCTGTCAAGCGACCGTCTTGACTTTTAATGTTCTTTGCATCTCGATCCTCCTTTGCATCCAGTACCGGAACATTCCCTTATTTCGAGAATAGATCTTTAGATAATTAACCCAAACTGGAGCCGGGGACGTAAAGCGGCAAAAGTGATAGAGCAACCACCCTCCGAGTAGTCGCGGCCATATTCTGCGCGGAATGCCAAACCAAAAAGGCGCCGCGGCCGTCGCGACGGCGTTACGAAAAGCCTGGGTTTCGCCCCAAGCTTCGTAATAAACGGCGATGTAGCGGACCGTTTGCCTATCCCGTCCGATGCAGTGCTCTACCATCGCTTCAGGTATCCAGTAGCCTCCTGCCCCCGATTCCAAGAGCCGGGTAATGACTTCTATTTCATCGTCATATCGGCGTCTGTTTGGCATCAGCCCGAAATTAGGATCGTACCGGAAAGCTCGCTGTTCTATCGTGCGTATGGCAAAATTTGCCCCAAAGGGGATACGCTCTTTGGCAACGGAGAGCGGCTCAGGGTCATCGCCCAAGTCGCGGATCGCGAATGCGCCATCCAACAACGCTTCGCTCTCTATAACCCACCTTGGCACCGGGGTTTCATATCTGGGCTTAATTCGGCCGCCGAAAACGGCCACGCTGGGCCAGCGCCGGAATGCCTCTGCATAGGCTTTCAACCAGCCGGGTTCGACCACCACATCATCATCCGTCCAGACAATATATTCCCCTTTGGCAGCGTCGATCGCTCGGTTTCGCGCATTGGAATGCCCGGGTTGCGGTTCGAACTCGCGACGCAGCGGCAGGCGATCGAGGTACTGGTTGATGACGTCGTCGGTATGGTCCGTGCTATTGTTGTTGACGACCACGATCTCCCAGGCGAGAGCGCTCGGGACTCGCATCGCTACGAGTGAATCGAGGGTCCGGCGCAACGATTCGGCCCGATTGAAGGTACAAATTGCGACAGTTATAAACATCGATGTCTAATCCCTAGCAAGACCGCACTGTGTCAGAGGTCAGCGTTGCCACGAATATCTGTAGTCCGGCGCCGGGGATCACTCGGAAATGTCCGATACTACGCCGGCTACCTGCACGGCGAACCAGCCGCGGAGGCCGTAACTCCGTCCTCAATGATTTCCGCGCCGCCTCCTGCAGCACGGATCCGCGTCCATTGTTGATCCTCTCGCAACAGGCTTAACCTAATGAGTTGCTCGCTGCCCTCATACTCGACGCTGCCCGCATAGTGGAAGCTCAGCGATGGATTGTCCTTGAGCTTCGCCAGGTAGCGTGCATATTCGCTGGCCCCATCCCAATGCTCTTTTCGATTTGTTTCTGCATGTACTCTTGCAAAAAAATCCTCGAGGAACTTGAAATGCAGCAAAACCCCGGTGATGTCGGACAGCTTGATCGGGGTGGTTGCATGAGGGTTCAGGTAACGGGTCCCTGGCAGCCAGCGAATGAAAGGGATCTTCCTCAGAGTAGGCGCTCTTCTTAGCCTCATTGGGAGCGAAAATCGCATGGTTTCACTAATGTACCAGATGATTCTCAGCAAATAATATTGGTCATGCAAAAATGGAATGAACAATCGCCATCTCGGGCCGCCAGTGACATTATATTCCGGGAAGTGTGGCCCTTGCAGGCCAGGAACGCGAAGCCGGCGGCGCCAGACGTACTGGCTGTCAAAATAGCGGCAGGCGTCGAGTAATGACCGATGCGGTGCAGCGGTCGCGTCGGCAATGGTGCCGGGTCCGTACATGTCGAGCAAGAATGAGAATATGCCTTGGGCGTTGCTGCGGTCCAAATACGCTGCGAGATCCGGCAAAGGCTTTCGCTCGTAGCCCGGATAGACGAACCATTCATCGGCATCGATGATCAGGCACCAGTGGTTCGTGCCATATTCGTCGAGAACCGTATGCTGCCACTCCAGGCCATACCGGGACTCCGCGTAGGAATTGTGGGTCAGGAATAGATGGCAATCTGGCTGGGCCAGCAGAAATTCCCTAGTTCCATCCGTAGACCCGTTGTCAACAACAAAAAACCGTGTCACCCCTATGCTGCGATGATGATTAAGGTTCTGTGGCAAGCGCAGCATTTCGTCGCGCACGGTCATGAACGCTCGTATTTCATCCCGATCATCGCCGATGGGCCGGTTATCAATACGCAGCAGCGTATGCACTCGCATGCATTCTTTTGACAAATCTGCCACCATAACCGACTAAATAGGGCAGTATAGCATTAGGCGCCGCTACGCGACAATCAGAAGTACGCGGTGGAGCTGATATCCTAACGGAAACGGGAGTGCGAAGCCCCAGATTGCGGTAGAGGCGCTGCAGATCTATCGTCGACGACCGATGCTTCCTATCCAGGTATCCGCTCGCGGGGGTTTCGTCGCTGCCCTGCCACCTTTCGTCGCGGTCGGCTTCTCTAGTCACGATGAGAGTCTCCCACGCACGCGTTCGGAAAGCAAAGCGATAGCAGCACGCGGGCTTCCGTCGAATACTAATGCGCGTCGGCCGAGATAGTTCCATCCGAACACAGGAAACACGGCAAGGATCTTGGCGAGCGTCGGATCGAGCTCCAAAATTTGGGCTAGAAGCAAGACCACCACGCTATTGAGGCCGAGGCCGACAAGGGCAATAATGAAAAGGCGGACGATCTCTTCCCGACGCGAAAAGCGCCCTCTGCGGAAAACGAAGCCGCAGCACAGCAAGTAGTTCACGAGCGTCGCCGTTACGAACGACAGCACCGAGGCAGTGAGAATTGGAAGCTTCAGTGAGCGCAGCGCAACGAAGCCCCCGACGTCGATACAAAAACAGATTCCACCCACAAGAGAATAGATCCCCAGCTGGAGCAGCGCTATCTGTCGAGCCGGACCAGCCGAATCCTCGTTCAACTCGGATTGTGCCCGGCGAGGTACCTGTCCAGGTATCACTGATGCCACACCTGGAGCTGTGCAGATGTACCTTTGGCGTGCGGTCGACCACGCGTGGCAGGTCCTCGACATGCTGACTCGAAACCGCGACCGTGGTCTCCGGTTCACCAACAGTGTATCGCAAACGGCGATCAACGTATTCGCGGATCAAGTTGTAGGTATCCATGACCGGCCCCTGATCGAGGTAGCCGCACCAGCCACGCAGTAGGCGGCTGAGGACGGTGACCGCGTTTTCCGGGGTGGTCCGCGTACCATCGTGTCGTCGTTCGCTCGTGGATCTGTTTAAGCAGGCTCTTCACGGCTTTCCTGGTTCCAATCTAGGGTCGTCCGTCCCTTCCGTAGAACCGGCCGAGCATATAGCCGGAAGGTGATGTTGACTTTCGGTTATGCACGCGAGCCGGGTCCTGGTCTCGTTCACCTGCAACTTGAGCCACATCATCAGCGCTTTCATTCGTTTCTTCGTCCTCTCGGCATCGCCGGGTCGGCAGCAGATCACGAAATCATCCACATAGTTGACGACGTGGGCGGTGAGTTGATCTTGGTGCCCGTGGTTGCGCCAGGCCAGCAGAAGCGCGTGAAGTAGAGATTCGCTAACATCGGGCTTATCACCGAACCTTGTGGCGTCCTGCTCCTCGTCTTCCGGGCCGCTGCTGTACTGTCACGCGGCGTCCGACCCGTTCCATGACCGGTACTGTCGACCAGCCCATGATGACGCGGAGGACCCGTCCATCGGCGATGCGGCGGATCAGCATCGCATCAGCGGACCATGCGGAAGCGTGGTGAAGTAGTCGCGCAAATCCGCATCGACGACCTTCCGCGTTGCGTGGTGTGCGCCCCGCCTAGTCACTTGACACACGGGGCAGCGCGCCGCGCCAAACCCCGTTCAACCCCAGCACCTACACATCCGAGAAATCCGACACTCCGCAGCAGCGGGCACGGATACGCTCGCCTCCCCATCGCCCTTGACAACCAATCCGAGAGTAACTCATGATGACATTAGAGCCATCTGCTTTCTCATTTATGGATAGGTCCCTCCGACCCCCGAGCGAATAAGGATTTGGCTGCCAGCGGAGTCGGTGCTATCGAATCTCGTTGGGCCGGGTGCCCGAATCAGACGGAAAACCAAGCCCATCGGCCGAGAATTTGGGGAATGTCGGATAAAGGGATTGCTATGATCAAATCAACTCTCGTGCTTGCGGTCGTAGCAATGCTGGCCCCAGGCCTGTCATCCGCTCAGACCGTCCAAAATTTCATCATCGACCCTGATCCAACATTGGGACAAACCGAAGGCGCTGCGCTGGAAAAGGTCGTCGACTATTTCACCTCCACGACAAATCTCAGCGTTGTGAATGCCAATGGCCAAGGGCCAGGCGGGGTATTCCTCTACACAAACGACGGCTCGCTGACCGGCAACTGGACGAAGTATCAGATTGGCTATGGCGACTGCTATGAGCACGCCGAAGCTTTCAAATATCCCGGGGATGTTTACCCCGGAGTCATTGCGTCCTGTGACAACCAGCTGACTTGGTTCGTCAACCCCGCTAACTGGGGCGGCGATCCGACTCAACTGTGGGAACCCATTACCATCTATGGTGGTTCTGGATGTCACAACTTCACCCTTGCTGACATAGATGGGGATGGAAAACAGGATGTGGTCTGCTCATCGGCCGTCATCCTCGGCGACGAGCAGAACTTCATCATGTACCAGAACAACTATAACGATTGGACCTATGTGGCTGGTCCAGGACAGATCGGCGGCGACGTGACGCTGATTTCGGTCAGCGGCAGCCCACGAAACAATGTAGTTGGGTCTGCCATCGATGGTAGCGGGGTGTATTGGTTCAAATATCCCGGTAGGCGCAACGGAATTTGGGCCAAACATTACATTGGAGCCGCGAACGCGGGTGTCTCAATCGGATCTGGCACTCTTAATGGAAAAGATTTTGTCGTCGTAGCGTCCGGCGAGCAAGATCCCGTCGCTTGGCCAGGGGGGCTTGCCTTCTTCACGCAAGGTTCAAGCGCGACAAAACCCTGGAAGGCCACGACAATCGATTCGACTTATCGGGCCGTTCATCAATTGACCGTCGGGACATTCGAGAGTGCCCCGTACATCTTGGCTGCGGAGCAAGAGCAGGCTTGCATAGATGTTAACGATTCGTTCCACGCGGGCATTCCGTGCCGGGTCGCGATCTTCCAGTATCAGAGCGGCGCCTTCATTCCAACCATCCTTCTGACTGACCAGGGAACCCAGAACCAATCGGTCATTCCGTATCAGGGCGGTCTCTTGATCGTCGGGGCAAATCACGGAAACTTTGGCGGCTATCCGGCGTTGCAAGGCTGGATCGTAGGAACTTCGGGCTCTCCATCATCTCTTCCCTCTGGAACCTATTCGATCCTCGGAGTGAGCGGCAAGGTTGTCGATGGAGGGTTCGGCTATTGGGGTGACACCCCACGAGTCCAGCTTTATCAGATCTATCCCGGCAACACCTTCCAGCAATGGACGTTCAGAAGCGACGGATCGCTGCTGAACGCTGGCGTTATGAACATAATGAGAGATCCTGGGAATGGTACCGTAGATGAGCAGAGCTTTGGCGATGTTTGGACCATCCTTCAATCCGGAAGCGGGTATACTATCCAGGACACCCGTACTAGGAACTTCCTCGTCGATAACGGCGGTGTCCTGGGCATGGGTGCCAACGGCGCGGGGACCGTCTGGAGCATAGGAGCACCGAGGTGAACCGGATCGCGATCCTCGATGATGGATCTAGACTTAAGTGATTAAGTCGTTTCACTCATTTGCGCTGGCGGCCATGCTGGCGCCTGCTCCGACCGTCCAGAATTTCATCGTCGACCCTGACCCGACGCGCCACACCGGGATAACAGGTTTCTTCAAGGAGATAAAGAGTTTCTTCAAGAGTGAAAAGGCCAGCTCTTTAGAAAAAGTCGTCGACTTCTTCGCGTCGACCACAAATCCCAGCGTCGTTAACGCCAACGGTAACGCTGGTGGAGGCGTATTTCTTTACGTCAACGACGACTCGTTGACCGGGACTTGGACACGGCACCAGATCGGCGACGGCGAGTGTTACGAGCACGCGGCGGCCTTTAAGTATCCCGGAGATAAATACCCCGGGATCATCGCTTCATGTGATAACCGGCTCGTCTGGTTTGAGAATCCCGCCAACTCAGGGGGCGATCCTTCCGCCATATGGCCGACCAACGTCATCTACGGGAATTCCGGCTGCCATGAGTTTACGCTTGCCGACGTCGACGGGGACGGGAAGCTCGACGTCGTCTGCTCGTCGGCCGTAGGCCTTGGCAACAGGCAGAACTTCATCCTTTATCAAAATGACCGGAACAGCTGGTCCTACGTCGCCGGACCAGGTCAGATCGGCGACAGTGCTGCGCTCATCTCCGTCGGCGGTAGTCTGCGAAACAACGTTGTTGGGTCGGCGATAGACGGGAGCGGGGTGTACTGGTTTGAGTACCCGGGCAGCCGTAACGGTATCTGGGCATCGCACTATATCGGATCGGCCAACGCCGGCGTGTCCATCGGGTCGGGCATCCTCCCGAACGGGCAGGACTACGTTGTCGTAGCGTCCGCCGAGGATGCGCCAGTCGCCTGGCCGGGCGGCCTCGCCTTCTTCACGCAGAACTCAGATCCGACCCAACGCTGGAACGCCACCACGATCGACTCGAGCTATCGGGCCGTTCATCAGCTCAGCGTGGGGACGTTTGATGGCAACCCGTACGTCCTGGCCGCGGAGCAGGAGCAGACATGCATAGCCGGCATTAACGATCAATACCACGCCGACATCCCCTGCCGGGTGGAGATCTTCAAATATCAGAGCGGGACCTTCGAGCCTCTCGTCCTGCTGACTACGCAGGGGACGCACAATCAGTCAGTTATCCCGTACAACGGTAGCCTCTTGATCGTCGGGGCTAACCATGGACTTTTTGGGGGCTACCCAGCCCTGCAGGGCTGGATCGTGGGTCCGTCAGGAACTGCCGCGAGATCGTCGGACTAACACGGAGCTTTTGGGTTCAAGGCCGGGGATGTCCCGTGACGCGCAATAATGAGGCTGTGACCTTGGAATCTCATTATCGTGTGGTCAGCACACACGAGACGCGCTTACGTGCGCAAGCACGGATAGACCGTTAAACAATCGGCAACGACTTCCCTTGCCAGAGGACCGGCGGTCCTCTTTTCAACATATTGTGCTGTGTATAGGATTCACCGAGTGTGCCGCGTCCGGAGAGCCGGTCGACGTGCGGTAGTGACCGTTCGATGAAAAGATGATTATATCAGTGAATAGAACGAAGGGCTCAGCAACGAGCACTACGCGCATAAAGTCGAGCCATTACGGTGCTGCGATGAGCTTGTTGGTCATCATACCCGTCAATGCCTTTATCTCGGTTTTGGTGGTGCGTTCTCAGGTGCGATTCAGTTGTGGCGAGCTGGCCGGCGCTCTGCGAAAGAGCACCGTGCTACTCGTGTTAAGCGCTGCGGGCCCAGCCATTACCCGGTTGGAGAGCGGATGTGTCGATGCAAACGGCGCTTGTTGCGATGATGCTTTGCGTCGTCGGCTGGATCTGCGGATTGAGGCTTACTCGGCACCCGCTCGGGCAGGATGTGTTCGGCGCGAGAGATGCCTTGCTCAAAACTCCAGTTGCTACGAGGG
>WNFR01001568.1_pt1 | contig 37827 bp, 34 predicted proteins | sample 5400221 | NCBI WGS metagenome assembly WNFR01 (sample SAMN13153357, study PRJNA577476) | soil metagenome | isolation source: 40 cm soil under Madrone tree | place: USA:California | collected 2016-06-14 | reverse complement strand
TGCTCGCGCCCCAGCTTTCGCAACGTGCTCTGCAACCGTGAAGAGCTGCTCGCGAGACTCCACCGAGCAGGGGCCTGCCATGACTACAACTTCTTCTCCCCCAATTTTCACGCCATTGGCAAACTGCACCACCGTACCTTCCGGCCGAAAGGCGCGACCGGAAAGTTTGTAAGGCGCGCTGATGCGGTGAACGTGCTCGACCCCGCTCAGGACCTCCAGGTTGCGAGTATCGAAATCAGCGCGCGCGCCCACAGCAGCGAGAATGCTCTGGCGCTCGCCGGTAGTGCGATGAACAGAGAATCCCATTTGGATCAGATGCTCGACCACCACCTGAATCTGTTCTTCGGTTGCGGTTTCCTGCATTGCGACAATCATAATTAGCTTTTAGCCCTTAGCTCTTAGCCTTTAGCTCTATCTGCTCCTCTTAGAGCTAATAGCTAAAGGCTTAGAGCTAAGGGCTGCATTCAGTCATTAACCTCCGTATCTAATTCGGTGTCGCCTAAACCATCCCGCGGCGCGGCCGTTTCTGGCGCGATCTCTTCCCGCTGGATTTGACGCATTACATCCATAATGCGCTCGTAAATTCGCTGCAAATCTCGGTCCGGTAACGGGCCCTTGTTGGCATGGCGCGCGTTTTCAAACACAGTACGTTCGCGATCGGGCTCGTAAATCGGCATTCCCAGATCGCGCTTCAATCGCCCAATCTCGTGCGCAGCATGTGCCCGCTGGCTAAGCAGTTCGACCAGCTTGCGATCGATCTCGTCGATTTTCGTTCGCCAGTCAGTGATATCCATAAAAGAAGCCGTCAGCCATCAGCTCTCAGCCATCAGTTAAGTCGGTCCTACCAAACACGCCTTTATCGACAATGGATTGCGTAATTGTTCAACGTGCTCCACCCACCCGAAGCGGTGTTATCTTTCCTGACGCCTGATGGCTGCCGGCTGAAAGCTGTTTTACAAATTCTGCCACAGCATGCGCTTCTTTGCCCGGACTACTTTCAATCAGCTGCACAATGGCGCTGCCTACCACTGCGGCGTCAGCATACTTTCCCACTGAAGCAAACTGCTCCGGCGCGGAGATACCGAATCCAACCGCAATCGGCAATTTCGTAACTTTGCGCAGCCGCTGCACAAGTTTCTGCGCGTCTTCCGGCAATTCCTTTTGTGCGCCGGTAACTCCGGTGCGGGAGACGGCATAAACGAAGCCGGTGGAAGCTTCGGCAATGCACTTTATCCTCTCATCGGTGCTGGTTGGCGCAGCAAGGAACACGGTTGCAAGATTCCGCTTCCGCATTGCACGCAAATATTCGGTTGCTTCCTCGACCGGCAAATCTGTGATCAGCGCACCGTCAACTCCGGCGTCGGCAGATTTAGCGGAAAAGTTGTCCAAGCCCATCCGCAGCGCCGGGTTCAAATACGAAAATATGATCAGCCCAGCATCACTCTCCCGCCGAACTTCTGCTGCCAGGTTTAGCACCTGCTCCAGTGTTACTCCATTTTGTAGCGCCCGTTCGCTCGCTCGCTGAATTACGGGCCCGTCCGCGACCGGATCGCTGAACGGCACGCCGAGTTCGATCACCTCCACGCCGGCATCAATTGCTGCCAGTGCTACCTCTCGCGTGGTGCGAAGGTCGGGATCGCCGCAGGTAAGATAGGCGACGAGTGTTGGACGAGAATGGAAGTCAAGTGTCATTTCGATGCGTTATTCCAACTCAAAATACTGTTGTTCCGAAGCCGCTTCAGCGGTGAGGAACCTGCTGTTCGCCTGCATAGGCAAAGTCGCACGCGAACACTGCAAAATGGGGAGGAGAACGCTCAATCTAACTTCAGTGTGCCCCTCAATATTCCAATATCCTTATCCCCGCGCCCCGAAATATTCACGACGACAACCTCCGACTTCTTCATCCCCGGCGCACGCTTCACTACTTCCGCCACCGCATGCGCCGATTCCAGCGCCGGAATAATCCCCTCCGTTTGCGCCAGCAGCTTGCACGCGTCGAGAGCTTCAGCGTCCGATGCGCTAACATATTCCGCGCGGGCGGTGTCTTTAAGCCATGCATGCTCCGGACCGATAGACGGATAGTCCAGCCCCGCGGAAACCGAGTGGGTAGTAGCGATCTGCCCCGCCTCGTCCTGCAACACGTACGAGTACGTACCTTGCAGAACTCCAGGCATTCCGCCACGAAAGCGGGCAGCATGATCGCCTAATGCCTCGCCGCGGCCACCAGCCTCGACCCCGATCAGTTCTACTTTCTTATCGCCAATGAATTCATGAAAAATTCCAATCGCATTGGATCCGCCGCCGACGCACGCAATGATCGCAGTCGGCAACTTGCCTTCTGCTTTCTTGATCTGCGCCCGTGTCTCCCGCCCGATCACAGTGTGAAAATCCCGCACCATCGTGGGATACGGATGCGCCCCCAGCACGCTGCCCAACAGATAATGCGTCGTACGGACATTGGTCACCCAGTCGCGCATGGCTTCATTGATGGCGTCTTTCAAGGTCCGCGATCCTGCATCCACGCCGCGCACATCCGCGCCCAGCAGCCGAATGCGGAAAACGTTCAGCTCCTGGCGGTGCATGTCCTCGGTGCCCATGTACACGACGCACTCAAAGCCGAAAAGGGCACAAACCGTAGCCGTTGCCACGCCGTGCTGCCCGGCGCCGGTCTCCGCCACGACGCGATGTTTTCCCATGCGTTCGACCAGAAGCGCCTGTCCCAGGCAGTTGTTAATCTTGTGCGCGCCGGTATGAAGCAGATCTTCACGCTTCAAGTAAATCTTCGCCCCACCAAGTCTTTGCGTTAGCCGTCGCGCAAAAAACAATGGCGTGGGTCTGCCCGCGTAGGTTTTCAGCAGCTCGGTCAGTCGCGCTTTGAATCGGGGATCACGTTTGCTCCGCTCATATTCGTGTTCCAGTTCGTCGAGCGCCGCCATGAGCGTCTCGGGGACGTAACGTCCTCCCCAGGGCCCAAAGCGCCCAGGTTGCACGACCAGCACGGGTTTCCGACTAGTATGCCCAGCGCGCCTTTTCGTGATGGAAGCAGTCGCCATTAGTTCTTCAAAGTCGCCCTATCCGCTTCGCGAACCGCCTTCACAAAAGCTCTGACCTTTACGGGGTCCTTTCTGCCTGGTATCGCTTCAACTCCAGTCGAGACGTCTACCCCCCACGGACGAAGAATCCGCATCGCCTCAGTAACATTCGCAGGCGTCAGTCCGCCGGCAGCGACCACTTTCGCACTCTTGTTCATCACATGGACCAGAGGCGCTAATCGTTTCCAATCGAGCGTTCGGCCCGTGCCACCCGGCTGCTCAGGGGTCGATGAGTCCAACAAAAAAGTATCAAGTCCACTCGGCCGTTTTGGCGATTCCGACATGCGCAAGAATTCAGCGATGAGCCCTTGAAAGCGTTTCTCATCTGCGAGCAAGCGCCCTACCGAGAGCTGAAAAAGCATTCGAACAGGCCGTTGAAAGGCCGCTTTACCCTCCGGGTTGAGCTTTGATCCAACTCGGCACTGAATCATTGTCAATCCGACACTGTTGGCGATCTCCGCAAGTCCGTTCTGCGGAGGATCAACGAACACTCCCACTCTCTCGATTTTCACCGTCACTTGCTGCGTAATAGCTGCCGCCGTTCCAGGATCGACATACCTGGGGCTCTTCTCATAGAAGACAAACCCTAGCGCGTCCGCGCCTGCTTCGGCTGCAGCGAGCGCGTCTTCCACATTTGTGATCCCGCAAATTTTTACCCAAGTCATAAGTCGGTCATTTCAATCAGGCGGAGGTCGGAACGTTAGTCGCAGCGTCTGTTAGAAGTTCGCGCAAAGCCTCCCCTGGAGCCGGGGCCTTCATCAGAGTCTCACCAATCAGAAAAGCTCCGTAACCCGCAGCCCTCAGCTTCGCAATATCCGTCCCGCTCTCAATGCCGCTCTCAGCAACGGCAAATACATTGGCGGGAATCTGCGGCGCGAGCCTGAACGCAGCATCCAAATCAACATGGAAAGACCGCAGATCGCGGCAGTTTACTCCAATCAGATCGCATCCCGTATCGAGGGCCGTTTGCAATTCAGCCACGTCGTGGACTTCGCACAGCACATCCAGTTGAAGTTCGCGTGCCCGACTCACCAGCAACTCCAATTCCTCTCGCGAAAGCGCCGCTACGATCAGCAAGATGGCGTCAGCGAGATTCGCCCGTGCCTCAAGAATCTGAAATTCATCAACGATGAAATCCTTGCGCAAGCTGGGAAGTTGACTCGATGCAGAAGCGATCCGCAGATTTTCGAGCGATCCCTGAAAAAAATTCTCATCCGTCAAGACGGAAAGCGCGGCTGCCCCGGCCTGCTCCAACTCCCGCGCCAGTTTGGCTGGATCGAAATCGCTCCGAATCAGTCCTCGTGAAGGGGATGCCTTCTTTAATTCCGCGATAATGGCAGTTCCCGAACCGCGAGCTGACTCCAACGTCGCCCGAAACCCTCGCGGAACGTGCAACTCAGCCTGCTTGTCCAGTTCGCGCAGATCGGCGCTGGAGCGACACTCTCGCACTCGCCGCCGGGTGGCGGCAATTATGTCTGCCAGGACCCTCATGTTGAATCTATTGATTATACGGGAAGAAAATTTGCATCAGGACGGGCTTGGGATCTAAACCGCCTTGATCAGTAGGCAGGTAATATCGTCGTGCTGGGGCGTGTTTCCCACGAAGAAATCGAGGTCCACCATAATACGGCTGAGCATTTTGATTGGCGGCAGATCCGTTCCGCTATTAAGAATTGTTATCAGGCGCTGTTCGCCATAGTCACTCTCCGCCTCGTTACTCGCCTCCACAACTCCGTCGGTGAACACTACGAGCCAGTCACCGGCTTCCAGTGTGACGGTCCCTGTCTGATAGGTGGCATCGGCCTTAATTCCCAGCGGAAGACCACCAATATCGAAGCGCTGAATGGATCCAGAATTATGTCGCAGGATCGGCTGGTTATGTCCAGCATTGATGTAGGTTAGGGTGCGATTAGCAGGTTCGTACTCGGCCAGGAATGCGGTAATGAATCGAAGCCCGTCCTGGCTGTTGCTGCACGCATATTGGTTCATGCTGTTAATTAGTACCGCAAGCGATGATGGTGTAGCTGAGAGTGTCTTCAAACTTGCCTGAAAAGTGGCCATCAACAGGGCCGCAGGGATGCTCTTGCCGGCGACGTCGGCAACTGCAATTACATAGCTCTGATTCCCGGAACTCTCGCAAGCGGCGGTATTGACCGGACGAGCGAACACGTCGTAGTAGTCGCCGGCCACAGTATTCGCGGGACGGGTGGCAAACGCAATCTCCATGCCTGGTACCTGCGGAGGGCTTGCGGGCAACAGCCACATTTGGATCTCGCGCGCGATCTGTAAATCTCGTTTCATCACCACCCGATCTGCGACTTCGAGGATGAGCAGCAAGAACATCAACAGGCCGCCCCACAGCCGCAAGTCGAATCCGATGGCGTGCGTTCCGTCTTTGGTAGTCCACGACATTTCCGGGTTGAAAATGAGCATGAGCAACGCGAGCAGCAGCAAGACCCGGCGTACGGGCGAAAGCTTGTCAAGGATTGCCCAGAAGAACTGCTTCGCAATGTCCAGCCATCGTCCACCCTTACGGCCCCCCGCTTTCGGGGTGGAGTCAACCTCACGGGCGTACAAGCCATAACTTGCACGCGCCTCTGCGCGAAATTGGTTCCAGAGTTGGTTGAGTTCGAGGCCGTCGGTCACGCGTTTCCAGAACTGATTCGCGCGCGTCCTGAAACCAGTGGATTGAGGGTTCACGGGTTGAGGCGTGGAAACCATTGCAGGTGCTCTACGCGTTGGCGACGTTCACCATCGAAAGCGGCCCTATGCCGAGCCTATGGTGGCGCCGTGTCGATGAAGACCAGAATACCCGAAATCTAGGATGGAGTTATTTTCCGCAAATTACAATCAAAGGCCACAGGCTGCCGAGAATTTTGGGCTGCATCTAGAATCCTGATCAGGGAATCGCAGCCGAAACCAACGTACACTTACCTCATATTATCTATTGCTTCTGGCGATAGATGATCGGGTGCGGGCCTTCAACAATCTTAAAATCCGCCGGCACTGTAAAAAGGAGAGGATCAGGCTCGCCTCGCACAAGGTTCTTCAGCTGGAAGGTTTGCTCGCCCATTCGCGGATCGCTCCGCTTACTGTAGACAATCGTCTTGAGCTCCGGCGATGTCCAGACCTCGGTAACAATGCTGATGGGCCTATCATTTCCAATTTGACCAGCGGGAATCGTTCGAGTTGTGCGCACTCCATTGACCAGGACGCCTTCCATCGTCTGAGAGCCGAGCTCCTCTGTGGTCACTTGGGCGTGCTCGTCTACATCGAAACTCTTATGGAACGCAATCTCTGGTGGAGGCAAGGGGATGCTCATCGGTCCGGGGGCGCCAGGTCCCGCTTGGATGAAAACTTTGTCCTCGATGTGATATCTGCCGCCCTTTGTCTCTCCTACTGAAGGCATTGACATCTTCTGCGCGGTTTTGTCAGTCAAATTCAGGGTGTAGGACGTCTGCGCCACAGGATCCTGGATGAACACCAAGTGCGGCGCCTCGGCCGCTGACAGGTTGCCGATTGTCGGCAAGGTGGCGTCGCGGCGGGCGCGTCCCTGAGAATCGCGCGCCGTGGTTCCGGTGCTGGTTTCAACAATGCGATTGCCGTCCGCCAACGTCTGAACTGATTCATTGGAAATGGTCGCGGAATACGGCGCGCCTACCACCGGAGGCCCAGCCGACTTTTCGACTGCGCTCCAACCGGCGACGCCCACGCCCGGGCCGGTGGCTTGCATATTAAAAACCCTCATCGTATCTTGCGCCAATACGTACGACGAGACTGCCAGAACCACGATCACTGTGCATTTCATTTGACTAGTCTCCTTCTGAACTTACTGCTGCAGATGAATCCGCTCAGGCGATCCATCCGCTGCAACGCTTAATTCCGCAACAAAGCTGACGCCCTCCGGCAGTGCGCCCGGGGGAAACATTGCGTCTCCGGGAATCGCGATCTGGATTGCTGGTTCAGCAGCCATCCAATTCTCATCTCCCTCCCGGCCCCGCACGGTTTTCAACATCGGTGTAACGCCGCGTCGGCGTTGGTTCCTCTTGTTTGGAGCGATCGCTGCTCTAGAAACTATCGGCGGAGAAGCCATCAAAGCAGGAGGCTTGAGGGGGAGCTTCTCCACAGGTCCTGGAAGGAAGGCGAGCAACAGCCCCAGTGCGGCGGCAGTCGCAGCACCGACAACGAGCGGGAGCCAGCGGGGAAACTCGTGGTGTGCCTTCGGTTGGAAGAGTGCCTCGCAGTATGCGTCGAACGTATTGGTGGCATTTTGATAAGCCTGGACTTGGCTCCGGCATTCCGCACAGCTCTTCACGTGGCGGTCGACCTCATATGCCTCGTCCTCAGTAAGCTCGTGGTCGAGCCAGGCAATCAGTTTTCCTGAAAAATCACACATTGCATTTCTCCGCCAACTTCTTGATCGCACGCTCCACCGTATCCGCAACAGTTGAAGTTGGAATATCCAAAACCTCTCCAATTTCCCGATAACGCAATCCCCCGGCGCGCAGCAGCAGACTCTCGCGTTCGCACTCTGTCAGGCAACTAATCGCTTTCGCCATTCGACGAAACTTTTCTTTTTCAAGCACGATCCGCTCGGGCGTGGCTTCGTCCAGCACCGACTCAAATTCTCCGTCGAGTGGCTCGCCGAAACGCCGCGCGTAGCTGTTCTGGCGATTTCGGGCATGATTGTGGGCAACCCGAAATAACCAACCCCGAATGTTCTCTTGCGAGCCACCCGCTGCCAAATGCCGATGAAGGCCCAGGAAGGCATCCTGAACCACGTCTTGCGCTTCATCCATTGAGAGTCCAAGACAAACCAGATATCGAAGAAGAGGTTTGCGAAGATCGCGATACAGTTTAGTGGCCTCACAATCGCCGGTCGCAAGCCGCGAGAGGGGCAGCGCTAAGGGTAAGGAATTGCTGCTCATAAGGTCTTCGGCATCGCGTCTCTATTCATATAACAATTCGGGATTGTAGTTTTCCGGTTCGGATGAGAGGGAATGCACGCAATTCAATTTTGGGGGTTCGATCTTAGGGAATGGGGACTCCGCTGCGTTTTCCTGGGCCGAGCGGATAACAAAGTGTGGTAATGAATTCTGGTCAGTGGAGCTCAACGGAAACCAGATCGCCATCCAGCTTGCCACCTGCGCGGTAATTTAGGCTCACCGGGACATTCTTCCACTCGCACGAGAATCCTCCCGCTCCGATCACCACCAGGGATTTGTAATTCCCCGCCCGCAACCTGAGCGTCTTGTTACCCTGTGAGACTGCCAGAACCGCAGCCGGATCTTGCGAGCAATCGACTGAAAGTATGGTTGCTTTCAAAAATTTCATCGGGCGCTTATCGATTTCCGATGCTGGCGCAGTTGGTTTCGACGAGCTTCCATCGTCGTCTTCCTCTTTCTTGCCTTTCTCGTTGCTGGTGAGAGTCTGCTTCGGCGACGGTTCGCTAACGTTTTCTTTCGCGGCTTCCTCTTGTGGTGAGACACCGTATTTCTTCAGGAAGGGCAAGTCGTTCAAATCTTTTTTTGCCGCATGTGCTATCTCTGGGGTTTGGCTCAGCTTCAACCGCTCCAGCGTCGCCGTGGCCTCATCGAATTTCTTTGCCGCAAGATACGCCCGCGCCAATCGTAATTGGTACTCCTCATTTCGAGGGCTGAGCTGCACTGCCATCTTCATTGCCTCGAGCGCAGCATTGCCGCCACCCCCGGTCAATCGCGCCCAACCTAGCAGGTTGTAAGCTTCGGCAAAATCGGGGAACTCATCAATGACGATGTGCAGGCTCTCCATCATGTTCGCCAAGCCTTGCACTCGCGCGGCCTTCTGTCCTGAGTGATACGCCGCCTGCGCGAGACCGAACCGAGTCCACGGATCAGAATTGCTCAACTGAACAGCTGAGTTCAGTTCCTCATACGCTTTCGCGAAATCATTCTTCTGAACGTACGCCCAGGCTAGTGCCCGGTGCGCAACTGCGGTTTCCGCCTTTGTATCCGATATAAGCGCTTGCAGATCGTCAAAGGCACGTGCCCGTCGCTCAGGAATCCGCAGTTCCATCTCGTCCACCAAGGCGTGCGCCTCCGCGAGGGGAACTGACTTCGCGCTGGTGGCAACATCGTCAGTAAAAAAAGGCAATGCTGCCTGGTAGATCGGCTGTGCGGCAAAAATCAGATTTGATTGCTTCGACTGATCGAGCGCATCGAACAGCGGCTTCAGCGAATGGAAGTACTCCTTGACGACTGGATCGAATTGCGCCGTTGTCATGCCAAATGCCTGCTGCAGGGCCTGTTCGACAGGCACCCTTTGGTTTTCAACGAGGTCGAAATAAGCCCCCGTCTCAGGCAGCTTACCTTTGTTAAGCAGGTAATGCACCAGGATCCACGACTGCGCATAAAACAATGTGTGATGCGTGCCCTCCTGCCCATTCAGCACTCGATTCTTCATTTCGAACAAGTCTGGCCACTTCAGCCACACCGGATTGCTCAGAATTTCCGTGAACGACTTCAGGCCACTCGTTTGGGTTTCGTTTCCAAGTAGGTCAGTCTGATACATAGGGTTGAGCTCAGGATCGCTTCCCAACTCAGCCTGCTTCGGCGTGAGATTCAGCGAAGCGAAATACTCGGCAAAGCCTTCGTCAAACCACGGCTGCGTCGGAGGATAGTTGTAGTTGAGCAGATAATGCGCGAACGGGTGCTCGACCGCGCGCCAGCTGTCCGGCTCAAACAGGTTTAGCACAACAAAGATACGGTCTTCGCCTGGGAGAAAGAAGGCTGGAGCCTTCGTCGGCTGCCCGCTTACCAGCGGCGCAAGCTGCGCGTAACTCTTATCGCTGCCGATGGCGATTATTTCGAGCGGCTCCGACATTCGGAGCTTCTTGCGCACGAGCAGTTCTCCGAAAACCGCGCGCATTTGCTCGAAACGCGCCGCAACCTCATGGCCGCGTCTTTCGCCAGCATCGGTCAGGACAATAAAATGATCGGAGCTTACGCGGGTCCAGTGCTCGTCGGCAGCAGACGCTGATTCGATGAGCACACAGAAAATTAATACGAGAAAGGTTGGGAAGGCTCTACTTGGGGACATTACTTGAACCTTGCGAAAGATTCTAATCGCAAGGAAGCCCCGACACGAAATTACTGGGCAGGATACTTGATCTCGGCCTTCAGTACTGCCGGCATCTCATCCCCCCTGAAGTACTGCCCTTTGGCAGCTTTCATCTCCGGCATAGCGGCGTAAGGCTTGCTGTAATCGTTGTTGGCATTCCAGAAGAGAAATCCCACGCCGCCCTTGTTCTTAGCGGTGAGCACTTGTACTTCGATATACTTCGGGGAATAGGTCTTAGTCCGCCAGGCAAACGCCTGTAGCCACGGGCGAATTACCACCCCACTGCCCTTTGTGATCTCCTCGAACCGGTCCATTGACTCGCCGATGAAATGTTCCGGCGCGTCTCCCGGTTTGTCGTATCCATCCATCTTGAAGAAGTGTGATGGATAGATCATCGGCGAGAGGACATCGCAATATTTCGCCATGCGGACGATGTCCTGGCCGGTGTGGGCCAAGTCCACGGGCCTCTGCCACGCCATTACCCCAAAGACATCCAAAGACAGCAGCACGCCCTTCGGATGAAGGCTCGTATAAGCCCGACGCAGGAAGTCCGCTATCACATCGGACCGCTGCCACTCAGGATGCGACTTCTGGAACGTGAAGCTTGCATCTTTCTGATCGCCTTCAGCAGGGAAGCGAACATAGTCAAACTGGATCTCGTCCGCACCAGCTTCCGCTGCAGCCAAGGCCAAAGCGATGTCGTACTCCTGCACCTCAACCCGCGACGGGTCAGTCCAAACCAGCTTTCCGTTCTCCCGCCAGGGCTGCCCGGTTTTCTTAGACTTCACAGCCAGCTCGGGATGCGAGACTACCAGTCGCTCGTCTCGGAACATTGCAATCCTCGCAATTGCGTGTAGTCCCAGCGAATGTAGCAAGTGCGTGTACTTGGGCAGATCGCGAATCGGTGCTTTGTGCGCTCCTATCAGCGGATGCTCGAACGGAATGTTCACCGTGCCGTCGCTGTCCTTAATGTCGAAGACCACTGCATTCCCGCCCGCCTCGCGCCAGCGTTTCACAATCTTCATGCCGCGGTCGCTTCCGGCCATCAATCCGGTTAAATAGATTGCACGCACCTCGAAGTCTTTCGGCACCGCAATAGATTTCTCTGCAATTTGCACGTCCAGAATTCCGGGGATGGTGAGCTGCTGTCCAGGTTTTAGAAATATGCCTTGCAGGTTGCCATTCGCGCTCCGCATCGCCTCGGCCAATTGCGTCGAAGTCAGATAGGAAGTCTGTGAAAGGTAGTGCCGGGCTACAGAAATGACTGTATCTCCCCGGCGCGTTTCATACAGGGCAGTCCCGGGAACGGGAAGTCGAGGAACCGGCAGCGACTGAGGGGTGCTGATCGTCGCGCTGGCCGGAAGTATCTGTGCCTGCGGTTCGGCAGCGGCTCTCACCGTGCGGAGGTGAATCAGTCCCAGCCCAAAAGCTCCAACTCCTAGAACTAGAAATAGATTAAGTCCGCTCCGGCGCAAGATTCTCTCCAGTGACATCTCTCTTTTCGATGCTACTGATGCGGAATTCCGCTTGCCAGTTACGGCAGTCCACGGTCGTCAGGAAAACTGGCTTCGCGTTACGGGGTTTTGGCCCGAAGCCTGAAGTCCGAAGTCCGAAGTCCGAAGTCCGAAGTCCGAAGTCCGAAGTCCGAAGTCCGGTTCTTCCTCCCTGCGCAAACTATTTCCCTTTACACGATTTCACCTGACAATGTAAGTGACTCCCGCAGTACAGCCGGTGCATCTAAGCCCTGTAGAAAGTAGAGTTGCGCGGTTAACCGGAGTGGCGAAAGGCTTGCTCTGATAGCTGACCTAAGCAGCTCTGGGACTGACAGAAATTGTCACTCCGAGGGAACGAAGGAGAAAATGGCGTCCCCGAACATGAAAACCATCGCCAACACAGTTTTAGACCCAACCCGCCGGAGCAGCGATGCCCGGGACTTTGAAACTGGACTCCACCGCAAAATCGTTGGACAGGATGCGGCTGTTGAAAAGGTCGTCGAGATCTATCAGATGTTCCTGGCCGGCCTGAATCCTCCAGGGCGTCCGGTGGGCAATCTGCTTTTCCTGGGTCCAACCGGATCGGGCAAGACGCGCGTCGTGGAAGCCCTCGCCGAATCACTTTTCGGCGACGCTCGCGCGTGCATCAAGATCGATTGCGCCGAGTTCCAGCACTCGCACGAAATCGCCAAGCTGATCGGATCGCCTCCGGGGTACCTCGGCCACCGCGAGACGCACCCCTTGCTCACGCAGGAAGCGCTGAACCAGTGGCACACCGATAAGCTCAAACTCTCTATTCTGCTGTTCGACGAAATCGAGAAAGCGTCCGACGCTCTCTGGCAGCTTTTGCTCGGCATCCTCGACAAGGCTACGCTCACACTCGGCGACAACCGCCGCGTGGACCTCTCGCAATGCATCATTATCATGACCTCAAACCTGGGGGCAGGTGAGATGAGCAACCTCGTCGAGGGTGGATTCGGCTTCGCCCCGAAAGCTAATGTGGTGGATGACGGCCTCGATGACAAAATAGACCGTACCGCGACCGAAGCCGCTCGCCGCAAGTTCACGCCCGAGTTCATGAACCGCATCGACAAGGTCGTCGTATTCAAGACCCTGCGCCCGGAACACTTGCAGCAGATTTTGGAAATCGAGTTGGGCATGGTTCAACAGCGCGTTCTGATGGCCTCCGCCGCGAACCAGTTCGTCTTCTCGTGTACACAAAAGGTAAAGGATTTCCTCCTGCTTGAAGGGACAGACCCGCGCTATGGCGCTCGCCACCTGAAACGCGCTATTGAACGCCACCTTGTTTTCCCGATGGCTAACCTGGTGGCGACGGGTCAGATTCGTCTCGGAGATTTCGTTCGTGTTGACCTGAGCCCTGAAGGCCGCCTGACTTTCGTCAAGGAAGCCGAAGGCGCCATGGTTCCTATGCTGATGGAGCGTTACGGTGCAGCTGCCGGAGCGCCAAGCTTGGTCAGCCGTACTGCGCGTCCGATCGCGAAGCCGAAAGAGTTTACCGCCTCACCTGGTAATGAAACAAAGTAGTCTCTGAGGACAGAAAAGCCCGGCCAACCAGCCGGGCTTTATCTTGCAAAATAAGACTTCTTCTGTGCGGCATTGCCCTTCCTCTGATGCGCTACTTCTCCTTGCGCATGAACTCACCGCTGGTTGCATCCACATCGACCACCAATTTCGCATCATTGCGACTTGCGCCGTATATTACGTGCCAGACAAGGTTATTTTCGCCGCGGTTCCAGTCGAGCAGATACGTGACCGGCGAATCGGCGATTTTGTCGCCGCCATGCTTCTGGGCCACTTCGTGGGCTTTGTCTGAATCGATCTTCAAGAAATTAATGTCGAATGCGTTGCCCGGAACATAAGCGTCCTGCGGCCCAGGCGAGACTCCCCGCGAGGGCGCATCGGGGGAATCGATTCCAGACCACACATACGGCTTCGAGCTGCGTTGCATCTCGGAAGCAAATGCCGCGCGCCATATCACAGCTTTCCCGTCCTTACCTTTGTAATCACCAACAACCGAGGACTGAAGCTGATATGGTCGCGCATCTGCGGCCCATCCATGGGCTGCAACGTAAAGCTGCTGGAATGCGCTTCGTCCGGTCAGCAGTTCCGGCGCCTCCGCCTTTTTCTCGGGAGCGGGTGGTTCCGATGTGCATCCAGTAATTACCGCGAGAGACAAAACAATGACGGCAAGCTTATTCATAGAAAGCCTTTCACGGAAAAAGTTTGCGAGTGAAGTAGCCGGGACTTATTCTACTTTGAAAAATGTCTGGTTACTGGCAGAGTCGGCGCCAGTCTCGACCGGAGGAGCAAGCGCTGGCGGAGAATCGCCGTCATTAATTTAGGGTACTTTCCCCCTGGGCGTAAATCACCGAAGGGTGTTCGTCCTCGCGACTTGCCGCCCCAAACAGTGGCGCTAGAAGTGTTGCAAAACATTGAGCGGATGGACAGCGTGATTGCGGAATCCGAAACCCGTTTCAACCGCCGCGAGCTTCTGGCAACCCATCCCATCCTCGGGCCGCTGACCGGGCCCGAATGGCGTAAATTCCACCAGGTGCACGGAAAGCACCATGCCAAGCAGATCCTCAGGCTAAGAAATGGCCGCTGAAGTATTTACTCAGCCGCGGAATTGGGCACGCCTGACTTGCGGGCTTCTTCCTGCAGATCATTGAGCTTCGACTTCGCTTCGTCGACTGACTTCTGTTTTTCAGCAATTTCCTTCTTGTATTTGGCGTCTTCTTCCTCAAATGCATTGGGATTCTGCACACGCAGCGCGGTGTTAGCGTAGAACTCGGAGGTCTTGATCTGGTGTTCGCGCGTGAGCACATCGAGTTCGCGACTAAGCAAGTCAACCTTGGATTTCTGATCGTCTATTTTATGAGCCCAGGAATCGATTGCTTTTTGCCGTTCTTCCGGAGATTGTCCCGGCTTGATCTGTCCTGATTCTTCGCTCTTTTTCTTGTCTTGAGCTTTGTCGTCGGTATTCGTCGAGGATTCAGGATTCTTCTCCTTGTCGGTTTCGGAGGCAGTTTCGGCCGGCGTGCCTACTACACTCAACGAGGAGCTGCGCGGCAAATTATCGTTGTCATAGACCTTTGAGGCGGTCTTCTTGGGCTCGGGCTTGGTCTTTTTGACCGCGCGCGCGTAATCGCCAAGCGACGGAGATTGTCCCTGCGACGATTGCGCCAGCAATGCCGTACTCGCGGTCAGGATGCTCGTGAGAACGAAACCTGCGATCACCACCAACAAAATGCGTTTCATAAGCTGCTCCGTTTTTTCGTCCAAAGTTCCAGCGTCCAGACATCTACCAAAAAATGCGTATTAAGCTTCAGCTGCCCGAGTTCTCTGATTTTCCATCAGGAATGCCCCAACTACCCTCTCGATGCGGTCAGTTTCGATAGCTATATCTGCCGCGATATGCTGCGCACGTGCCGAATCCGCAGCCGCACTCATACGTTGCGTCCACTCTCGGATCGCTGAAAGCGAAGTGCGCAGCTCCAGCGCCATCTCCGCCGAAATTTCGGCGCGCACTAATTCAGCTTGACGCAACTCTGCGTTTCCGCTTTCGTCAGTAATTGCGATGGCGAGGCCAAGCATCTCTCCCGAAGTACCGTTGATCGGAATCAGCGTGAAATTCAAGGTGCGTTCCTGGTCATCAGGCCTCAAATAACGACCGGCAAAATGATTGAACCGAAAATCGTTGCGCAAGGCATTCTCGAAAGCGCCAGTCAGCAGGGAAGCAGGCTCCGAGCTCAGCCTGGCATCTCGGAACAAATCACCGATGCTCATTCCGAGCGGAGAGGCAAAGCCCAGAATCTGACGGGCAGCGGCGTTAGCCTGTCGTACCAGCCCGTTGGGCGCAACGAACAACATTCCGCAAGGAAGATTCGCAATGATTGCCGCGGTGACGTGTTCTGAAGTCTTTGCCCGCCGACGTTCCGATTTCTGCTCGCTTTGCAAAGCAAACTTCTGTTGTTTCAGCTGCTGAATCACAGTGAATGCCTGCATGGGCAAAGCGCTTTCACCTCCCGAACCGTCCGGAAGAGGAGCATCCTGAACCAGCCCGCGCCGCAGCATGCGAATTCCAAGCGCACCCAGAACGAATGCGGCTACCGCACACAGCAGCACAATCGCCATCCGTATAAAAACAGGATTGGTCAGCAGTCTCACATCCCTCTCCAATACCAATGTAAAAACTGCTGACCAAAGAAAAACGCCACCAGCCCCATGCTGCCCAGGAAGACCCCGAACGGCATCTGATGGCGTCGCAGTGCGACCAAAGCGGAAGCCCAAGCATTTCTCCGGGCGGCCGCCCCGGACTCATGAAACACGTGCTTCCGACGTTTCACACGCTTGATCCACACTGCGAAAACTGTCCATAAACCAAAAATCGACCCGGCAATTGAAGCCGCTGCCATGGTCAAGATCGTGAGTCGAAGCCCGAGGAATGAACCCAACATGGCCATCAACTTCACGTCGCCAAAACCCATGCCCTCAACCCCGCGCCAGCGTAGATAAATCACGCCGACTCCATACAAAAACGATGCGCCTACCGCGGCCCCAAGCACGGAATCGAGCAATGAGAACAATCGCCAGGAAACGTCTGAACTCAACGGGAGCTGAAACGCTCCAGGAAGCAGCAGCGACATCAAGTCATTCACCGGAACAAACAAGCTGAAAATCAAACCGACTGCGAGCCCTGTTAATGTCAGCTTGTCAGGCAGGAGGTGCGTTTCTGCGTCGGTGAAAATGAGGCCGAACAGCAGGAATCCAAGCACCGCGCATTTCAACGTGGCGAGGCTCAGCCCGAAGTGCCAGTAACAGAGAAGAAAGAGACCTCCGGTGATCAGTTCGACTACCAGATATCGCGGAGTGATTCTTGCCGAGCACTGACGGCAGCGCCCGCGCAAAATAAGCCAACTGAGCACAGGAACATTGTCATAAAACCGAACAGCCTTTCCGCAATGCGGGCACGCCGAACCCGGCCGCACGACCGATAACCCACGTGGCATGCGGTGGATACACACGTTCAGGAAGCTGCCGAAAACCAGCCCCAGCGCGAATATCCCCGATGCAATTACTGGATCCACCAAGCCTCCACCCGCGCCTTGCATTCAAGTCGGCAAGTGCGAGTTTGGCCTGATTATATGTCCTTAGAAGAGACACACGGCGGGTACAAAAGTCATTGTCCGGAAGGGCAAGGTTCTGAAGAGAGCAGGTGTTTGGTTACGCTGCCTGTGTGCTGGCAATCGCCGGTGATTCCGGCAAGAACACGGCGAAAACCGTCCCGCTGCTTCCCGAGGTAGTCCGGCTTGCGACTCTTATGGATCCAGTGTGCTTTTGCACGGTCCCATACGCCAGCCACAGACCCAATCCTGTGCCTTGATCCTTTTTGGTCGTATAGAAAGGCTCGAAGATGTGTGGCAGGTCTTTTGCCTGAATGCCGCTGCCGGTGTCCGCAATGGTTACGCGAACGCCCGGTCGCTCGTTCCCCGACCATTCATGCGAGCGTGTCACTCTCATCCGCAGCCTGCCGCCGTTCTTCATGGCGTCCATCGCGTTTAGAAGCAGGTTGGAAAATAGCTGGCGCAACTCGCCAGGATAACCCTCGATCTCCAGTCCCTCGCCGCTCTGCCGTTCCACTGTAATGCGGCTAGACTGCAGTTTTCGCAAATAGAGTTGCACAACCTCTTCCATGATTTTGCTCACGTCCAACCGCTCGGGCGAAGCTCCTTCACGCACGAAGCCCAGAGCCTGCTGCGCGATAGAATCCAGTCTGCCGATTTCTTGCTCTGCGAGGCTGAGATATTCGTCGCGTCCATTTGCGTCGCGCCGCGCGAGATAAACGAGATTAGTCAGCGCCTCAAGTGGATTTTTTATTTCGTGTGCCATCGCGGCAGTCAGCCTTCCCGCGGTTGCCAGGCGCTCATTTCGGCGCAGGGCTTCTTCGGTCCGCTTCTGCGCTCCAATGTCACGTGCAATGGCCGAGGCGCCGATCAGTCTTCCTTGTTCGTTGCGCAGCGGCGAGACCGATAGCAGAACCGTAAGCCTGGTGCCGTTTTTGTCCAGCCTCTCGGTTTGATAGCTGCCAACGCGTTCCTCGCGATTCAGACGCGCCATATTGTTGCCGAACTCTTCCAGGCGGTCTGGCGGCACCAGCACCGAGACGGGGCGCCCGATAATCTCAGTGGCTGAATAACCGTAGAGTGATTCCGCGCCTCGGTTCCAACTAGTGACAATACCGTCCACCGTGAAGCTCAGGATCGCGTCTTCGGAAGACGTAACAATCGCAGCCAACTGCTGACGCACTTCATCGGCGCGAGTCTCGGCACGAGACCGCTGACGCGCAAGGCCGGCCACCAACATGGAAATGAGAACAAAAATTCCGATGCGCTGTAACTCCACTTGCGACATCTCGAAATTTACCTTGGGGCCGAAGACAAAATAATCAAGAACTATTGCTGAACTAAATGTGCAGAGCACGGCAGGTCCGAAGCCGAAGAAACGAGCAATGAAGACGACTGCGAGAATAAAAATTACGAACGGGTCCTGATGCATCACTGGTGAAAGCCACCAAATGCACCAGGACAGCGCCGTTGCAGCTACCGCGGAGCCATACCACGCAACTCGGTCCGACCAGCGCGGTTCAAACCTGTAAATCGAAATATGTCGATTGTGCATGACCCGAATGACGATGCGGCGGAATAACTGAAGAAGTAGCGGGTTTACTTGGTATCAGACTGTAACACGAATTTTGAAATCAGCTACACACATTCGGGCAAAAAAAAGAGCGCGGCCGCAGCCGCGCTCTCATGTTGCAAGAAATTTCACTGCGGTCCGTTGGATTCGAGCTTCTGTCCAGCGCGCGCAGGCTTACTCGTGGGTACTATAGTAACCGGCGCTTGCAATGTGAACGTCAACACTTTCTCGGAAGAGAGCTTGATGTCTGGTTTTTTGCTAGCGGCCTGCACTCCGCCGCCAGCGCCGGCACCGGCAACGGATCCGATTGCTGCTCCCTTACCGCCGCCAAAAATTCCGCCGAGTATCGCACCGGCGATTGCTCCTCCGCCAACTTTCTCAGCAGTGTTCTTTCCGCGTGAACCAGTCTGCTGCGAGAATTGATCGCTCTGAACGTTGTAATACTTATCTCCAACTTTGATTCTGTCGAGCTGCAACGTCAGCAGCGCGCGTCCTGCAAATTTTCCAGAAGCTTGCGCAGCCACCACGTGTCCCTCGACGTCGTAGTGCGCAGGAATAACAACATCTCCATCGACCGCGATGGGAGCATCGAGAGTCGCGTGAAACGTGTCACCCGTTTGCGCGGTCGCGCTGTCGATCGTGTCTACCAGCCGGACAGGCACCACTGTCCCCGAAGGGACGGTAACTTTCTGCGGTTCCGGTGGTGGCGGAGGTGGTGCGGGCGCTGCCTCAGGTGCGGGAGCAGGCGCGGGCGCCTGTGCCGGAGTATTGCCAGCAACCTGCGGGGCAGGATCCGCTTGCGCCATCTGATCATTGTGAGAAGTTGATTTCCTGTGTTTGCTGGAAGGCGAAGGTCTCGACCGGGCAGGAGTCGGTTCAGGAGCAGACGCCGGTTCTGGCGCAGGGGCCGAAGCTGCCGCCTGCATCGGCATAACCTGGAGATTGTTGATTACCTGCTTCACACCCGGTTCCGAAGCTGCGTATTTGGCTGCGGCTTCGCGCTGAGCGTCCGTATCCACGGTTCCTGAAAGCGTGACTGTACCCTTTTCCGCCTGGACCGTGAGCTGCTTGTTCTGCAATCCGGAATCAGCAGCCAGCTTCGATTGAATGTCCGACGTAGCTTGCGTGTCGTTCGGCGCCTTCGTGCACGCAATCGCAATACTCAGAATGAGCACGAGCGGAGCGACACGGATAAATGGGGAATATCTCGCTTGCATTCTATTAACTCCTGACGATGTGAGCGGAATTAATATCAGTTTACCTCACTGCAAGCTTTCATTTCTCAAAAATGCACAACGACTCCGGTGGAAACTCGAATGTCATTTCGCCTACTCCCGAGGAAGCTTCGACTCAGCCAGTCTGCTTGTACCCTCCACCCTATGATTGGGAGGAGTTTAAAGTCTGCGCCACCTCCTACTGCGGTCGCAAAGGAGGTGTCGGATCCAGTGACTGTGCCCACAGGTTCGTCCGTATGGGCGGCTCCGATCAGGGCCTCCGCAAATGGCCTGACGTTGTGTACCGAGAACGAGATTCGCGGTCCAAATAAATAGGTATTGACTTTCTCTTTGGTGGGGAATGTAGGGCACCCGGTAGTCGGACAGAAGATTCCTACGGGAGAACGGTGATAGGTGCCGTAGCCTACACTGAAATCTGCAACCACCCCAACAAACGGAAAGACTTTGCCCTCCAGCGAAGCTTCCCATCCGTTCAGGCTGGAGCGTCCTGAGGAGTTCACCGTATCAGCACTCAAGTACGAATATCCCAAGAAAATATTTCCACTGGGCACTTGCGCGAACGAAGCGCAAGCGGACAGCAGCAGCAGTAAGAGTCCCCCGCCAATGGTACGCATCTACAGTCTCGCTTTCTGTTTTGTCAATCTGAGACTGTTCGATACGATTGGACATTGAGGAGTTGCGTTTTCGTTAAAAATTCACGAATTTGTGAATGTTGTGGCGAACTCAATGTATGAACTTGTAGTCAAGGATTGACGCCGCAAACTCATGATGCTGCTGGTTCTCGTGCGCGGATTTCATGCGCGTGATCCGGCCCTGGCACAATACTTTGCTGTTCTTCTGCCCTGAGATCTCCTCGGGCATTTCGAAGACCATCTCGACTAACGTGTTTTCCGGAAACCGTTGCGGCCCGGATATCAGCACTCCCGACTGGCTCAGGTTTTGGATGGTGCCTTCATTCCAGGTACCCAGGTTCTTCACCCGGTAGCGAAGAGGAGCATCCATCTTGATCCGCCGCGCACGGGGGACCCACGTCGGCTTGCGTGCATGCGGCCGTCGTTTCGACGCAGGTGAAACCTCCGGCGTCTCTTGAGATATCCGCTCTGTACGCCGCATGGTCGCCCAGTCGTACTTGAACTCGACGGCGCACAGCAGGCAAACCTGGTAATACTGACCATCCACGTCACGGCGCGGCCAGGAAAACTCGTGAGAGCAACGGCCTAGGAGCAGAACATCTAACAGCTTTTGGGGCATCGGGGTCCGCCTATTGGCAAGCGTAGGCAGACCCATCATCCAACGGAATCACGCAACGCGGTAGGTTACTTTCGTGTACCAAGCAGACGGCCTGGGAGCCTCCTCCGAATCCCCAAAGCGATACTTGCATTCACAGGCTCCGATGTATCATCGCGAGATGCAGCCGATCTCAGCCTTTGTCCTTGCCGGAGGTAAAAGCACCCGCATGTCGTCGGACAAGGCCTTCCTGCAACTCGGCGGGCGACCTTTGATTGCCCACGCGCTCGATTTGGCCCGGACCGTGACCGCTGAGGTCAAAATCGTTGGAAGTCCTGAGAAATTTTCACAATTTGGCGACGTCATCCAGGACGTCTATCCAGAGCGGGGGCCGTTGGGCGGAATCCAAGCCGCGTTAGCCAGCACCGCCACGGATTGGAACTTGATACTCGGAGTTGATCTTCCGTTTTTGCCGAAGCAGTTTCTGGACTACTTGGCGGGGACTGCGCAGGTTACAGGGGCTGTCGTCACGGTCGTTTCCGCCGGCGGTGGGCTGCAGCCACTTTGCGCGGTCTATCGTAAGCAATTCGGTGTGCTCGCCGAACAGGCACTCGCGGCAGGGAAAAATAAGATCGATGCGCTTTTTTCGGAGACGTCCGTCCGACTCATCCCTGAAGAAGAACTCGTTGTGAACGGCTTCAACACTTTGATCTTCCGCAACCTGAACACGCCCGAAGATTGGGATTTGGCGCAGCACGAATTCGCTGTGCGCGCACAACAGAAGGCATGAACGTCCATTCTTTTAATCAAGTCGCAGGATTAATACCCGTCCTGTTTTGCACATTGTTTATGATTGCAAGAGACTGCGCACCATGACTGAAGCGATTCTCGAAAGTGCCCCGGGTCCGAAGGTCTCAGCCAATCAGACGGGGTCTTATATTGAATTCCACAATGTCTCAAAGGCATTCGGAGACAAGCGCGTACTGGACAATGTCACCTTCAACGTAAAGGATGCCGAGACAGTTTGCATTCTCGGGCGAAGCGGCGTCGGGAAATCGGTCTCGTTGCAGCACATCCTCGGGTTTCTCAAACCAGATGCGGGCCGCGTCATCGTTGCGCACGAAGATATAACCGACTATCCCGAAGAGGAACTTCAGCGAATCCGAAAAAAAGTCACAATGGTCTTCCAAAGCGGAGCGCTTTTCGACTCGCTCACAGTCGGTGAAAATGTTGCCTTCCCTTTGCGAGAGCGCAAAGACCTCAGCGAAGATCAGATATACCAAATTGTATCGGGCTTGCTGGAGATGGTCGGAGTGAAAGCGATGGTCGACCAATTCCCGGCAGAGCTTTCTACCGGAATGAAGCGGTCGGTCGCAATCGCCCGTGCGCTCGCGTCCCAACCCGAGTGCGTTCTCTACGACGAGCCAACGACTATGGTCGATCCGCTCATGGCCCAATTGCTGGGTGAATTGATCAAGCGCCTGAAACTTCAGCTTCAGCTGACCAGCGTGGTCGTGACTCACGACATGCGCCTGGCAAAGAAACTCGCCGACCGCGTGGTGTTCTTGCACGAAGGTAAGGTGCTCTTTTTCGGCCCTTATTCTGAGATGGAAGAATGTGACGCGCCGATCGTGCAGGAGTTCTTAACACTGGATGAACTGGATTTGGGTGCTTAAGAGCTTTTGATTTTCTGCGCCAGGAGGCTGAGCGGATATCCCACGGCGAAAGTAGTTAATGTCCCAATCGCCACCCACCAAGTCCAAGGCACCTGCGTGAACTTCCACAGGTAAACTTCAATCACCAATCCGCAAAGCATTCCAACTGCTGCAGCATTTTCTGTTGCCCGGCGCGTAAGTACTCCGAGGAGAAAAACTCCGAGCAAAGCTCCGTAAGCTACGGACGCAATTTGCAAGCCGACTTCCACAACTCGTGTGACTCGTTGCAAACAAAGCACGGCGAGTCCAAATAGTATGAGTGCCCAGACGAGAGTCGAGAGGCGCGAGAACATCATCCGAGCACGTTCGTCAGTTTGCGGGCGCAGCCGCACGAAGAAATCCATAATTGTGCTTGATGAAAGCGAATTCAACGCCGCGCTCAGGTTTGACATCGCCGCCGCCAAGATCGCCGCAATAAGCAGTCCGGAAATTCCGTGCGGCATGTGCGTGACGATGAAGGTGGGATAAATCCGGTCGGCTTTGCCAAAGTGCGCCGAAGGCAGCATGTAATATGCGAACAGCATGATCCCAAGCAGCAGGAACAATCCAAACTGAAACAGAATCGCAGCGCCACTTGAAAGCAATGCTGTTACGGACTGCTTCTCGCTTCGGGCAGCCAGCAATCGCTGCACGATCAATTGGTCCGTGCCATGGCTCGCGGTCGTGAGAAATGCTCCGCCGATCAATCCTGCCCAAAAGGTATACGGCTTCCAGAAGCTGAAAGTGAAATCGAACACCCGCAGCTTCCCGCTCGCCGCTGCGATTTGATGAATGTGCGCCCATCCACCTGGAACATAATGAACGATGGTCGCGATCCCAAGCAGCGTGCCGATGACATAAATTCCAGTTTGCACAACGTCGGTCCAGATAACTGCCGCTAGGCCGCCTTCGAAGGTGTAGATCAGCGTGAGTGCGGTGATGATTGCAATGGAGGCAATTTCTCCCGTCCCCAGTGCAATCGAGACCACAATCGAAACCGCATAGACGCGCACTCCCTCGGCCGCCACCCTCGTCAATAGAAATAATCCAGAGGTCAATAATCGCAACCGCGGCCCGAAGCGCCGTTCGATTAGCTCATATGCGGTGAACAGGTCTCCACGAAAATAATGTGGTAGTAGTACAAAACTGATGATGAAGCGCCCGGCAACGTATCCGAAGACAACCTGCAAGAACGTGAGGTTGGTGTCGTAAGCAAGTCCAGGGATACTGATGATAGTCAGAGTGCTGGTTTCAGCCGCCACGATGGAGAGCGCAATCGCCCACCACGGAATATCGCGTCCTGCAAGAAAGTAGTCGCGCAGAGTTCGTTGGCTTTTGCGGAAGCGCAGACCAAATAGAGTGATGCCCGCGAGGTAAATCACAATGATCGTAAGATCCAGCCGGTCGAGGCCCATATCCTTGGCATCAGCGTAGCTGCGATTTTGATTTCGTGGCCCGGATTCGGATTGAGGTATCTAGGAAGTGATCACCGGCAGCTTGGTCCCAGGTCCTTGCACTAACTCCCGAAAACGTCAGAGCACATAACTGATTTTCCCTAGATCGCATTGTTCTGTCCCAACCTTCGCTGATATTCAACTGTTCAGTAGACAGTAACGTGCACAATATGAGGGAGTTAACTGTACCGTCCCGCACTGGTCTGTGTACCCTCATGACCGTATGGAACTTGTGCTTTTGCGGCGTGTTAAATCAACTAGTCAAGCAGTTATGTCCGAGCGGCTGATGATGCCGCAGCAAGGAAAACCTCTATGAAGAAGATGCGCACAGGATTTTGGATTGCAGCGATGACTGCGGCGATCTTGTTGCTGCTAGTCATACCAGCAGCATCGGCGCAGGATCAGAATTATGACCAGGACCCGCCCACTCGCGCTGGCCGACTCGGCTACGTTGAAGGATCAGTTTCGTTTCAGCCCGGCGGCGAGGGCGACTGGGTGCAGGCGGTGCCAAACCGGCCGCTAACCGTGGGCGATAATCTGTGGGTCGATCGTGACTCGCGCGCAGAAGTGCAGATTGGCTCGACCTCCATTCGACTCGGTCCTGAAACCAGTCTGACGTTTTTGGATCTGGGGAACGACAGCACGCAGCTTCGGTTGTCTATGGGTTCTCTGTTCTTTCGGATCCGCCAGTACGGCGGGCAAGACGTGTTTGAAGTCGACACTCCGAACCTTGCATTCAATGTAAACCGCCCCGGTGAGTTTCGGCTGAATGTCAACGGAAATGGCGACCAGACCGTCGCTACTGTTTGGCACGGAGAAGCCGAGATTACAGGTGGAGGCAACTCATATCGCCTGACGGAAGCGCAACGTGGGAGCTTTTCTGGAGTAGATCAACTTTCATACGATGTCGATCAGATCGGTCCGCAGGATCCCTTTGATCGCTGGGCGATGTCGAGAGATGAACGGGAAGACCGAATCCGTAGCTCGCGTTACGTATCCAGCGAGATGACTGGATATGAAGACCTCGACGACTATGGCCGATGGCATGAAGTCTCAGGCTATGGAAACGTGTGGACACCGTCTGGTATTCCCGGCGACTGGGCGCCTTACCGCTATGGTCACTGGGTCTATGTTTCTCCTTGGGGATGGACTTGGGTTGAAGATGAGCCTTGGGGTTTTGCACCGTTCCATTACGGTCGTTGGGCCTTCGTACAGAGCAGCTGGTGCTGGGTCCCCGGACCGGTTGCAGTTGCTCCAGTCTATTCGCCGGCATTGGTTGCATTCGTCGGCGGTGGAGGCTTTAGCATCGGCGTGGGTGTTGGAAGTGGAGTGGGATGGTTTCCGCTGGCGCCAGGGGAAGTGTTCGTACCATGGTATCGAACTAGCCCGCGTTATGTTCAGAACGTGAACGTAACCAACACGCGAGTGAACGTCACGCAGGTTACGAATGTTTACAACAACGTGACCGTCAACCACGTAAACAACGTGACCTATGTGAACCAGCGCGTGACCAATAGCGTCACGGTAGTCAACCATGACACGTTTGTAAACGCGCGACCGGTGCACAACAACATCGTTCGCGTAGATGCGCGGCAAATCGCTTCGGCGCCAGTTACGCATGAAAGTGTTCGAAACATGCAGCCGCAGCGGCAGAGTCTGATCGGTGCAACTCGCCCCGCTGCGTCAAGACCGCCGGAGCAGGCGATGACGCGGCAAGTTGTTGCAACACGTCAGCCAGTTGCGATTAATCGTGCGGCACCGGTGCCAGGAGGGGCACGCGCGGCTGCACCGCCACCAGTAAAGACGGTTCGTGCCGCACCTCCGGCTGAAGCAAAACCGTTAGAGCGCGGCGCACGCGGAGGAGCCCCGGGTAGGCCGACAAACGACACGTCGCCACGACCTGGTGCGGCAGGGAACAGCGCGCCAGAGAACAGAGCACCGGATAATAATCGCACGGGAACCCCGGCAAATAATCCTCCGGCAGCGGCTGCACCGCGGCCCGGAGCACCTGAGAACAACCGCCCTGGAGCGGAGAACAACCGCCCGGAGAACAACCGCCCTGGAGCACCCAACAACAACCGTCCCGGAGCGGAGAATAACCGCGCAGTTCCACGACCGGGAGCTCCTGCAGCCGCTCCGCGATCAAACGCGCCAGATAACAATCCTGGAGGAGTAAACAACCGTCCAGGAGCAGACAACCGCCCTGGAGCACCCGACAACAATCGTCCGGGAGCGGAGAACAACCGCGCAGTTCCACGACCGGGAGCCCCTGAAGCTGCGCCCCGTCCGAGTGCGCCGGAAAACAATCGGCCTGGAGCAGGTAGACCGAACGAAGCGCCACAACCCGGCAATCCAAACAATAATCGCGAAGCGGCGCCTCCGCGTCCTTCCGCACCGGAGAACCGGACAAGCCAGCCGGATAACAACCGTATGGGACAGCAGCCACCACGTCCACCTTCGGCCAATCGGCCTGACACAGCTCCAGAGCAGCCCCGGCAACCACCGAATGCTCGTCCGGAGACTAGCCGTCCGCAAAACACTCGTCCCGAGACTCCGCGTACTCAGCCCGAAGAACCGGCGCATCCGCCGCAGGCTCGTCAGCAAGCGGCTCCGCCGCAAAACGACAATCGGTCGCAGCCTGCATCGCGGCCAGAGACACGGAGCGAACCTGCTCCTCGTCCAGAAGCGCGGCCGGCTCAACCACCACCGCCGCAGCGCGACACCCGTCCTGCAGACCAGCGGAATGACAGGCGGAATCCTCCAAGCGACGACAAGAAAAAGAATGACAGCAACCAACCGCCGCACTTTCGGTAAGCTACAACGAACGTGAACCGAAGCCCCGGGAAACCGGGGCTTTTTCTTTGTGCCACATCACGGTCCAGTTCTGCTCACGGTAAACTATTGGGTTCACCGCTATGAAGGTTCGAGTCCTATTTTTCGGTGTGCTGAAAGATCTTGTTGGGCGTAGCTCCGAAGAATTGACCCTGCCTGACCGGGCCAAGGCGGGAGACGTGATCGAGCATTACGGCAGCCGGGACGCAGTCCTCAAAGATATGCTTGGCGCCACTGCGATTTCAGTTAACCAGGAGTACGCAAGGTCGGATGCGAAGCTCAAGGCTGGAGATGAAATCGCTCTCCTTCCTCCAGTCAGTGGGGGCGCTTCGCGCGCCATGATTACTCGCGAGGTCATCGACAGCGCGCGCATAGCTGCTGATATCAGGCAGCCACAGGACGGCGCCGTGGCAATATTCGACGGTATCGTACGCGACCATAGCCGTGGTCGGCGAACACGCTTTTTGGAGTACGAAGCTTACGAAGACATGGCGCAGAAGCAGATGGAATCCCTGGCCGACCAGGCACTGTCCCAATTCCAGATTCGTGATGTTGCGATCGTGCATCGGCTCGGGCACCTTGAGATCGGCGAGACGAGCGTATTGATCGTCGTTGCCTCTGCGCATCGCGCGGCGGCCTTCGACGCTTGCCGCTGGCTGATCGATACCCTCAAGCGCACTGTGCCCATTTGGAAAAAGGAATTCTTCGAAGACGGCGCAGTATGGGCCGATGGCGAACCGTTTCCGCCGGAGATCGCGCCCGGAGCGACGGGCAGCCATTCGCGGAGCTCTGCATCTAAGTGAGCAGCCCTCCAATGAAAGTTTTTCTTTTTCTGGTTCTGGCTGCGGGCGTGTGTCCCGCGCAAAGCAACGTTCCGAAACCGCCATGGGCAAAATCTCCTGAACCCAAGTCCGCGCCGCAGTCTGACGACGACACCACGATCAAGGTGGACGTGAAGTTGGTAAACGTCTTCGTAACGGTCACGGACGATCACGGCGCGCCGGTAGGGAATCTGGTCCGAGAGAACTTCCAGGTACTGGAAGACGGCAGGCCACAAAAGATTTCGGTCTTCGACAAAGAGTCCGAACTGCCGCTCTCCATCGTACTTGACATCGATACCAGCCTGAGCACGCGCAAGGATCTCCCGCTCGAAATTAATTCCGCCCGCCGCTTCGCGCATGCAATTCTGCGTCCTGTGGACGCATTGTCGGTTTACGATTTCAGCGAAACCGTTGACCAAATTGTCCCTTTCACGTCTGATCTCAGGACGATTGACCGTGGTCTTGATCGATTGCCTCCCGGCGCGGCCACTGCTCTCTACGACGCGGTTTATCTTGGAGCGCAAGCGCTCGAAGAGAGGCACGGAAGGAAAGTAATGGTAGTGATCACCGATGGGGGAGACACCGTCAGCAAGATCACCTACCAAGAAGCGCTTCGCGCCGCCCAGATATCAGAAGCCATCGTCTACAGCATCATCATCGTGCCGATCGAGGCCAGCGCCGGCCGCGACATCGGCGGAGAACACGCCCTGATTCAGCTGTCCTCAGATACTGGGGGGAAATACTATTATGCGGGGTCGATGGCACAACTAGACCAGGCGTTTCGCAACATAAGCGATGAGCTGCGCACCCAATATCTACTCGCCTATTATCCGTCGCAGCGTTTGGCCGACTCCGATTTCCGGCGGATTGAGGTCAAGCTGGCGGGCGTCGAGGGGAGCTCTGATTACAGGACCCGCCACCGCACCGGGTATTACACCTCGAAGTCGCATTAGCATCACGACGACGGAAGCCCACAGGTTTAGATTCGCCGCGAGATAACAAATTGATGCGACGCTTCTACAATTATCAAAATCGTGTATTCCATTTTCTGGATGCTTTCGGGAAACGCCGATCTCGTTGCCACTTACGTTTTTCACCTAAGTCGCTGACTGCAATCCAGATTGTTGATTTTACAAATGGTTACAAAAGTTGGAGCGGCGATTGCACCATTGCTGCCTACAACTTCGCGTTGCAGGCAGATTAGGTTAGAAAGTGAAAGGAAGGCCTACCATGAGCCTGCGTACCGTATCGCCAGCCGTGTTTTTCCTCGTTCTCTTAACGCTGTTTTCAGTTTTACCTCAGCCAGCCTTCGCTCAAACCACAATTTCTACCGGCAGTATTCAAGGGACCATTACTGACCAGAGCGGTGCCGTTCTTGGTGGTGCGAAGGTCACGATTACAAATAAGGGCACAGGACAGGCCATCACCGTCCAGACCACTTCGGCCGGTACATATACTTCGGGCGCGTTGAGTCCTGGCGACTACAAGATTCGGATCGAGGCTAAGAGTTTTAAGACAGTGGAGGCGCCAGTAGTGGTCCAAGTCGGCGTGACCGCACCTGGGAACTTTAGGCTGCAGGTGGGACAAGAATCACAGATCGTCGAAGTCCAAGGTTCGGGTGTGCAGGTCAACACCGAGCAGGCGACGGTGCAGGGTGTGTTGACACCAGAGCAGATCGAGAATCTTCCGATCAATGGGCGCAATTTCCTTGACCTCGCACAGTTGGAGCCCGGTGTCCAAATCCAGGACGGTGGCAACTTCGATCCCACAAAGAACGGTTTCTCGTCGATTTCTTTCGGCGGACGCTTCGGGCGAACTGCTCGCATTGAGGTCGACGGGGTTGACATCAGTGACGAGACGGTTGGAACTACGACCCAGAATGTTCCGCAAAGCGCGATACAAGAATTCTCCACGGGTGAATCGATGCTCGACCTCTCGACCGAACTGACATCTTCTGGCTCTGTCAATGTCACAACGAAATCTGGAACAAATTCGATTCACGGCGAGGGCTTTTACTTCTTCCGTGATCAATCCCTGGACGCGAATCTTCCGAACGCTTCCCACAACCCATTTCAGCGCAACCAGTATGGCGGCGACATTGGCGGACCCATCATCAAGGACAAGCTGTTTTTTTTTATTGACGGCGAGCACAACAAACAAGATTTACTTGATCCCGTGGTTCCCCAGTCTCCATTCGGCGCCTTCGTAGGAAGCTTTAACTCCCCGTTCCGCGAAACCGAGCTATTGGGTAAATTAGATTGGAACATTAGCGGAAGTTATAAATTGTTTTATCGCTTCTCTTTCGACCAGAACAAGAGCGTCCTACCTTTTGTCCCGAACTCGTTCCAGCCGTTTGCGAATGTCAATCACACTCCCTCTCACGCCGTTGGGCTGGATTTTACGACCGGCAACTATACTCATTCCATCCGCTTTGCTTACATGAAATTTCGCAACGGAATTACGGATGCTGTTACTGGCACCAATATCTACGACCCGTTTCCTGGAATTGAATTTGCGATCGGCCAAGATCCTTTCTGCTTGACGGCAGGAGTGGACCAACTTTGCACTGGACCGAATATTCTGGCACCTCAAGCCACAATTCAATCCAACCACCAATTCAAGTATGACGGCAGTAGGGCGCTCAGGTCTCATGTTCTCCGGTATGGCGCCAGCTTCAACCATGTTCAAGGCGGAGGCTTTGCAAAGTTTTTCGCCATCGCACCTTCCGTGGGGTCGAGTCTCACCGATTGTCAAGCAACAGCTGGTTGTAATCCAGCAGATCCAGCTACGTATCCGGTCATTAACGTTTTGATGGGTAACGGACAGGGTTTCTCCTCCGAAAAGCCGGCTTTTGGTTTCCCGGCTGGCGGCCTGGGGCCAGACAATCGTTTCGCTTGGTACTTCGGGGATTCGTGGAAATTGAAGCCAAATATCACGTTGACATACGGGATCCGCTACGTACGTGATACGGGACGCACTGACAGCGATCTCCCTCCCATTCCTGAACTCAATCAGTTCGGACCGGGTCTGGGAAACCGTGTGCGCCAGCCTAATAAGAATTTTGCTCCCCAGTTAGGGATTGCCTGGGATCCGCACAGCAGCGGCAAGACTGTGTTCCGCGGTGGCATCGGGCTGTTCTACGAGAACTCCGTTTGGAATAACAACTTGTTTGATCGTCCAGGTCGTCTGCAAAAGGGCCTCTTCCTGGCTGAGGCAGGTGGTTGCGCGGGTCCGACCGGCGGAATCGTGACCCTGCCGAATGGCCAGACGCAGGACTGGAGTCCCATCTGTGGACATCCCGTTGGTGCGGTCGCCTCTCAGATTGCTGTATTCCAGCAGCAATATCAAGCGGCAACTCTTGCCGCTGGCGCAGCGAGCAACATCAATTTCATCGGAACAACCTTGGCCGATGCAAGCAATGCTACCGGCACGAATCTGTTTGCTCCGAATTACATCACCCCACGCTCGGTTCAGATGAATTTCGGTTTGCAACACGAATTCCGCAAAGGATTGGTGTTCACCGCAGATTATCTGCGCAATATCGGCACGCATAATCTCCTGAGCGTAGACACGAATCACGTTGGAGCGGCGCGAACTTTGGATCCAAATGCTGCGCTGGCCGCGATTTCGGCCACTAACAGTTCATTTGGCTGTGGGCCGGGAACAGCGTCTGCTGACATTAATTGTGCAATCAATAATGGTGCGCTGATCTTTGACTATGCTGCGAATGGTCTCGATTCCGGCGACAACGTGTGCTTCGGATTTCCATGCCCGGGCGTTGCCGCGTTTCCCGGCGTGAATAAGGCACTCGGCACGAACCAGATGCTGTTTCCAATCGGTCGCTCGGTGTATAACGGCTTGCAGCTATCTCTGAAGCAGGATATGCACAATCCAGTGCGCGGTCTCAACTACCTGAACTTGCAAGTGTCTTATGCACTCTCACGCTATGTCTCGACAGCCTTGGACAGCGACTTTATAAATTTTTCGACCGACAATGACAATCCTCTCAAGTATGTCGGTCCCAACGGACTTGATAGAACGCATCAGCTCTCGTTCGGTAGCGTGATGGATGTCCCGGCGAATTTCCGTGTTAGCTTCATCGGGCATTTTTACAGCCCGTTGCCCGTTACCCTAATACTTCCACCCCCCGGCTCAGCAGGAATTTTCCAGACGGACTGGACAGGTGATGGCACCGGCGACGGCAGCTTGGTTTCCAGTGGGGGCACGGGCGATGTTTTGCCAGGGACAAATATCGGTTCCTTCGGACGCAGCGTAACGGCACAAAACATCAACAATAAAATAAACAATTTCAATACCAATTTTGCAGGTAATCCGACACCGGCAGGACAGGCCCTCATTAATGCCAACCTTTTCACCTTGGGTCAATTGCAGTCCTTGCAGGGCGTCATGCAGCAGCTACCAAGCGCCCCGCCGAATGAAGCCGGTATGGGTTGGCTTAAGGACTTTGATCTGAGCTTAAGCTGGGCTTATAAGGTCAAAGAACGTGTAGAGCTTCGGCCAGGAGTTTCCTTCTATAATCTTTTCAATTTCGCCAATTTCAACGGTCCTAACAACCCGCTTAGCGGCTTTCTGGACGGGTCTTCGGGTTCGGTCAACGGTACCTCTGGTGTGCAGCCTAATGCCAACCGTCTGGGCCTAGGCTCTGGAGTGTTTGGACTTGGTGCACCACGGGTAAGTGAATTCACGCTGAAGCTGACGTTCTAGTGTGTTCGTGAATGTTGTGGCCATCGCTGTGATCGGCCGATGGCCTTATTCCTCCACGAAAGCGACTACAATTTCTCTATGCCATTTTCCGACTCTCCGCAGCGCAAGCCGAAGTCCCCTCCCTCTGATTCCACCAATGAAGAAGCTGCGTACCTCAAGAACCTTGCGGAGAAGCAGAAGCCGGTCACGATCAAACTGGTTGATGGAGAAGTTGTCGGCGGATGGATTGAGTACTACGACCTCAACATGATTCGTCTGACGCGCGAGGGGAGGCCGAATTTATTCATTTTCAAGAATCAGATTGCGTATGTAGCGGAAGGAAGCTCCTAGCTGCTAGCCACTAGCTCCTAGCGCGCAAAAAGCCACCGGAGCCATTCCTGTCCTGCACTATATTCGTAACAAGTGGCTTGCTAGAAGCTCGTAGCTAGAAGCTAGCAGTGTTTCCATCACCACTGCACGAATTCAACATGCAGCAAATGTCAGATTCGAAGAGCCACATCGGCCCTGTGATACGCTGGCATTTCTCCGATGCCAACTGCTGACCCGCTCAAGCGCGAAGCGCCGGACTCCTTGATGCTCACGGGCTTTTGGTACCGTGCACTGCCCTCCAATCACGTCAAACGCGGCGAATTGCAGAAAGCAATGCTGCTGGAAATTCCGCTGGTGATCGGACGGGACCGCAGCGGACAGCCCTTTGCGCTTCGCGATGCCTGCCCTCATCGTGGCATGCCGCTCTCCTGCGGCCGGTTCGACGGCGAGCAGGTCGAATGCAGTTACCATGGCTGGAGGTTCGATGCGCAGAGCGGACAGTGCCAGCTCATTCCGTCACTGACGGCCGACCAGAACCTGAAAGTGGATCGCATTTACGCCGGAAACTACGCCTGCGAAGAGCGAGACAGTTTCATCTGGGTGTTCGTCCCAGATTCAGGTCCAGCAGGCGCGGGATTTGCGCGCCGCGAGGAGCCGGGCAGCTCCGCTCCTGCGGTTCCCACCCTCACTGGAAAATATAAGACCGCGTATCTCAGTGCCGACCTGCCTTGCAGCGTGGACCACGGCATCATCGGGCTGATGGATCCCGCGCATGGGCCGTTTGTACATCAGGCATGGTGGTGGCGCTCACGGCACAGCATTCATGAAAAGCAAAAACAGTTCGAGCCCATCGGAAATGGCTTCCGCATGAGCGCACACACGCCTAGCTCGAACAGCGCGCCGTATAAATTGCTGCGCACGTACGCCGCCGCCGATTCCATCACCACGACTATCGATTTTGTGCTGCCGAATTTGAGGTATGAAACCATTCGGGCGGGGAAATACTGGTTCTCGTCACTCACGTCGGTAACACCGATTACGAGCGATCATTGCCGGATCGATGTGGTCGCCTGCTGGAACCTCTTTCTATGGATGCCGTTCGGCGCGTCGCTCTTGAAATTTGTCTTCGCAAAATTCGTTGAGCAGGACCGCCGGACCATGGAATTGCAGAGCGAAGGCCTGAAGCACAATCCGCATTTGATGCTGATCGACGATGCCGACCGTCCCGCGAAGTGGTACTTCGCGCTAAAGGCCGCGCATCTCGAAGCAAAACGTACCGGAACAGAAATGAAGCATCCGATAAGCGGACCAGTAACACTGAAGTGGAGAAGCTGAGAGAAGCAGTGATAGTGGTCAGTGGATAACTCAATCTACTCACCCCACAGTACTGCCCAATAACACCACTCACTGCCCGCTAGCCATCTTCTCCTCCGCCACAAGCCACTCAAGAGCCTCTTCGCGCGTCTTGAATGTGGGCAGGTCACGCTGAGAGAACGCCTTGAGGTTTTCGTAAAACACTTTCGGCAACGCCTCGACGCCGACCCAGGCAGAGCGCTTGAGGTGTGGCCTGTCATAAACCGTGGCCTGCTTCAGACTCTCGAATGCGGCCTTGTCGAACTTCGACCCCGTAAAATCCGCGAGCAGCAGGACTGAGCCGCGCGGCTCCGCGGCGAGATGAGCAGGCAGCAGGCTCCCCAACTTAATCATTTCTGCGGTTGTGCAATTGGAAACATCTACGAGCAGGACCGGCTTACCTTTGTGAGTGATGAACCGGATTCGTTCTTCCATACAAGCCTCCTGGAAGACGCAATCGGACAGGAGCCCGTTGGTGCGGGCCCCTGAGTTAAAGACGACTTACATCTTCATGTCTTTCATTTCTTTCTTCATCGGACTCTTGGCTTTGGCCTTGCTCTTCAACGCCTCGTCGGGAGAAATCTCTTTTCCATCTTTGTCCACATAATGAATATCAAAAGCCCCGTCGCTCGCTAGAAAGAAAGCGCAGGCGGCAACGCAGGTGAACTGATGGACACTCTTGGGAGTAAAGTTCAAATAATCACCAGTGCGGAGCACGACCGGTGAGCCATCCTTCATTTCTCCCTTTCCGCTTCCTGAAACGAACATTAGTTGTTCCGTGGGTGTGTGCCAGTGCCACGGGACAACGCAGCCTGTGGTCGTCTTTACAAGAATCACAGAGCTGCCCTTCGTCGGATCGCCATCTACTACTGAACCTTTTGTGCAAGTTGGTAGTCCAGGGAAGTTTACGAACTGCTTGGCGGCAGCAGCGGGGTGCGTCATCTTGGCGTCTTCGGAATGTGCCGACTGAAGCGTGGGGCCGATTACCAGAATCGCGAATAGCAGACCATAAGCCACAAAACGCATGCACTTCCTCCTGAGTTGAAGTTGCGGAGGGGAGTATAGCAGCAGCAGGCAAAGATGCACAGGGGTAGAAATGAATCCACTACAATGCCACGTTAGTCCTGAGAACTCATGCGCACAGCTGACGTGGTCATCATCGGCGGGGGAATTGTTGGCTCGAGCATTGCTTATTTCCTAACCGCTGCCGGATGCAAGCGCGTTCTGGTAATCGAGCGGGAGTCCTCCCAGGGCAAAGGATCTACGGGCAAGAGCATGGGAGGGGTCCGTGCGCAATTTGCCACTCCGGTGAATATCCAGATGTCGCTTTACTCAATTCCTTTTTATGCCGCGTTCGATGAGCAGTTGGGTTATCCGTGCGGCTACCGGGCCCAGGGATATCTGTTTTGCGCGACGAATGACAAGCACATGGCGTACTTGCGCACGAATTACGAATGTCAGCTTCGCCTCGGACTTCAACAAGCACGGTTAGTTTCGGGAGATGACATCCGGGGCATGTTCCCGCAGCTTCGCGGAGATGACATCGTAGGCGGAACCTTCTGCCCAACCGACGGATTCGTTGATCCCTATAGCGCGATGATCGGCTTCATGAGTTGGGCTGCAGATCACGGCGCCGAATTGTGGAAGAACACGCTCGTGACCAGTATTCAGAAAGATGCTTCCGGTATTACCGGCATTGAAACCAGCCGTGGTTGGGTGAGCACTCGCATGATAGTGAACTGCGCGGGCGCATGGGCCGGAAGCGTTGGAGAAATGGCCGGCGTGAATTTACCCGTCGAGCCGCTGCGGCGAATGTTAGTGCCGACCGAACCATTCGATCAGTTCCCTCACAGCGCGCCCATGATCATCGATATGTCGAACGGATTCCACTTTCGGCCCGAGGGGCTTGGATTTTTGCTGGCATGGAACGATCCCGAGGAAACATCCGGATATAAGGCGGATTTCGATCCGGCCTTCGTGGAAAAAATTTTAACCCGCGCCGCCGATCGTGTTCCGGCGTTTGCGAATGTGGCAGTCAATCCGAAACGCGCGTGGGCTGGCTTGTATGAAATGACACCCGATCATCATCCCATCCTGGGGCCGACGCCGGATGTGCCGGGATTCTTTCTGGCAAACGGCTTCAGCGGGCACGGAGTGATGCACGCTCCAGCGACCGGCAAGATTCTGTCAGACTTGATTCTGCACGGGAAAACGGATCTGATTGACCCGTCTCTTCTCAACCTGACACGCTTTTCAGAGGGCAGAATGATCGAGGAAACTGCGGTGCTGTAGCGGAATTTCCGGAAGTCACCTGCGACCTACACTCCGACCGGCTGTTTGCTGGCCACTGGTACCGGCGTAAGCCAGTTGAACCTATCAGGCTGTTCGCCGCGCACAATCCCGAAGAATTCCCGTTGCAATGCCCGGGTCACTGGACCGACGTTGCCGTTGCCGACAGAAATGCGATCCACAGAGCGGATCGGCGTGACCTCGGCCGCGGTGCCGGTAAAGAACGCCTCCTCGGCAATGTACAGCATTTCGCGCGGGATACCGGCTTCGACCACAGGAATCCCAAGGTCCCTTGCCAACTTCAAAATCGAATCGCGGGTGATTCCAGGCAGAACGGAATTTCCCAGCGGAGCGGTTTGCAGGACTCCATTGCGAACCACAAACACATTCTCACCCGAACCCTCGCTGACGTATCCATTAGCATCGAGAGCGATTCCTTCAGCGTAGCCGTTGACCGTGGCCTCCATGCGGATCAGCTGCGAGTTCATGTAGTTCGCGCCAGCCTTTGCTAAAGCGGGCAAAGTGTTCGGAGCAATTCGAGTCCATGACGAAATGCAGACGTCCACGCCCGAATCATCCTGCGTCAGGTATTTGCCCCAGGGATAGTTTGCGATGTAAACCTCGACCGGACACTTGTTCGGAGACACGCCCGCATCTCCATACCCGCGAAACGCGATTGGGCGGACATAGCAGGGCCAGACACCGTTCGTTTTGACGAGCTCCAGCATGGCCGAGACGAGGTCTTCTTTCGAAAAGCTGACATCCATCCGGTAAACCTTTGCCGAATCCAGCAGCCGCTGCATGTGATCGTCGGCGCGGAAAATCGCCGGACCAGAGGGCGGAGCATAGCACCGGATTCCCTCAAATACCGAGGAGCCGTAGTGAATGACGTGCGACATCACGTGAATAGTCGCGTCTTCCCAGCGGATGAGCTTTCCGTTATGCCAGATTTTGTCAGTCTTTTGCAGGGCCATGAAGACTCCTAGAAAGAAAACGAACTGCTTTGATTATAACTGGGAAGAGAAGATCGAAGTGTCAAGCTGGTGTAAAGCGCCTGCGCAGGAGGACGTCTGGCGCGGACATTTAGGCGATCAGAAACGGCACTTATTTTATTTCTTACCTCGGCCAGAGCCACCCAAAGGTGCCTGCAGTGAGCAGTCCGTAAATGAGTCCATCGAAGACGTGTTTCAAGTTGACGACCCAGTCTTCACCCTTCCAAATGGCATCCTGGATCAGCGCCATACCATATCCCATGAATCCAACAGTTCCGGCAATTCGAAATACTCCCAAATAAGTCGTACCCGGTGCTCTCGTCCGGCCAGTCAAATAAGCGACAAAGATGCTCACCAGTAAACAGTAGAGGAACCATTTCACCAGATATTTTCCCATTGCCGGTGCGCCGCTTGGAAACACGGTTAGTAGACCGACCGGTCCTCGTTTGAATTTCTCCTGCATCTCCGGCGACTTCATCTCTTTGTGGGTGCAGAA